>ULWT01019242.1_pt1 | contig 19948 bp, 11 predicted proteins | sample 1960611 | NCBI WGS metagenome assembly ULWT01 (sample SAMEA4835819, study PRJEB28245) | human gut metagenome | biome: gut microbiome; material: fecal sample | place: Denmark | collected 2008
TGCGGAAGGTTTCGCAGCCCCCGTAACTGTCGCTGCCTGCAACGTATTCGTTCTCTGTATACTTGAGCATGACCTGAGCAAAGTCCGCTCCGCCTTCAAGCTCGGTAAATGCCTTGTCGATTTTTGCACGATAAGGCTCAATGAATTTATTGTACATTTCATCGCATTCAGCCTGAAGCGTTTTATAGTCCGAAATCAGCTGCGCAATTCGCTCGGAATTTGCGCCGTCACCGTTTAAGGCATCCGTAAACAGCAGGGATGTGCATTCTTCACGCAGCGAATCAAGCTGTTCGTTCTTTTTTTTGTAGTCATCGCCGAGTTCGCCTTCGGGAATAACAACAATATCCATGATTCGGGAGTATCCCTCCGGAACAACAAGCGCGGGCGCGGCATCATCGTAGATACCGCAGTATTTTTCAAAGTACTCTTCGTTATCTTTATACTGCTCGGGATTGGAGGCATAAAGCTCCTTATCCGATTTCAACTGCTTTTCGTACCAATCGGCAATGTCTGCATCCGTCACGGAAAAATCTTTGCAAACATACTCCTTGTACGCTTCGATAAGCGCCGTGTTGCGCAGTTCGAGTTTATATTCCTCGCAGTATTCATCATAGGTCATGGTTTTGCCGGTGTAATATTCGGAAAGCTCCGCAATGGCGGCATCAAAATACTGCTGAACAGTCTTTGAATCGTCTTTGGCATTGGATTCTTCGGCAGTTTTCATATACTCGTCATATATCTCTTTAAGTTCGGTTTCCGCCTGTGCATCGGATTCCGCAATTTGTTCATCGGAAAGTTTAAATCCCTCCTCCTTTGCCCGGTACAGAACCACCATATCCTTAACAAGATATTCAAGCACCCAATCGCGGAATTTTTGCAGCTCTTCCTCGTTGCTGACGGGATCATAGCCCATTTGTTCCATGTATGAAAGATATGAGTCGAAGGCAGCCGTATAGAGGGCGTAGCTCACGGTTTCGTCCCCGATGGATGCGACTGCAGCGGTCTTGTCGTTCGGAACACCGTTTTTGTCGTTATTATTGTTCTTGCATCCGCTGAAGCAGAACAGAAAAGCTGCTGCTGCAATAAAGCAGACAACACGCATGAATGTCGAAGTTTTTTTGGAAAAGCCGGCGAAAATGCTTCCGCATCCCGATCCTGCCGCGGCTGAGCAGCCGGGCTTGCGGCGGTCGTTGTTTGTTGCGGTCATAGTGTGTGATTCCTCCGTTCTGAGTTTTGGAAAAACGGAACCCCCTGATTTTTGATTAACGATTATTCAGAGCATTCCCGAAAATCAATCGATATCGGAAGCAGCGAAAACCGAGGCTTTGCTGCTGACGCTTAAGAACTGCCGAAAACTGCACATTAATTCTGCCGCCGGCAAGCGGTGCGCCGAGAGTATCCATTCCGCTGTCTATTATACAGCATTCAGCCCCGTTTGCCAATGAGTGCGGGAATAAATCACATTTTTCCGCCGAAGGGACACATTCGGTGCCAAAATCACGGTTTCTCGTGCCCGAATCGCGGAGCCGATAAAAACAGACAGCAAAAACAAGTTGAATATAATTTTAATAAAAACTCTTGCCCAAATCGAGGTGAATGCTGTATAATACGATTGATATTTTATGTACATGCGTAAGCAGGAGCATTCTGTGCCCGCAGCGCATGAGCCGACAGTGCCTGCTGCATTGTTCGGGATAAGGAGAAAGCATTGACTCGAAGGAAATTTTCAATATTTACCGCTTTGTTCGCTGCACTGATCGCTTTTGCGGCTGTTCTTCCCGTTTCAACGGGGGTCGCTGCAAATGCGCAGACTGTTCATGGCAATTCCGCCGAAATCACCGTTCTGCCCGCAAAAAACGGAACGGACGCGGCAAGCATTTCGGCAAACCCCGCATTTTTGTCCGGTCCCGGACAGGTCACCGTAAGCATCACGCTTCGCAACCCGGGCGGTGCTGCGGGACAGGGGCTGGATGATACCGCAACAGGTTCCCTGATAAAGGAACCGTCGGATCCCACTCCGGCACCCGAGCCGACACCCGAACCCGAGCCGTCAACTCAGCCCGGCGGCGGTGTGTACACAAATGTTTCAATAATCAACACATACGGCGTTTCTTTCAACACTTCCGATGTTCCCGCGGGGGAATCGCGCACATTTACCGGCACGATGAACGTTGCCCAGGAACAAATCGGCGAAACACTGCGCTTTACAATTGCATGGTTCGATACGGCAACCCAAACCGCAGGTTCGCGTGAGTTGACTCTTGTCATTTCCCGTGCGGATACGGCTTATCTTAAGCTTTCGCGCAGCGTTGACAAATCGATTGCTTCGGCAGGTGATATTGTCAAATTGACGTATACGATGATAAACACGGGTGCTAAAAAGCTCAACAGCATTATCCTTGTTGATAAGAATGTTGCCGGTACACAGGCAATGCTTCCCGCATTCAGCCTTGCCCCGGGAGAGAGCCGCGTCTTCACTTATGAATACACAATGCGCACATCAACCGTAACGAGCAAACCGACTGTATCGTTTGTTCCCGAGGGGTCAACAAATGCCCTGTCGGTAACGCTTTCGGGGCTTACCATCGGCCTTATAAATGCGCAGCTCACCAAAACGGTCGAAATCGGCACACCCACACCGGAGGGCGTTGAATTTACACTGTATCTGACCAACAACGGCAACCAGAGCCTGAATTCGCTCACCGTTACGGACGATCTCGGAACCGTTGTTCAAAGCGGTTTCAGCCTTGCAATCGGTGAGTCGAAAACCATTAAATATTTCGTCAGAAACCCCGAGGCCGTTCGCTATGTTGTGTTCAACATCACCGGCGTTTATTCGTCCGGCATCGTGTTTAAGGACAACACAAAGAGCTACACTGTTCGCCCTTACATCGATCCGACAACTCTCGGCCTCGAGTTCCGCGCGGAAGTTCGCACGCAACTCAATCGAGAGAATATCATTGGGCTGACTTTCACCGTTACAAACACGGGAAGCACTCCCTACACCGATGTTGTCCTGACCGAAAAAGAACTGGATTATGAAATCCACAAGATTGCCGTTCTTGAACCCAACTCCGGCGCACAGTCATTCAATATCGATCTTAACGTCGGCGGAGAAAGAGATCTTGTGTTCTTCCTGACGGCTCTTGACGCTTCGGGCAACACGCACATGTTTGAGGCGCATCTGACCGCAAAATATATCGATGCCGAAGGCACCGTTCCGAACGAACCGCCGGCAACGGGCGGGGTCACGGTCGTTGACGATCCGAATATCGGCAGCAAGCTGGACGGAATGCTCACAAAAACGGGAAGTGCGCTGAAAGTATGGTACAGTATTCTTATCATTATTGCGGCAGTTGCGCTTATCGCGATCATTGCCCTTGCCGCTGTTGAAATTTACAAGCGCAAGAACGGCGGAAACGCAAAAAAAGCACCGCGCAGACGCGCACAGGAGGACGATGAAGACTGATAAGGCTGATTAAAAACCAAGGCTGAGCGGTCGATTCATTCAACTGCACCGCTTCAGCTTAAACAAGTGACTGTTTATATAACCCGCGCCGGCGGGCGGCTCAGAACGGGTTGCCTGTTGAGCTGCGGGTTTAATAATTTGCCGATAAACGGCATCGGTGAACCGAACCGTGCGGCGGATAACAATTCAAAACAGAGGAAAACAAAGGAGAATAAGGTATGCCGAACACTCAATTCATTACCCTGCTCATCATTACGGTTTTCAGCCTGTTGGCGGGAATCGTTTCGGCTGTTGTTTTATTTGGGCAGCTGAATGCAAAAAAACGCGAACGCGCAGAGCTTGAGCGCAGATTGGAAAACGCGGTCGGTGCCGCAATGAACTCTGCCGTCGGCAATGCATCGGCGGAGCTTGAACGCAGGCTTCAGGACAGGCTGAAGGAGCTTTCGGACGCACTTTATCGATACAACGAACAAACAAAGAATGATTATGAACGATTTAAAAATGCTTTAAATGAAAGCATTGCTTCTTCGATGCGCGAAACCGCTTCCCGCCTTGCGGAGGCACAGACAGCGGCGGCGGAAAGAATCTCCGCAGAACAGAAAGCGTTTTCGGAAAAACTGAATACCGAACAAAACGCGCTTTCCGAAAGGCTCTCTTCCGAACAGAGGACGCTTTCCGACAGGCTTGCCGCAGGGCAGGATTCCTTCGAAAAACAGATTTCGGACAGACTTGCTGCTCAGAATACTCTGCTGAAAACACAGGCGGAGCAGGCGGAAACGCGCAATAAGCATTTTGAAACGGTCTGCACGGAAAAACTGGCGGCAATGGATGCGAGCGTGAAGCTCATGACGGAACGCAACGAAAAGCAGCTTGATGCAATTCGCGGTGTTGTTGACGAAAAATTGCAGGAGACGCTCACAAAGCAAATCTCCGAAAACTTCAAGCTTGTTGATGAACGTCTTAAACAGGTCTATCAGGGGCTCGGAGAAATGCAGACGCTTGCAAGCGGAGTGGGTGATCTTAAAAAGGTTCTTTCAAATGTCAAAACACGCGGCACGCTCGGCGAAATTCAGCTCGGCGCAATTCTCGGCGAGGTTCTTGCGCCGGAACAGTACGAATGTAATTTTGACGCCGGAAAACAGAATAATGAGCGCGTTGAATTTGCAATAAAACTTCCGAATGACGGCGGAGAAGCGGTTTACCTTCCCGTTGACAGCAAATTCCCTGCGGATATTTATTCAAAACTATGCGATGCGTATGATTCCGGCGAGGATGTTGCCGCTGCGCAGAAAAACCTGCGTGAAGTTCTTCTGAAATGCGCGAAGGATATAAAGGAAAAATACATAAATCCCCCGCGCACAACGGATTTTGCGATCATGTTCCTGCCCACGGAGGGACTTTATGCCGAAGCGGTGCGGCTCGGGCTTATCGAAGAGCTGCAAACGCGTTTCCGCGTTAACCTTTCCGGTCCTTCAACCATGGCGGCACTGCTTAACAGCCTGCAAATGGGGTTCCGAACACTTGCAATACAAAAACGCAGCAGCGAGGTCTGGGATTTGCTCTCTCAGATAAAAAGAGAGTTCGGAAAGTTTGACGATGTGCTCAGAGCAACTCAGAAATCGCTTGAAAAGGCGCATAATGACCTTGAAACGCTTGTGGGTGTTCGCACAAGGCAAATTTGCAGAACCCTCAAAAAGGTTGAAACCCTTCCCGAAACCGATCCCACCGGGGAATATAAAACCCTTGCGGAAGCTTTGATAAATGCGGATGACGGCGAAAACTGATGCGTTTTCGGTCGATTGCGGGTGAAGCTCAGCCGGAATAAAGCGGATTCAGCTTTATCGGCGGGTACGGAATCGCGGCGAGAGTCGGAACGGGGTTCGCATAATCAAAGTTTGGGTTGAAATACCTGTCGCCGCAAAGCAGTGTTTCGCGATATACGTCATAACAGCGCAAAAGATTGGCTTTGCCTGCATTGGCATAATCATTCGGAAGTCCACCCGATAACCGCGCCTTTGCAAACGGAGTGAAGCAGTTTGCAAGACCTTTTCGCATGAGCCGAACACAGAACTCCGTGTCCCATCCCACTCCGGACAGTGTTTCGTCAAACATGCCGAAACTGAAAAAGTTTTCGCCGCTGACTGCCATAAATGCGCCGCTGACGGCGGTTACATTGCGCTGAACGTGCAGAAAACTGCATTTTAAAAAGTCTTCAAAATCATCCTTTTCGCCGGAATAAGGGCTTTGTGCCCAGCCGTTAAGGCCGATAACGGTGCCGGCGGAAAGGATGTTTCCGCTTTCGTTCACGATTTTTCCGCCAATCGCACCTGCGCCGTGCCGAAGCGCAAGTTCGGTGAATTCGCGAAGGAATGCAGGGGAGAGAATTTCAATGTTTCCGTTTAAAAACAGCAGCAAATCCGCGGCGGCTTTGCATGCACATGCATTCAGCGTTTCGGGCAGCGGCTGTTCCGCATTGACGTGAACGATCTCTGCCGCCCTGTTCTTTTTAAGTGCCAGAAGATAGCGGCGCATTCGCTCATCCCCGCTGCCATCATCCGCAATGATAATTCGTTTGCAATCAACCGTTGACTGCATCTCCGCCGAGTCAATGCATCGCTGAAGGTTTTCAACTCCGTCCGCACCTGCGATAACAATGCCGACGGAGGGTTCGCGTTTTCTCGGGTAACGCATACGAAGTGTACCCAAAACGCTGCCCTCAAAGCAGTAGCCGTTTGTGCGGTTTTTCTTTCCCGAACCGTCGCCGGGATAAAGGGAATTGAATTCACGCTTCAGTATATCGGTGCAGGGAATTTCGCTGCCGTCGCAGTCGCGGATAACGGTCAGCCCGATTCTTGCAATGTGAATGACCTGCTTGGCAGCCGAAGCACAGTCAATGCAGTAAGCCCAAAGCTCGGCCGGTGTGCTGCCGCGAAACCCGCCGACAGCCGTATGTACACGTTTGGAAACAAGCATGGGCCGCCCGATGCTGTTGAAGGAACGCAATGTGTCGCGCCCGTAGTCGGGCTTAAAAATCGGGTTTTGCCGAATGCCGTCAATCACGGAGTCCTCATCGGCAAAAACAACCTCCGCTTCGGGATTTGAATGAGTTTGCAGAACAAGCATGTGAAGCGCGTCCGGTGCGGGCAAATCTCCGGGCAGCAGCTGCAAAAAGTATGCACCGTTAAGCATCTTCTCGGCGGCTTTCAGCTGTTCGTGCGCTGTGCCGTTAAAAAGCACAAGCCTGAATTTCGGAATGCCTTCATAATCCGTAAGCCCTGCCTGCGCAAGCTCCGAAACTAAGCAAACTTCAAAATTTGCATAGGTTTGTTTGCCGAGCGCTTCGAGCGTTGAGCGAACGGCCGCACGGCTTGCTCCCGAACAGGCAATTGCAACGGAAACGAGCGGTGCAGGGTTCAGCGGTTTTTCACGCTGCAAGTCCAACTCCGCTTGTGCAGGCAGGTTTTCACGCAGATAGTCGGCATAGTCGGAAAATTTGTGCTGATTACAGACCCGCTTCGGAAGTGCGTTGAATGCCCCCGCAATAATGTCTGCCGCGGCAGTGATTATTCCTGAAGTGTTTGTTTCTGTCATTTCGGATTCCTCTTGCATCATGCGGTATTTCTGTACCTTGTTTTTTACCGCGTTTGAGCGGTTCGGCGGCTGTTCCGCCGCCTGCTGCATGATAGTATCTGCGGATTCTGCAATTTTGATTCCGAAACACACGCGGGAGGACTGCGGTTTATACCTGCGGAAAACAGCTTTTTCTGTCGCTTTCTCAGAACTGTCGAATACTTGCCTTTTGCTGGAACATGTCTTGCGGCGAACAGCTTTTAACCGATAAACGGTGCATTCCACAGTTTCACGATGTTGCAAAATCCGCTATATTGGTTTATAATTATTTTGTGTTCGCTGATTAATTCGGGAGGTGTCGGCAATGGAACAATATAATGCAAAATTTGCGGAGGTCTATGACCTTTTCATGGACAATACGGATTATGATGCATGGGCGAATTATATAATATCGCTGCTGCCGACCGACTTTCCGAAAGGAGCGAGAATTTTTGAGTGCGGCTGCGGAACAGGCGCATTGACTCTTCGGCTCAACAAAGCCGGGTACGATGTCACCGGTTCGGATATTTCAAGGGACATGCTCGAAGTTGCCGCTGAAAAATCCCGCCGGTGCGGGCAAAAAACAAAATTTATATGCATGGATATGCGCCGCATTGAATTGCATCGTCCCGTTGACTGCATCATTGCGGCATGTGACTGCGTGAATTACCTTACAAGCCGCGAGGATGTTGAAAAATTCCTTCTGACGGCATTCAACGGGCTCAGGCCGGGCGGCATTTTGCTGTTTGATGTTTCGTCAAGATATAAATTGCAGCACATTCTCGGGCAGAACGGCTATTGCGACAGCAGAACGGACGTTGCATACTTCTGGCAAAACTGCTATGATGCGGAGAGCAAGCTTGTGGAAATGGAGCTGGAGTTTTTTGTGAAGTCGGCAAACGACGCGCACGGCGAACCGCTTTATTCCCGATTTTCCGAAAAGCATATTCAACGTGCTCATTCCGAAAGGGAGCTTGTTTCGTGGCTTAAAAATATCGGCTTTGAAAATATCGGGGTTTTTTCGGCATTCACAACGGAACCGCCGCGTGATGAAAGCGAACGGCTGCAATTCACGGCAAGAAAGCCCGGCAGAGTCGGCAAATAACCTTTGCGGCCTGCTCAAATGACCTTTAGCGAAAGGAAAACATTATGAATAACGAAATTGAAAATAAGATGACCGAAAGCGATGCAACTGTCGACTGCATTGAAAACACATGCGCTGAACGCGACAATATCATTCGCGGTCTGCTTTTTAACCGCACAGTGAACGTGATCGCCGTTTCGGGACGCGAAATAGTTGAAACCGCAAGAGAAATTCACGGCACAAGCCGTGTTTGCACCGCCGCTCTCGGAAGAATGCTGCTCGCCGTTTCCATGATGAGTGCACAGCTGAAAAGCGAAACGGACAGCATAACGGCGACAATTGCGGGCGGAGGGCCTGCGGGCAACATAACGGTTGTCGGGCATATGGGCGGAATCGTTAAGGGGTGCATCACCAATCCGGAGGTTGAACTGCCGCTTAACGAGTTCGGAAAGCTGGATGTTTCGGGTGCTGTCGGCGGCAGCGGTGAGCTGCGCGTTATTCGCGATTTGTCGCTGCGGGAGCCGTATGTCGGCAGGTGCGAGCTTATTGACGGCGAAATTGCAGATGATTTCGCAAACTATTTTTACACAAGCGAACAGCAGCCGTCGCTGGTTTATCTCGGCGTAAGGGTTGAGCCGCAGCAGGGGACCGTGCGCTCCGCTGCCGGGCTGATTATTGCACCGCTGCCCGATTGTCCGGAGAGCGATATTATTCGGCTTGAACAGCTGACGGGCAAAATTGCAAAGCTGTCACAGCATATGGATGACGGAGAGACCCTCGAAAGCGCGCTTAACGCCCTTTTCGAAGGCATGGAGTTTGAAATTACCGACACTCTCTGCCCTGCATACCGCTGCGATTGCAGCAGGGAAAGGCTTGAGCGCGTCATTATGTCGCTCGGCGAAAACGAACTGAAAGATATTATTGAAAACGACGGCAAAGCGGAGCTTGTGTGTTCTTTCTGCCAAACGAAATACGTTTTTAACGAGGATGAACTCCGCGCTCTGCTTGAAGAGGCACAGGCGGGCGGAAACGATTCGGATGAGATTTCCGCAGATCTTGCCGAAGCGATAAACGACTGCGGAAATGAGTGATCTCAAAAACGGAACACAACCGAAATCAACAAAAATCGGAAACTCGCCGAACGGCTTGACTTTAATGAAACGGCTTCAACTCGGCGTCTGCTTAAAACCGGGTGGAGGATATGCAGCATGAGAAGCACAAAAAAGAAACCTGACAACGTTATTGATATCAGCGGCAATGTTGAGCTTGTTATGAAGCTTGCGGCGGACAAACTTGATGCGGGCGATCATATCGGCGCACTTTCGCTGATGCGGCGTGCGGAAACAATTGAACCCGAAAACGAGGAAGTTATGCTTGCAATCGCGGGAACATACAACGAGATGAACAGGTTCACCGAGTCGCTTGCTTATTCCTCGTGCGTCCTGAATTCCGGTCATGAATATGTTCAGGATGCTTTCATGATTGCAGGCTACAGCTACCTTGGTCTCGGTGAATATGTTGCGGCGCGCAAAGCGTACAGGCAGTTCCTGATAAACGTTCCGGACAGCTACACTGATGAGGACTTGATTGCTGTTTACGAGGCTCTTGATATATGTGAGGCGAATTGTGCTTTGAACGAGTCAAGGGAATCCGTTCCTGCCGTTCGCGACAGCAGTGAGGTTGAGCTTGAAGAAACACTGAAACGCATTGAAGCAGAGGAGGATCGCGTGAACGGCGATATGGCATACGGACTTCTCAGCGATGCAATTGAAAAATTCCCGGATTCCTATGAACTGTTCGAAAAGTATCTTTTGAGCTGCTATGCTGTGATGCATTTTAAAAAAGGTATCAAAAAATACGAGGCCGCTCCCGAAAAATGGAAATCGAGATTAACGATTCGGTGCTATGCTGCGCTTTTGTACAGCGGAGCTCACAGGCCGCGCAAAGCAGCCGAGTGTGCAGACAACATCCTTAAAATGAAAGGGTTGGATGAAGAAGAGCTGATGCGGGCATCCGCCGTGATGCTGGAGATTCAAAATGCTTCCGCCGCGATGACTCTCGTTAAAAGGGTCTATTCGGAGCACCCGTACGATCAATTGGTAATCCATAACTATGCTCTGTCAGCCTACCTCAGCGGGGATTATGCTCTTGCCAGAACTCTCTTTGAAAAACAGCTGCGAATAGATCCGAGTGACAGTGTTGCTGCTTATTATCGCAAACTGTGCATAAAAACGCAGGAGGACGGCATTCTGAGAAACGTCAGCATACCCTATGATGTTCCGAGCGGCGAACTGTTCCGCTGCATGACCGTGCTTTCGAACGAACTCGGAAATGAAGATGCAGGCAGGATGTTGACCGAAAGCGAACCGGAGCTTACACAAGAGGAGATTGAAGAGTGCGTACGGTATTGCGCAGAAAAAACTCCTCCGCCCTTCCGTATCGGCGGATTGATGCTTTTGTACGAGCGTGACCGTCGGTCGGCGATGCATGAGCTTTACAAGATTCTTTTGGATCCGAGTTGTGACGACAGCGTTCGCAGGTTTGCAATCATGACTTTCCGCGATAAAGAGAATATGACAAGGTTCACGATTTTTGATAAGGGAAAACTCTTAACGGGTGAACTGTTCTCAACCGAAAATCAACCCGACAAAACGGATGACGAAGAAAAAGAGGATGATTGTCCGCATTTGCAGGCACCGTTCGGGCGGCTGAATGCACTCTTGCAGCAAAAGCTCTGCAATTGCAGCAAAAAAATCAGGCAGGAAGCCGAAAATATTGTTGAAGCGGCTGCGGAACTGTATAATGATTTGGGGTTGGCATTATCCAATTCGCAGGTTCCTGCATATGCAGCGGCGATTGATTATACATGCCGCTTTATGAACAGCAAAAGAGCAGTTAATGCAAAAAAACTTATAAAGGATTATGATATAACTCTGCGCAGGTTGGAAAATGCGGCGGAGAAGCTTCAAAGCGATCTATGCGTATACGGAATGTTCGAGCCGGAAGAAATGTGCAAACTTGAAGACAGCTTTGAAGAAACATTCAAAAAGCTTCATGCAGAGGAAAAAGCAGCAGCAGAACGGAAAAAGGCCGAAAAAACCAAGCCGTCTTCCCGCAAAAATGCCGACGCCGGCTCAAACAAGGCGGATCTCGCTTCAAAAAAACGGACAAATTCGGGAAGAAAGTCTGATAAAGAAGCAAAAGATGATTCTGTGAACAAATCCGAAAGCGGGTCCGAAAACAACGGCGGCGCACCGGATGCGGAATGACAGTGCGCCGGCGGTTTACGGCAGCAACATAAACGGAGATATATGTATGACTGATACTTATTTTGCAACGTGCAAAATCGGGCTTGAGTCCGTCGTTGCGGGCGAATTGCGCGATCTTGGAATTGAGGTGCTTCGCGTCAGCGATGCAAGAGTTGATTTTGCGGGAGACCATTTTGCAATGGCGCGTGCCTGTCTTTGGCTCAGAACTGCGGAACGCGCGCTGATGAAGCTTGCTTCGTTCCGCGCCGTAACTTTTGATGAACTGTACGAGGGCGTGCGCCGCATTCGCTGGAAGGATTACCTGCTGCGCACAAGTTTTATCCATGTGAACGGCAAATCTGCAAAAAGCAGACTTTTTTCGGTTTCCGACTGTCAAAGCATTGCGAAAAAAGCGATTGTGGATTCGCTTTCGCGTGAATACGGACTTAAAATTCTGCCGGAAAACGGCAGACGCATAATAATCGAAATCGGGATTCTGCGCGATGAAGTCACCGTTGCTCTTGATTGCTGCGGCGCGGGACTGTCCCGAAGGGGATACAGAACGTACAATGTGCCTGCACCGATATCGGAAACGCTCGGTGCAGCAATAGTGATGCTTTCGGGTTACAGGCAAACACGTCCGCTCATAGACCCGATGTGCGGTTCGGGCACAATGCCGATTGAAGCCGCAATGATCGCAAACAATATCGCGCCGGGAATTAATCGGGAGTTTGCGGCTGAGGACTGGCATTTTTTGCAGAACAACGCATTCACTGCGGCGCGGGAGCAGGCGAGGGACAGTGTTCGCCGTGACACAGTGGATATATCCGGAAGGGATATAGACCCGCATTCGATTGAGCTCTGTAAAAAACATGCAAAAAAAGCGGGGGTCATGCTCGATTGGCGCGTTGAACCCGTTCAAAAGCTCCGTGAAACGCGTACGGGCGGCGTGATAGTCTGCAACCCGCCGTACGGTGAGCGATTGCTTGAAAAACAGAGTGCGGAAGAGCTGTATCGTCAAATGCACGGCATTTTTTCGCGGCTTGACGGCTGGAGCGTGAACATCATTGCATCACATCCGGATTTTGAACGCATATACGGCGCAAGAGCGGATAAAAGGCGCAAGCTTTCAAACGGAGGCATGACCTGCACGCTTTATCGCTATCGCCCGCATTATCTTTCCCCGAAACCGGAAAGGCCAAAGGCTGACGAACCGCAAATCGACGAATGAACGGCGGCTTCGCATGGATCAATCCTCCCGCACCGGGTTTTAATACATCGAATTTCAATGCGCATTCGGAATAATTGAATCAACAGCATCAAAAAGGGAACCGTGCCGATTTGTTTCGACGGTTCCCTTTAATTTGCGTTCCGTGCGTGTAATGCATCAATCGAAATACATTGAATACACGGAGCTGTTCGAATTTCGACGCAGTAATCAGCTCAATTCAAACATGCCTGTGTACAGCTCGTAATATCGGCCCTTGCGGCGGAGCAGCTCTTCATGGTCGCCGCGCTCAATGATACGGCCTTTTTCAAGCACCATAATGGCATTTGAATTGCGAACGGTGGAGAGTCGGTGTGCAATAACAAACACCGTTCTTCCTTCCATAAGGCTGTCCATGCCGCGTTCGATGAGCAGTTCGGTTCTTGTGTCGATCGAGCTTGTCGCCTCATCAAGAATAAGCACCTCGGGATTGGTAACGGCGGCTCGTGCAATTGCGATAAGCTGACGCTGACCTTGTGACAGGTTTGCGCCGTCCGAAGTGAGCATCGTATCATAGCCGTTCGGCAGGTGAGAGATGAAGTAATGCGCATTTGCGATCTTTGCCGCCTGAATACATTCTTCATCCGTTGCATCCAGCTTGCCGTAACGAATGTTTTCCATAACCGTGCCGGTGAACAGGTGCGTATCCTGCAAAACCATGCCGAGTGTTCCGCGAAGGTCGCGTTTTTTGATGCGGCGAACATCGATGCCGTCATAGGTGATTTCACCCTCGTTAACATCATAGAACCTGTTGATAAGGTTGGTTATCGTCGTTTTGCCGGCACCGGTGGAGCCGACAAACGCGATCTTCTGTCCGCGCTTTGCATAGAGGGAAACATCATTCAAAACGTTCACCTTGCCGTCATAGCTGAAGGTAACATCGTGCAGTTCAACCATGCCCGCAAGCGGAATTTCAGTCACGGAATCGTTTGCTCCCGACTCGGTTCCGTTGGGAACGCGCCAGACTTTTTCGCCGTGTGCGTTCAAGCCGAGGGCAACATCGCCGTCATCGATTTCGGGCGGAACATCCATAAGCTTAAACACGCGCTCCGCGCCCGCAAGCGCAAGCAGAACGAAATTGAACTGCTGCGAAATCTGCGATATGCGCTCCGCAAACTGCCGTATGTACTGCAAAAAAGCAATAAGCACGCTGCCGGAAGTCACAAGACCGAGAACACCGAGGGTGGTCGTTATCGAATAGAAAATATGAGACAGGTTGTTCATTATCGGCCCCATGATATTGGCATAGGTATTTGCCTTTGTTGCTGCCGAACAGAATTCAATATTCAGCACATCAAATGCCTTCATGGATTCTTCCTCATGGTTAAAGGCCTTAACGACCTTCTGCCCCGCCATCATCTCTTCAATGTATCCGTTCACGGATGCAACGGCTTTTTGCTGACGGGCAAAATTCTTTCCGCTCTTTTTGCCGATGAATTTGACTGTAAAAAACACAACAAACCCCATAACAACAACGATTGCAAACAGCGAAACGGAAAGAATGAGCATCATTGCAACGATGCCGACGAGGGATATGCAGGAGATTATCAGCTGCGTGATGCTCTGGTGCAGAAGCTCGCGGATCGCGTCAATATCGTTTGTATAGTAACTCATAAGCTCGCCGTGCGTATGGGTATCAAAATAGCTTATGGGAAGACTCTGCATCTTATCAAACATATCCTTGCGCAGGTCACAAAGCACCGTTGCGGAGCATTTGAGCATCAGATAGTTTAAATAATAGTTGGTGAGAACACTGAGCACATACAGCCCCGCCATGCCGATAAGCAGGGCAAGGTATTTTGCCTGTGCCGCATCGGGCGTGATGCCTGCCTCTTCCAACACGGCAACAAGGGGTTTCATCATGTAGCTTGCGGCAATTGTTGCAAGGGAATAGACTGCGATCATAATAACCGCAACAGTGAACATCCAGCGGCATTTGCCGTAGTACTTTAGCAGCCTGCTCATTGTTTTGAGCGGATTTGCGGGGCGGCCGCTGCCTGCAAAACGTGCAGCGGGGTTGTCTCTTCCTCCGGGCATTTTAGGCATTAGTGACCGCCTCCTTTCCTTTTATGTCAGAGCTGCTGTTTACGCCGGAGACCGTTCCGCCTTCCTGCGGAAGTTCCTTGTTTTGAGACAGGTAAACTTCGCGGTAGATTTCGCTGCGCTGCATAAGCTCATCGTGAGTGCCGACATCTGAAATGCGTCCCTTATCCATAACGATTATCCTGTCGGAATACATTATGGAGGCTATGCGCTGGGCAATGATGAGCTTTGTTGTTCCGGGCAGACTTTCGCGGAATGCGGCGCGGATGCTTTCATCGGTGCGTGAATCGACTGCGCTTGTGGAGTCGTCAAGGATCAGGATCTTCGGATTTTTGAGCAGCGCGCGGGCAATGCAAAGCCTTTGCTTCTGTCCGCCGGAAACATTCACGCCGCCCTGTCCGAGATCCGTGTCGTATCCGTCAGGGAAGCTCATAACGAAATCGTGCGCACATGCAAGGCGGCAGGCATGCTCAATCTGCTCATCCGTTGCGTCCTTGTTGCCCCAACGGAGATTGTCGCGAATCGTGCCGGAAAAAAGCATGTTCTTTTGAAGCACCATTGATACGCTTTCGCGCAGTTCATACAGTGAATAATCCTTAACATTCCTTCCGCCGACAAGCACTTCGCCCGAAAGTGCATCGTAAAAACGCGGAATGAGCTGCATCAGGGTCGATTTTCCGTCACCGGTGCCGCCCACAACGCCGATGGTCTCACCGGCGCGAATGTGCAGGTTGATATCAGAAAGCGTGAGGTTGTCGTTTTTTCCGGAATAGCTGAAATCAACATGGCGGAATTCAATCTCACCGTTTTCAACTTTGAGCGTGCTGCCGTTATCCGTAATGTCGGGAACTTCGTCCAGCACCTCGTTGATGCGCGTCACGGATTCGCGCGTCATGGTGAGCATCATGATGATCATTGCAACCATTGAAACGGAACCTACAACCTGATTGGTATAGGTCAACATGCTGACAAGTTCGCCCTTCGTAAGCGTTCCCGCAAACACCTGATTGCCGCCCATCAGCATCAGAATGACGGCGCAGGTCCACATAATACCCATTTGAATCGCAGGCAGGAGGGAGAAAAGCTTCTGTGCGTAAATTTGAGCCTTTTTAAGGTCATCGGCGGAAACGGCAAATTTTTTCTTTTCATAATCTTCGCGTGCAAAAGATTTCACAACGCGTGCGGCGACAAGATTTTCCTGAACGGAAGCGTTCATCTTGTCATATTTTTTTAACATGATGCGGAAACGCGGCTTGCCTATCATTCCCATTGAAATGAGTGTGCAGAACATAATGGGCAGCGCAACAAGGAAAATGACCGAAAGCTCCGCATTTACGCGCAGAGCCATAACGGCTGCAAGCACCATCATGACCGGAGCGCGCACAAATATGCGTATCATCTGCTGATAAAGATTCTGAACGTTGTTGATATCCGCCGTTGTACGCATAACGAGGGAGGGTGTTGAGAATCTGTCCGTGTTTTTGAAAGAGAAAGACAGAATCTTTTCAAAAACTTTTCGGCGCAGGTTCTTTGCAAAACCCATGCTTGCAACCGCAGCCGTACGTGCGGCAAGCATACCGAATGCAAGCGACAGCATTGCCGCAAGCACCATTATGCCGCCGAGGATAATCACGAATCGGGTTTTGTCGGCGATAAGCTCTGCCGAAAAATACTTCCGAAGGGTGAAATCAGGCGAGCCGTAAAGCCCGCCGTCAACTATTGCCGCCATAAGGAGTGGGATAAAAACTTCCATCGTAACTTCAAGAACGATGAATATCGGTGTCAGGAACGAGGGAAGCCGATATCCCTTTGCGCAGGGCAGCAGGCTGCGAAAACCGCTGTTCTTTGCGCTTTTTTCAATGCTTGTTTTTTTTGTTTTCATAATACGTTGTTAAATGCCGAATTGTCGGTGGGCAAACAATACCTCCAAACTTCCTTTATTGATTGTATTTTAACATCATAAATAATATATTGCAAAGCATTTTTATTAAATGCCGTTCACAAAACAAAAATACTGTCCCGCGGCATTGGTGTCCCGTCGGCGGGGAAATGCTTTTAAACCAAACCGACGGCATCCATAAGCAGCATCAGAAGAGGGACAAAGATGAAACAGCCGAGAGTCGTAAGGCTCATTCCGGCAGCAACGAATGATTCGTCTGCATCGTTTGCCGCCGCAACAACAACGGCCTGCGTCATAACGGGCATGGCGGATTCGATAACAAGAACCCCGCTCGGCATTCCGCTCAGACCGAAAAGTTTGCAGAGCACAAGCATGATAAGCGGCGCGGCGATAAAGCGCATTCCCATGACAGCAAGCATGCAGCGGTCGGGCTTAAGGCTTTTAAACCCGTATTCATACAGTGCATATCCAATATAAAACAGCGCGAGCGGCGTTACGATATTGCCCATATAGCCGGAGAGCTTAACAACAGGCTGCGGCATTTTGACGCCGAGTGCCGCAAGCGGAAGGCAAACAGCAAGCGCAACCAGGGGTGGGGAAACGATTTTTTTAAGATTGTGCAGAATTCCGCCGCGCTTTTCACCTTCGCCGGAGCGAGAGATGAGATAATTCCCGATCGTCCAAAAAAGGGTTGTGTTGACAATGTAGAAGCACATCACATACGGCACGGCTTCATCGCCGAAAAGCCCGGTGTTCATCGGCAGTCCGACAAAAACGGAATTCGAAAAAGCACACATTGCGATAAACCCGCCGCGCCGTTTTGCCTCGGGTTTAAGCAGCTTTGCAAAAATAAAGCCGAGCAGAAGAGTTATAATCATGCTCAGCGCGGGCAAAAGAAACAGCAGTGCGGGATTTTGCAGCGCGTCAAGGTCGATTTTTCCGAACACGGTGTTCACAACAAGGGAAGGCATACCCGCCGAAATAATAAGCTTGGTCATAAGCTTTTTGTGTTCGCGGCGCAGATAGCCGAGTTTACCGAAAAGCCAGCCCACGGCGACCATGAACATCACGATAAGCACGGCCGTAAGCGAATGGAATGTTGTTTCAAGCATTGTTTGTTACCTTGCCTTTGACAGAGTATTTGACAGAAAGTGCTTTTAATTAATGCGAAGAAAACCTGCAAACGGAGCATTCCGTGAAGCAGCGCCTCACAAAACGCTCCGTAAATCGGGTCCAATATGAATCGGTCTTCGGTTCAGCCGTTTGCAGGCTCCGAAACTCGAGCATTTAACTCAAAACGCAGGTTTTACTTGCAGATCTTCCTGCATTCGAGGTAATACCTCTTTTCATGTGCTTCGCCCATTGAGAAAGTCTTGCGGGGCAGTGCGCCGTCAAAAACAACGGTGCGGAAGAATGCGCTCTTTTCCATGGGGGGAAGCAGGAAGCCGATGTTGCCGTGCTTGCTGCCGAGGTCGTTCACAACGTCTGCGCCGTGGATATAGTCGATAGTCGCGCCTTCGGTTGCTTTAAGAACAACGTCAAGAGCGTTTTGAAGCGTGCCGACTTCAAGCTGTGCATTGGGTTTTGCAACAACAATAAGTCCTTTGCCGTTTTCGGTAATGACGGGAATAACGTGCGCGCCCTTGGGAGCGGCCTTCTCCGCCTTTTCCATGCAGCATTCGCAGTCATAGAAGTTGATTTCGCATTCGCCGTTGTTCTGCTCCGCAAGCTTCGCCTTCAGTGCTTCAAGGAATGCGGGAACATGAACGTTGAAAACGACCCTGTGGATGGGTTCGAAAACGATGCCGTCATCGTGAACGTTTTCAAGTTCAACAAGTGCAAAGCGTGCGGGGTGATCCGCCTGTTCTTCGGGGGTGAGGGTGGCCTTGACTTTTTCCCAATTTGCTTTTGCGGTTGCAAAGCTGTGGTTGCCGTCGCCCATTGCAAACAGCAGGGGAGGCATTTCGGTGCCGTACTTGTTGGGATCAACAAGTGCGTTCAGTGCGGAGATAACGTCCTCGATCATGCCTTCGTTGTTGACGAACCAGCCCTCAATGTGTCCGCCGTTCTGCATAAGGTCGAAATCGTAGAGCTTTTCGCTGTTCTGAAGCTTTTCCGCAAGGGGTTCGATAACGGTTTTCTTTTCATCGTCGATAAGAACAAGAATATGGGGCAGCTCAAGCAGTGCGCCGTCGCGAATCTTCAGGCGGGGCGGGATGCGCTCAACGATCGTGCCCTCGGTTGCGCGGATAAGGGTCGTTGAACCCTTGGAGTAGTCATAGCACTCGAGATCCAGTGCAACAACAAGTCCGTTGCGGGTGTTGCCGCCGACGCTGCGGCGCGTGAAAACGAAACCTTCGCCAAGATTTTGAAGGATGCCGTTGTCGATATAGTCGTGCATTGCCTTGCGGATTGCGGCAATTTTTTCGGTTTCGCCGGGCTTTTCAAGATAAATCTCCGGAAGCATAAGGCGCAGGGTGGACGGAGCATCGCCGACGATCTCTTCGCACTTGTTCCAATAGTCAGGCTGGGAAGTGTACTGGTCGCACGCAACGCATGCCCATTTGGTAAGGTCAACATTCTTTGCGGGCATCAGGATTTCGGGAACCATGATACCGATATTGTTCTTGAATTTCGGGTTCATTGAAGTAATTCCTCCGTGATTTAATGAATGCTTTGCGCATTCCGTCATTCATGCCAATTTTACAACACTTTTCCTTTTTTGGCAACGGTTTAAACGCTTTTTTTCAAATATATGCCGCACGGCAAAACACCCCTGCTCGGCATTGCCCGGACAGGGGTGTTTTATTCGGAAAAAGGAATGAGGCTCGTTATCGGTTACGGTTAATTCCCTTTTCTTTCATTCAAACCTTATGCTCTCTGCAACGCGCTTGGAAAGGCTTGCCGAGTCCTCATACAGCCGAGAAAGCTCAATAACAACAAACACAGGGTTCTCCTCGGTGTATGCACAGGCAGCAGGGTTATCAAAGGCATGGAAACCTTCTCCGACAGTCCACATGGCAGGAGCGCATTCGTGATGAGATGAGGTATATGCGCTTATGCAGTTTGTTGAGTTATCGACTGTTGAATGGAAATTTTCAAAGTTGACAAGTTTAACATGTCCGGAAACGACAGAACAATATACTTCATGCGTGACGTTTTCGGCATGATTGTTCGGGTCGTATGTGCCGTATCCGGCCGCACCGGCAAGATTGCCGTTTTCATCATAGAGCAGCTTGCGCCCGAGTAAATTGAAACCGAGATCGGAATAAGACGAATCGGTGTACACACCTTCGTCACTTCTGACCGTCCAGCCTTCCGGCAGGTC
>ULWT01039429.1_pt1 | contig 19760 bp, 22 predicted proteins | sample 1960611 | NCBI WGS metagenome assembly ULWT01 (sample SAMEA4835819, study PRJEB28245) | human gut metagenome | biome: gut microbiome; material: fecal sample | place: Denmark | collected 2008
TTTGAACATATTACCTTGAATAAATTCCGATAAGAAAAAGCCTTGAAAGATTGCGGGTATTGTTCGATATAAAGCAAATCCACCCGGCTCATAAAATTTCCAAAGTTTGTAATACGTTCCGAACCCGAAAAATCTAACCTTAAGCGAACCATATCAATTGAATATATTGACGGTTCGATATAAATTGAATTAAAATAATTTACCATATTCACATCCCCTAAATTATAAATTATTTATTAAATATGTACAAATGTACATATGTTGCCCCCTATTAGACATGGGGGGCAACATCCGATGCAGGATTGACGGGCGTATCCGTGGCGGATGGGCCCCCACCTTGCTCCGCCGCGGCATCCCCATTCCGACACGAAACGCCCTCATTCTGTTCCGAGCGTTCGTCCATGTATTCCGGGGTATCATATAACAAAAAAGTATCATATAAAGATGCTATTCGTTTACTATAGCGGAAAAAATTACTACTAACTTTTTCTCGGATTGAATAAAAAATGACAACATCAGTAAATAATGCCCCACCACACAACAAAGCAAGCAACTTTCCGAACAATTTAAAATTACCTACATTTCTATGCTGATGATTGTATTCAAAAAATGAGCGTATTTGTCTATCAACCATCCTATCTGACTGCGATATTAAAATGAAGTCATAACCATAGTGTCGATGAAGTGAGAAAAATTCAATCCATTCCATACGGTCAACTTGTGCAAATGTTCTAGGGTTAAATTTAATTCCACATTCATCAATCACAACAAGCGTTTCATGCTCCCTATGTCCCTTATGATTCTTTCTTGCGTAGTTTTTCAAATACTGAACAGTCAATTTATCATTAGTCACGTATTCAAATTTACCAAGTTTTTTCTTATGTGGTTTATATTTTGGAAAGAGCTTTTTCAACCAAAATCCAAAAAAAGAATAACTACAATTATCCAACGAAATCGGATAATTACAAATAACACTTCCTTTTCTTCGCAACCTATAAAATATTTTTTCAGTAGCATGAAAGGACTTCCCTGAACCGGGAGTCCCAGAATATAAATGTATCATTCCTAATCCCTCCTAACTGCCTATAACCTTAAGCCAGCGTAATATAATTTGATACAAGTAAAAGATACCAATAGCAACAAGCCACGCCTGACCAATGACAATAAAGTCATCAATAGGTATAAACCAATTGACATATTGCAAAGTTTCATTATCAACCGTAGCAGAAATATATTTTTCAAACGGACAATCAGGCAATATGGCAAGAAAAACATTAATTGTATTTATTAAAAAGTTTTTTAATGTATTAAAAATTGTAATCCACATAATATCCCCCCTATCCCTTGATAATGTAACGAGTCACTAATACAAGCCCTAATATAAACATAATGCGAAAGAACCAACGACATATCTCTGCCAGCGTTTCATATTTTGACATATCAATAATAACTTTTTCATCGACCTTATAACCAAATATTTTGTTTCCCATTTTAAAAGGTAGTTCCCATTTTGGTGCTTTTTTTTCTGCTGATACAGACGAAACCAAATCCACAATATCCCAAGGGACACAAAAAGGAAATTTCTTTAATAATTGCGGTGTTTTAGTATCATCAGGGTTAATATCTTCTAGTTTTTCATCCTTTTTATCTTTATCCGAATCAGTACCTGGAGCTGTTCCAGTACCAGGATTTGAGCCAGTACCTGGATTTGTTCCGGTATCAGGATTTGAGCCAGTACCCGGATTTGAGCCAGTATCAGGATTTTCTTCAGAACCCGGATTCGTCCCCGGTGCAGGACTTGAATCAGGTGCAGCACTTACATCAGGATTTTTTCCCGGTTCAGTACCCGGCTTTGTGTCAGGATTCGTCTCAATTCCGGGATTAGGGTTTGGATTACTACCGGGGTTTGTTTCAGTTCCGGGATTAGGCTGTTCAATTTCTGATGATTTAGGTGCTTCAGGAAATTCCAAAGGATAATCCGTTTTGACCTCATCCCCAATTAAAGACGATACACCTGTACATGTTCCCGATTGCCCAGCAGAAGAGGACATACCATCTGTAAATGATTTCCATGTAATACCTTGCTGGTCTGTTTGTTTTTTTCCATCTTTATCTTTTTTTGTGCCTTTTGTTTTATATTTATCGCCTTTAGATGAATCAATGTTTTTTTGTGATGTTTCACCATCATCTTCAATTGCTTTATGCGTTTTTTTTACGTCACCTTTCCATGAATCAACTAAACATTTTTTTATATCTTCCGATGTATATATACCTGAATTAATTAATGTTGTTAATTTTTCAGCATTTTCCAAAGTACCACAGTTAAGCAAATAGGGACATTGAACAATAATACCCGGGATAGAAACATCTTTATTTTTTATGCAATCATTAATATAGTCAAAATCGACATTATCCATATAAAGATTATTTTTAGGATAATCCGTAACCCTGAATCCGTTTAAAGCCTTTCCAGAATTCAATCTAGAATCAACAAATGATGATGCTAAAGTGCCTCCGGATATCATATCATAACTAGATGAATCTTTAGTTATAACTTTAAGATTCACAACACCATCATCAATATACATTACAGGATAATATTTATTTGATGATATTTTTTTGCAAAAATCATATGAAAAACCAAAATAATAATCGTTTCGAGCAGTAGCATAAAAAGATTCAGTACAAGATTCCCTATAATCAATAAAAGTGCGCCCCAAACTTTTTACATGTATAAAAGGAGATATACAAGGTTGCATACCAAAAGGTGTATCTTCCTGAAGCATTGATCCAGCCCACCAATCATGAGTATATGTATCATTTTCAAATTGTTTTTCAATGTCATCTTTATTTAGATATTTACAAAGAGTATAAACTGCTTTAAAAGTAGCAAGAGAGGGTGCCAATCCTGCTACTTTAGGATCTAAAACCATTTTTTGTCCGGTGGAAATATCTACAACCTCACCATCTGAATTATATTCAGATGTATTATCTGCATCATCTTCTTCGTCATTATCATCATCGTTATCATCATCGTTATTAAAATCAGTTCCACCAACTATTTTCAAACAATTCGATATTATTTCAATTTTTTTCGCTGATGTTCCATCTACGCCCGGAAGATTAGGCGTATACTGTGACCAAATTTTAGTTAATAAAGATTTTCCTAATATGCGACCGCCAGCAATAGCAGATTTCGCCATAGCCGATTCAAGTTTCAACATTGTCTTTGGATTAAAACTAAATATTTTACTAAAATTTGCATTTCCCGAAAACGAATCATGTACATATTGTTTCGCCCCTTTATAATCCGTAATACCCTCTGCAGACGTCGTAGTTACAATATCAGAATTCGACGCCCCCGCTGCAGAACATGCAAACGAGATTATAATTTTCAAACCCTCTGCAAGCATAGCATAATCATCAGCCACCGCAACGGCTTTTACTTTTTTTACACTCGTAAAACCTACAGACATGCAGGAGAGTAGAAGAGCAGAAACAAATGTTAACGAAACAATCCTACGCCACGAACGCATACAAAAACGCTTTACAATTTTAATCAATCTTTTCACTTTATCACTCCTAACTTTCTTTTATAGTCAAGGCAAAAAGGAAATACCTTGTATTCCTTTTTACCTACATCAATTTTTTGTAAAACAAAAGACTGTCAAGAAAAATAGAAATGCACGATTTTTTCTTGACAGCCCGGGGATGTTGCCAAAGACAAGATTTAATTACGCTTTAGACGAAATTTTCTTGAAGAATTTCACGCCAAGAGTTACCGCAAGACCAATACCAACGATTGCAAGAGCAACCGGCAAGGCAGTTGACATCATGCTTGTTACATCTGTCTTAATGGCTTTAAATGCCGCATCCACGGCAGTAGTCATTCCTTCTGTCATTGTTTTACCTCCTATTTTTTTATTTTATGTAAAACAAATTCACAGCCTAAACCATGATATTGCTTTCATAACACCATACACAATAATCTCCATCGGAACAATGGTTATAAATCCAAATACTATAGCCATCGCACCATATTCTAATAAATCTTTTACCAAATCAGGGTTTAAATAATCCATACATTACCCCCTTATGCGATAAATACAATAATGGCCAACAATACATCCTATCCCGAATCCTAAGAGGAGAAAAGCGGAGAACATTATATTTATAGCAAGTTGCCAATATTCCAAATTATCCATTTCTTTCTTCCTCACTTTCTTCCTGACAATGTTGCCAATATGGGCAAGTAGGGCAAAAGCCGCCACATTTTACCCGATTAGTTAAAACCACATATAAAAGCCAATATCCAAATTTCTTCATATCATTTACCAGCCTTTACCTTTCAATTATTGATACAAGGTTTTTATCGTGTCAGGAAACCAGATACATAACCAATCAACCGTTGTTTTTTCTTCTTGCGTCAATTCAATAGTTCCAACCGAATCCATAAAAAGTTGTTCATTAGATTCATGCATAGTCAATCACTCCCTTTTTATTTGCATAAAGTAATTTTCTCCAAGTTGACAAATGTTCTTTGTCCAATCGAAATATTTAATTCGCAATCCACATCTGCAAAAGGATTAAAACCTTTAGTTGCGTTATACATTTCTTCATTGACATAGACACGTTCTGAATCGAATCCCTGGAGCAGTCCCACATAAAAATACGGTTTTCCGTCCTTGCTAGTGCCACGGTCAGCACCTAAATATTTCATTCTAGCGTTTACTTTCATTGCGTTTCCTCTCTTTCTTTGATATAATAAATAACTGTCAAGTTGCGATATAAGTAGCCTATGGTGGACTACCTATATAGAAGTATACCAAAGTAGACCACCTTTTGTCAAGGATAAAAAAGGGGAGGAATATATAATGCCTACAAAAAAGCCTAAAGTGGGAGCTTATATCGAACCGGAACTTGCTAAAAAGTTCTCAATAATTGCCAAAAACAACTGTAGAACAGTATCAAAACAATTAGAATATTTGATTATACAAGAAGTTGAAAAATATGAAAATGAGAAAGGGAAAATACAGATTTGAAAAAGAAAACGGATTTTGACTGGTTAATAAATATAGCAATTGCTCATCCAGTAGAAACAATAATTGTATCAATAATACTGATAATCATATTATTGATTATTTTCCGGCATTTTCATATAAAAAACAAATATTCACCTGAAGCATGGAAGATTGTAAAAAAGAATGGTAGAAAATCAATATTTTGGTACGATGAGGATGGGAATGAAACATACAAAAAACCTAAAGTAAAGAAACAATAATAAAATCGCACTTGACACTTTTCAAAAAGAAGTGTCATTTTACTTTTTAACTCTCTTGGACAAACTCCAGTTTTTCAAAAAGACTTGACGGGAAAATACCTATTTGCTATAATTTTATTGGAATTACTTATATACTTATTGGATTTAGGAGGTTTAAGTCTATGGATAAGAAAATTACTTATCATGAGCAGACAAGCCGTGAAAATACATTAAAACTGCGTAGCGTCTTACAGACACTGCCGGATTTTACAAAGGATTTTTTTCGTGCCATTGAGCCAAATACATCTGCTAAAACCAGAATATCTTATGTATATGATATTCGTTTGTTTTTTCAGTTTTTGCAGATAAACAATCCGGTGTTTGCTAAAAAAGATTCAATTAAAGACATTCGTTTAGAGGACTTAGAACAATTGCAGCCCGTTGACATTGAAGAATATTTAGAATATTTAAAATACTACAAAGATGCAGATGGTGTAATTCATACCAACAAAGAACGAGGGATTCATCGTAAATTAGCGGCATTACGAAGTTTTTATGCTTATTATTATAAACGCGAGTATATTCATAATAATCCCACATTAATTGTTGATATGCCTAAGCTGCATAAACGTGAAATTATTCGTTTAGACCCGGATGAAGTTGCCAATCTTCTAGATTATGTAGAACACGGTGGCGATGAAATGACAGGGATGAAAAAAGTTTATTTTGAAAGAAATAAAACAAGAAATCTCGCATTGTTCACTCTTCTGCTCGGCACAGGAATCCGTGTATCCGAATGTGTTGGATTGGACATTGAGGACGTTGATTTTGACAATAATCGGATTAAAATCGTGCGCAAAGGTGGCAAGGAGGATTTTGTATACTTTGGTGATGAAGTTGCAGAAGCTTTATATGATTACTATGCAGAGCGAATGACGATTACAACAAAGGAAGGTCATGAACATGCTTTGTTTTTATCCATTCAAAAAAGACGTATCTGTGTACAGTCAATTGAAAATTTAGTTTCCGATTGTGCGAAACATGTTACGACATTAAAGCATATTACGCCTCATAAACTTAGAAGTACATATGGTACCAATTTATACCGTGAAACGGGCGATATTTATTTGGTTGCTGAAGTATTAGGTCATAATGATGTAAATACAACCAGGAAGCATTATGCAGCGCTGGAAGAAGACAGAAAACGAAAGGCAGCTTCTGCAGTTCGTCTGAGGGAGTCTTAATTCCCTATCCCCTATCCTACCTGCCGGTAGGATAGGTTTGGAACATTGTCTGAATACTCTTATAAATAGAGTTTGCCGCATTTTTTTGGAAGGTGGCATTTGTTAATTTAGAATAATCACTGTTTCCGGAGATAAATCCAAGTTCAATCAAAATAGCCGGGACGGTATTATGTTTTAATACATAATAAGCAGCTGTTTTTGTACCACGGTTTGTTGTTTTTAAATCTGCAAGTAACTGCTTACGGAACAAGTTCGCCATGGCTTTACTTGTAATACCACTAAAACTTGTTTTATTATTGGATACAGAATAATATACCTCTGTTCCATTTGCAGACTTGCTGGTAGCAGAATTCATATGCAGACTAATAAACGCATCTGCACCTACAGATTTTGCAAAAGCTGCCCGATTGGCAAGCGTAATGTAACTGTCATTGGTTCTGGTCCAGTACACTTTTGTGTCCGGTGCATTTCCTGCAAATTTATCCTTCATCAATGTATAAATAATCTTGTGAGTTAGATCTTTTTCATTTGTTCCATTATTTTGTGCGCCAGGATCATGACCACCATGACCGGCATCTAAAACCAGAACATTCTTAAATATTTTATTTGGCTGTCCCATTAATACACTGAGTGTATTTCCCTTTTCATAAATTTTATAACCAACTAAAGATGTTGTTGTAATCGTAATTACTGTATTATTTCCACTTTTTGCCGTCATAATATTTTTTATCGAACTGTGATTAATCACAATTGGATTTGTTTGATAATAGGACACATAATCACCGGGAATAATAATCTGGAACTTTTTGTTCAGGTATAAATCCTGATTTTTTACTTGATTAATGTGTACATTTGCAGGACGCGGAATCGATAGGGAGTAATTTGTTACACTTCCATCTCCTGCCTGATAGGCACGCAGTATATTAATTTCCAATGTCTTATTATGAATGATATAGGAATAATCCGCTGTGTTGTAACAAGTAAAGGTAATCGTTACCGTTGTTTCACTGTTGGTTACATCCATTTTCTGAATAATCTCACCAAAGCGCTCAAAACTTTTGTTTGCTAACAAGTATGAAGATTTAGGCAGTGAAATCGTAATCGTGTTTCCGGTTCGATTTATCGTTGCCGTTTTCATAATCTCTTCACTTGTACCCGATAACTGGAACGAAATCGATCCGGTTCCGTTTTGCTCCTGATAAAAGGACTGAAATGCATATAAAGAGTTGGTTGTTGTGGTTGTTTGTTGTACCGTTGCCTGTTTTGATGCCTGTTTCGTACTCCAATTAAAAAATTCTTTACTCTGAATACGATAGCATAACAGGCTCTTATCCCAGCTTTTGGTATAATTTAATTTTCCTAAAACGGAGGATGCCGGTATACATAAAATATTTTTCTTTGTTTTGTGCGAATAAATCATTTTAGGAGGTGCTGTCAATGTCACATTTTTCCCATTTAATATAGCTTGACGGCTGTCAAGCACGGCACGAAATGACATATCTACATCGGCATCCGATACCTGTAGTTCTTTTGTCTGCTGATTATAGGAGTAAGTAAGTCCCATAATCGAAGAAAGAGTTTCTTCTGCAGGCAGATACATCTTTCCGGATAATTTAATTACCGGCAATGAACGAAGTGTATATTTGTTATGATTGTAATAAATATTTCCCTGTGTACCCGTGTAATAGGTTAATTTCCCGTTATATGTAAGCTTTAACGGAGCACCTAAGCAAATGGTTTTTCCGTTTTTTTTATAAGAAAACCGAAGTGCTTTCGCAACATAATTTATAGGAATCAGTATTTTAGTCTTTTTCTTGGATACAAAACGAACAGAAACAGGAGCTGTTTTTAATTTCACTTTTTTCCCATTTTTGTAAGCTGTTTTTTTTCCAACCTGCATTTTTAAAGAAATGCCATTTGCCGATAAGGTAAGAACCTTTCCTTTCTTTTTGTATTTACAGGAAACCCTCATCCCCTTCTTAAATACGTCAGCATAGGAAACCATATAGTTTTTCTTGATGACAACTGCCGGGTAGGATTTTTTTGAAACTTTCTTGTTTTGGTAAGTTACTGACATTTGTTTCGAACGATTAACGGAAGTTTTTCCATTGTAGCGAAGTTTAATTCCCTTTGATTTAGCTAAACTCTCTGAGCCGGAAATAAGCATAAATACAGTGCTTAGCACAAAGCACATAGTGGCAAAAATAATTCTATAATAAATCTTGTTGTATTTTTTCATAGTGGCACCTCTTTACTTGGTTTTTCTACAGTTTATCAATATGAATTGACAGAATATTGTCAGTTACGCATAGATTTACTCAAAAAGGGGCGAATGTTTCTATTTCTTGTCTATTTGAAATTAGGCAGTAACAAATAACCACCGGCATGAATATTTTCTGAAGAAAGGCTGTTTAATGAAATAATAGCTTCCTCATATTCTGCCTTTGATAAGTTGGAATACTTCTCTGCATAGGTATCAGCAAGGGAAGAAAGCGTATCACCGGATTTAATTAATACATTTTCATAGCTTTTCATTGTGTGCTGACCGCTCATATCTGCAGAAGCAGTCTTTCCGGTAAAGCCGCTCAAAAAAACAAGCAATAAAATAATCGCCGGTACAAGAATAAATGTAAAACGTAATTGTAATAAATTTCTCATAATAGTCACTCCTTATTAATCGAACGTACAGTCCGAACATCTGTTTGTTGTATATAATATATCATCCGAACAGATGTTTGTCAATGACTATTTTCAAAAAAAGAAACGATTTGTATTTTACATAACAAATCGTTTCGGCTTATACAATATTTCTATCTACTCTTCTGCATCGTCATCTTCTGCGTCAATTTTAATGGCACCGGAAGATAATTCATCGATAGCAATGGAAAGCGCTTTTGGACAGTCATTATGGTCTGTTAAAGGCTCAGAACCGGCAATAATCTGTCTGGCGCGTTTCGCAGTTGCCAATACAATGGAATAACGGCTGTTTACAACAGGCTGTTCTCCCTGCTCAACTTCACTGTTTGCAATATTCATAAGGTCTGTGTACGATGGATGTAACATAATAATTTCTCCTTTCAATTTAACAATTATCATTATATCATGGTTTTCCAAACTGATTCAATGGCCAAATGCGTAAAAATACTTTTCCGGCAATGTTTTCTCTTTTTACAGGACCCGGTGCATCCGGATCTTCACCCTGTGGAATACTTCGGCTGTCTAAACTTACGGAACGATGATCTCCTAAAACATAGTATTCATCTGATTTTAAGGTGTATGGTTTCTCTTTTGTTCCCAATTCAATCTGACTATCGTCCATGGCATCTTTTGCATATGGGTCGTCAATCTTTTTGCCATTGATATAAATGGAATTATTATCAATGTAGACCGTTTCACCCGGGAGTCCATAAATACGTTTTACATAGTACTCATCAACGTCATGACCTTTCGGGTAAAATACAATAATATCGTATCGCTCCGGGTCATGAATACGGTAAATAAACTTATTAACCAATAAACTATCTCCGTTTTGCAAAGTATCCTGCATTGAATTGCCATCGACAACCGTCCGTTGCAAGATATAGGTTGGTACGACGAAAATACAAAATACAATAATGGCAACATATAACAGCACCTCAAAAATAATGCTAAACGGACTTCTTTTTTTTCTGGCTGCCTTACGATTTTCCTGTAAATCATCAACAACCATTGTCTTTGCCTGTGAGGTTTGTGCTTCCTTCATATCCATAGTTTGATTACTCTCCCTCCGAATGATTTTTTAATTCTGATTCCATATGTTCAATCAGATTTTCGCAGTTACAGACACGGCAGTGTTCGTTCTGAATAATCTGATTCACACATTCTACGGCATCTTCTAACTTGTCATTAACAACAAGATAGTCATAGGACTTCATATATGCCACTTCTTCGCCGGCACGCTTAAGTCGTTTGCTAATCTGTTCCTCGGTCTCAGTTCCTCTTCCTTTTAAGCGTGAAGCAAGTTCTTCATAAGATGGTGGTGTGATAAAAATCAATACCGCTTCCGGAAACTGCTCTTTTACAAGCATACCGCCCTGCATTTCAATCTCCAAAAGAACATCTTTTCCTTCTGCAAGCTGATCTTTTACAGCCTGTTTCGGTGTGCCATAATAGTTGCCGACATATTCTGCCCACTCGATTAACTCACACTGCTCTATCATATGTTCAAATTCCTCACGGGTATGAAAATAGTATTCACGCCCATTTACTTCTCCCTCTCTTGGCTTACGTGTCGTAGCCGATATAGAGAGAAAGTATGGATATTTTTCAATCAATTGTTTCATAATGGTCCCTTTTCCGGCACCGGAAAAGCCTGAAATAACGGTTAAAACGCCTTTCTTTGACATAGAGAAAGCTCCTTTCGTTTATTGATTCATTCTTGCAGCAATGGTTTCCGGCAGTAATGAGGATAATACAATGGTCTGATTATCCAATACTAAAACTGCTTTTGTCTTGCGGCCGCAAGTGGCATCAATCGCAGCCCCCTGGTCTTTTGCCTGCTGGATTAACCGCTTAACCGGAGCAGCATCCGGACTTACGATACTGTAAACCTTATCACTGTTTACTACATTGCCAAAACCAATATTAATAAATTGCATCGTATGCGCCTTTCTATTCGATATTCTGAATCTGTTCACGAATTTTCTCGATTTCGGTTTTTAAATCAATTCCATACTCGGAAACTTCGGAATCATTTGCTTTGGATAATGTCGTGTTTGCCTCACGATTCATTTCCTGAATTAAGAAATCCAGTTTACGCCCGATGTTTTCTCCAGCCGCTAAGGTTTCTTTGACATGCTCAACATGAGTACGCAGACGAACCATTTCCTCATCGACACAAATTTTATCGCTAAACATAACAATTTCTGTTGCCAAAAGATTTTCATCGATTTGTGTATCACCAAGAAGCTGTTCGACTTTCTCGGTAATTTTCTTTCGGTATTCTTCTACAATCTGAGGAGAACGCGTTTCTATTTTATCTACTAAATCAGAAATATGATCCAGTTTTTCTGATAAATCTTTTGCCAATTTTTCTCCCTCGATGCGTCGGCTTTCCGCAAATTTTTCACAAGCATCACGTAATGCCTGTGTCACAATCGGAATCCATTCTTCTTCGTTGTCATCCTCTTCTGCTTTTGTAAAAACATCCGGAAATCGTGCCAATTGATAGGCCTGAATCGTTCCGTCAACCGAAAATTCATCTGCCATTTGGGAAATGCCGCTTAAATAAGCAGCTGCAATTTGAGGATTATACTGAATCGATTCAGCGTTTTCCTGCAATTGTTCCATGGAAACGAAAATATCGATTTTTCCTCTTTTTGCAAACTCTTTCACCTGATTTCGAATGGCAGGCTCATAAAAATTTAATTTTCTTGGGAGACGAACCGACAAATCCAGATAGCGGTGATTCACCGACTTCATTTCGATGGTAACCTTATATTTTTCATTGGCTGCCTCACCGCGGCCAAATCCCGTCATGCTCTGAATCATGATAAGCCTCCTTTTTTATCCAATCTGTATTATTATAGAGCATCGCAGTCGATAAGTCAAGTTTGTTGCCCTCTTTCCGGAAATATTGTATAATAGGAAAAGATGAAAAGAAAGGATGAATACGCATGGCATTTGATGGTTTTACAATTGCTGCCTTAGTCAGCGAAATGGACGCCAAATTAACCGGCGGCCACATACAAAAAATTGCACAGCCGGAGGCAGACGAACTTCTGCTTTCCATAAAAAATAATAAAACACAGTATAAATTGCAGATTTCAGCGAGTCCTTCTCTCCCGCTGATTCATTTGACAAATTCACCAAAACCTTCGCCATTTACAGCGCCGGGATTTTGTATGCTGTTAAGAAAACATTTAGGTGGAGCAAAAATTCTGTCATTTGAGCAGGTCGGATTGGAACGCGTTATTAGAATTCAGTTAGAAAACCTGAATGAATTAGGGGATGTTGTTCAAAAATCACTGATGGTCGAGATTATGGGAAAACACAGTAATATTATTTTAGTTGACGAAAAAAATACGATTGTTGACAGTATTAAACATATTAATGGATTAACCAGTTCTGTCAGACAGGTACTACCCGGGCTTGATTATTTTATACCAAATACACAACATAAAATAAATCCATATGAGGTTACTACAAATGACTGGAATGAGACTCTTTTTATAAAACCGGTTTCGATTGCAAAAATGTTATACGGCTCCTTATCTGGGTTTAGCTCATCTCTTTCCCACGAACTCGCTTATAGAAGTCACCTCGACGGAGATGCACCAACGGCTTCCTTAAACGGAAATGATAAATCGGCGTTGATGGAACAGTTTCGCAGCATAATGCAGCAAACAAAAGGAAGGGATTTTTCTCCTTGTATTGTTTTTCGAGGGGCAAAACCGATTGATTTTGGTGCTTTTTCATTTGCGATGTACACAGACTGTACCTGTAAAATATATGAATCGATGTCCGAAGTGGTAGAAACCTTTTATGGAGAAAAGGATACGCTTGAGCGCATCAGACAAAAATCAATTGATTTGCGTAAATCCGTGACTAATATTTTGGAACGGAACTATAAAAAACGTGATATGCAGTATAAGCAATTGAAAAAAACAGATGGAAAAGAGAAATATAAAGTGTACGGTGAATTACTGACAACATATGGTTATCAGCTCTCCGAGACAGATACTTCGCTAACTTGCGTGAATTATTATAATAACGAAGAAATAACAATTCCGGTTGATGAAACGATGACGGCAATTGAAAATGCAAATAAGTATTTTGCCCGTTACAACAAACTAAAACGTACCGAGGAGGCCGTCAAAGAGCAGCAGGAAGAAACCGAAGAAACTATCACACATCTGGAATCCATTATGACAGAACTTGATATTGCACGAAAAGAGGAAGATTTACTAGTCATAAGGCAGGAATTAAGTGATTTTGGATATATGAAGGAAAAACGGTCAGGAAAAAAAGGAAAACCGATAAAAAAAAGTAAACCACTCCACTTTATTTCCAGTGACGGGTATGATATTTTTGTTGGAAAAAATAATTACCAGAATGACGAACTGACCTTTAAGACAGCAACCGGAAATGATTGGTGGTTTCATGCTAAAAACATGCCCGGTTCTCATGTGATTGTGAAAACAAATGGCGAAGAACCGCCGATTAAAACGTTTGAAGAAGCGGGAAGTTTAGCTGCCTATTTCTCTAAAGGAAAAGGGGCAGACAAGGTGGAAATTGACTACACACAGAAGAAAAATGTAAAAAAACCAAACGGAGGAAAACCGGGATTTGTTGTATATTATACCAATTATTCCTTAATGGCATCCTCCCATATTGAGGGAATCCGGTGCGTAAATGCCGAAGATTCCGTATTTCTTGAAAGGAGTTATGTGTAATGGCAGTCAAAATGGACACACACATTCACACGTCATTTTCAACAGACAGCGAAACAGATATGCAGGAACAGATTTTAACTTCTTACAAAAAAGGCTTAGAGGGAATCTGCATTACTGACCATATGGATTACAATTTCCCAGAATCTGCGCTGGAACATCCGGTTGACGGGATTCCGTTCTGTTTTGATTTGGATGATTATTTTAAGCGTATTCATACACTGCAAAAGACTGCACCACTCTCTGTCTATACCGGTGTGGAGTGTGGTATGCAGCTTATTACTGATGTAGTGGATAAAAATAAAGCCTTATGCCAAGATAAAGAGTTTGATTATATTATTGGCTCACTTCATTTGGTTGACGGAAAAGATCCATACTATCCCTCATTTTGGGAAAATCAAGAACCAGCCGAGTGCATTCAAACGTATTTTGAAAAGATTTATGATAATATAACAACATTTCATGAAATGGATTCTTTGGGACATCTGGATTATATCGTCCGGTATGCACCGACAGATTACAAATACCAGCCGGAGCAATTTAGAGAAATTTTAGAAGCTATTTTGCAAACGCTGATTCAAAAAGACCTTGCGCTTGAAATTAATACTTCCGGATTTAAGACACCTCTTTCCCGTCAAAATCCACATGAGAAAATTATTGAATGGTACTTAGCACTTGGCGGCGAAATGGTAACGATTGGTTCAGATGCTCATTCTCCTGAATTTTTGGCGTTTCATTTTGATGAAGTGGCAGTCCTATTAAAAAAATACGGAATCCGTCAATATACAGTGTTTGAAAAACGGACTCCGGTATTTTATGATATTTAATGCCTGTTATTTTCGAGAAAAATATGATATTTGGCGTTTAAATTTCTGTTTTTTTCAATTATTTCTTTTAATGCATCTACTGTTCTATCAATTTCTTCCTTCGTTGTATGGGAAGAAAGGGTAAAACGGACAGTTCCTCTTGCCAAACTGCCGGTTAATCCAATTGCTTCAATTACATGAGAGGTGATGGATTGACCAGCATTGCAGGCGGAGCCGGCAGAGACGCAAATTCCTTCCATATCTAACAAAATAACAATCGTTTCTCCATCGACAAAAGAAAAACTTATATTGATGTTATTAGGAAGGCGTTTTCTTCTTGAACCATTCAAATGACAATAGGGAATTTCCTGTTCAATTCGATGAATCATGTAATCACGTAATTGAGACATCGTATTTGATTTCTCCGTTAAGATTTCGTTTGCCAATTGGGCCGCTTTTCCCATACCAACAAGAGCAGGAACATTTTCTGTACCGGCACGGAGTCCTCTCTCCTGTTTTCCACCGTGATGGAAGGAAGGCAAATTCACTCCTTCCCGTATATACAAAAATCCGGCACCTTTTGGTCCATAAAATTTGTGCGCACTGGCACTTAATAAATCTACATTCATTTTTGTGATGTCAATCGGAATCTGTCCATATGCCTGAACGGCATCAGTATGAAAAATAGCCCTGCTGTTTGCTTTTACAAGTGATGCAAGCTCAGGAATTGCCTGAATTGTGCCAATCTCATTATTTGCAGTCATAATGGATACCAAAATGGTATCTTTACGCAATGCCTGCAGCAATTTCTCCGGTTTTATAAACCCCTGTTCATCCACATCTAAATAGGTAATTTCAAAACCTCTTTCTTCCAAATAGGCACATGTATTTAATACGGCATGATGTTCTATTTTTGAAGTAATAATATGATTTCCGTTCTTTTTGCACTGCTCGGCAGTGCCGATGATTGCCCAGTTATCTGATTCCGTTCCACCCGAGGTAAAATAGATGTTTTGCGGGTTGGCACAATTAAGCGTTTTGGCAATTCGCTTTCGTGCCGTTAATAATGCAGACTTATTAGCGACACCTAAGTCATATACACTGGATGGATTTCCGTAGGAATCCTTTAAATAAGGCATCATTTCTTCTAACACTTGTTCTGAAAGAGGCGTGGTGGCGGCGTTATCGAAGTAAATCGTCTGACTCATACCTCATACCCTCTCTCTTGTATCTATCACTATATCTTATGCATTATTCGACAGATTGTGACAAATTACATTAGCGAATGGTAATTTTATGATAGGAACGCTTACCGATTCCGTTTTTTCGTACAATTTCTTCACTGTGAACTTCCTGCTCAGGCTCAATCTCTTCTGGCGGAACAGTAAAATCAACAGCCTCCGGTGTATCGGACGCTTCCAACGTATTGAATGTTTGCGGTGCTTCCTCCATGCTTGTAGCAACTGTTTCAATAATTGGTTTGGAATCATCTTTCCACTGATTTTCTAAATCATGGATTGTTGGAACTTCATCATATTCACTGATATTCGAATACTGGTCATCCAAAGGAATACTAACCGGCTGAATATCAAAATCAAATTTTGGTTTCTGATATTTGGGCAGGGTGCTTTTGGATGGCTTAAGAGGCAGTGCTTCAGATAATTCTACCTTTTCTTCATCGCGCTCAATTACATCCGCCATATCTTCCTGGGCACTCTCGTTCATACGTTTAATCGGTTCAGCCATATCCAGACGGTTAAGTAAATTACTTAACTGTTCCTCTTCTGTCTGTGCCGATAAGTAAGTATTTTCAACCAGTGCATCCGAAGGAGTTTCTGGCTCTTCTTCAAGAATGGAATCCAGTGTCTGTTCCGGTTCCTGCAGTTGTTCTGTTTTCTCCGGTTCCGGCTCTTCTTTAATTTCCATCTGTTTTTCTATAAATTCTTCCGGCATCGTCCACTCAGGAATCTCATCTTTCATTTTTCCTAAGGTTTTCAAGATAAGATTTTCCTTTTCTTTCGCTTCTTTGTGCGGTAACGCCTCTTTTGGTTCCGGTACAGGTTCTGGTTTTTCTTCGCGTTTAGGTTCTTCACTCTTTGTTGCAGTTTCCAAATTTTTTGTTTCCAAATCTTCTGTCTCGGCATTTTCCGGTTCAAGCATTTCTGTTTCATTTTTTTCTGTTTCCGGCAGAATTTCTTCCGGCAAAAGGATATTACTGAATCCATAGCCGGTTAAAATTGGCAGAAAACATGTAATGCAGTAAAAAATATTTGTGTGTTCAGAGCACAAAATATAGTAACATACAGCTGCAAAAAACGTGATAAGAACCGGACCAATAAACGAAAAACGATTTCGAATAGCATAATATCCGGCTAAAACAGAAAAGAAGAAGAAAAGCAGCACAAACACACCGTTTGAAAATGGTGCAAAAAAGTAAAATAATGGTTTCGCATATTTTAAAAGAATGTAATCTACCATGGTACGCCAGCCATCCAATGGAAGGGATGCATCTTTTACAAAAGTTATATTTGTAACAATTGTTTTTTCAAAGAAAAACAATACTGCTAATATGCCTGCCGTAAATACAAGAAAATAAACGGCGCATAAACTACCTTTTGAAAAAATGGATGGATTCGGATTTTTTTGTCCGGCAAAAAACAAAGCCAGAAAACACCCTAAAAATAAAACGGTTACAAGTGGATTGATTCGAACAGCAAATGCGAAAACCACGCCAAGAAACAAAGCACCGAAAACGCAGGAAAAAACACTTGTTTTCTCTCCGAATCTTAAAGCCTTTAACCAAATCAAAAAACAAAGATATGGAATTAAAAAGCTAAACATATTCAGCGTCATCTGCTCCTGAAGATACTGTGCCTGATTCAGATAAATAACTAAATAAATACTGCTTGCAAAACTGATAATTCCACAAATCCGTCCACTGCAGAGACGTCCAATTGCATAAATGCATAAAGTCAGTACCAAAGATGTAGCAGCTGTTTTCCATCCGTAAACCAGGTTCTGCCACAAGAAAAGACCTACGCCGACAAGAACAACAATAATCATCTCTAAAATAATAGAAATAGGATGACTATTCTCGGCAATAATTAACCATTTTTTTTGTTTTATAAAGTACGCGGCAATTAGAAAAAGCAGTACGCCAAAAACAACGCCTCCTACCAGAAAATATCTATTTTGAGAATTGGTCATAACCAAATTGATAATCTCAAACATGCTTAAAAGTGCGACCGGTAAGTAAAAAAGGGCACACACAATACGAAAAACATTTCTTTTTAATAACACAGGTATCTCTCCTTTTGTACATAAACATTCCTATTTATCATACTATAAAATAATGATTTTAACAACATTTTTTCGTGATTTGACACATATATTAATAAAAAAAAGAATGAGGTGTGCGGTGAAAGACCAATTATTAAAGGGAACAATGATTTTAACAATCGCCGGATTTGCCACAAGAGTTATTGGCTTTTGCTATCGAATTTTTCTTGCCGGTGAATTAGGGGAAGTAAATTTAGGAATTTACCAATTAATTTTTCCGGTCTATTCGATTTGTTTTACAATTTATGCCGCTGGCATCCAGACAGCTGTATCACAGTTGATATCGCATCAGCCCAAAAAAAATCATGGACAAATTATAAAAGCCGGTATTACACTTTCTCTTTGTCTGGCAGTCATTTTGTCGTTTAGCCTTTTTTCTTTCCGCACAGTAATTGCACATTCTTTTTTAGGTGCAGATAAAACGGCACCGCTTCTTTTTGTTTTGGCTTTTATCTTTCCTTTTTGTGGTGTCACTTCCACAATCAATGGATATTTTTACGGAAAAAACAATGCCAAGATTCCGGCTGTCACACAGATTATTGAGCAGTTAGTCCGGGTTGTTTTTGTTGTCTCTTTCTGCTTTTACGATTTGCTTCCGGTTTCGTCTCTTATTTTGTCCGTAGCCGGACTTGTCATTGGTGAACTGGCAAGCAACTTTTATAATATGTATCATTTGATAAAAGAGTCTTCCTTTACCCATTTATTTTGTCAAAAAGCTCAGTTTGGTAATGTGATTCGTATGGCACTGCCACTTACCGGCACAAAACTAATTATTGCACTTCTTGGCAGTGTAGAATCAGTTTTCATTCCGCCGATTTTATGCAGGGCAGGTTCTTCTTTAGAAGATGCACTGGCAATTTATGGGATTTTGACAGGTATTGTGCTGCCTTTTATTCTTTTTCCGGGAACCATTACAAACTCACTTTCTGTTCTTTTACTGCCCGCCATATCCAGAGCAAGTGGCAAAAAAGATAATCACCATGTGCGGCAGACAACTTCTGTTACAGTCCGTTATTCCCTACTGCTTGGCGTGCTCACCTGTGCTGTCTTTTTAAATTATGGAATGGACCTTGGACAATTTGTGTTTCACAGCGAAAATGCCGGAAAACTTTTGACGCTGCTTGCTTTTTTATGCCCATTTCTATATGTGACAACAACTTTAGGCAGCATTATCAATGGACTCGGGAAAACGGTAATCACTTTTGCTTTTACCGTAATTGGTCTTATCATTCGAATTGGCTGCCTGTTTTTTCTGGCTCCTGTTTATGGAATCTTTGGTTATCTGTTCGGACTTTTATGCAGCCAGATTGTCATCTGTTTGTGTCATGGAATCTACCTGATGAAGAAAACACACATTACCATTCAGGTTGCAAAATATTTTGTCTGGCCTTTTGTCTTTCTTGTGAGCCTTCTCTATATTAGTAAAATATTCTGCCGTAACCTGATTCATTTAACAAATCAGCCTTATTTATCGTACTTATTGCTGATTCCGGTTCTTTTTGCATCCTTTTTGTATTTTTATCAATGTGGCTTGATTTCCAAAAAGGATATTAAGCTTTTTCGTTAGCCTCTTCAATCATCTGAGCAAGTGTGGCTTCCTCAATAATCGGAACCGAAAGTTCTTTTGCTTTTTTATTTTTAGAGGACTGGGAAGTAATATCATTATTCACCAGATAACTGG
>ULWT01004569.1_pt1 | contig 19526 bp, 18 predicted proteins | sample 1960611 | NCBI WGS metagenome assembly ULWT01 (sample SAMEA4835819, study PRJEB28245) | human gut metagenome | biome: gut microbiome; material: fecal sample | place: Denmark | collected 2008
GGTAACGCGGGACGGAATACCAGCTGCGCGGATATTCTATGTAAATTGGGTTTAATCTTCATAATGCCCTTTTATTGAAAGAATAAAAAGATTACCTGATTCATCAACCGTATAAACAAGTCTGTGTTCCTGATTTATCCGGCGGCTCCATGCCTGCCTGTACTTCAGAGCCTCCGGCTTCCCAAGTCCATTGGAGGCGCCGTTTCGCTGAAGGTCTTTCAGCAGTTCGTTGATTTTGCGTAAGATAGACTTGTCCGTCCTTTGCCAATAGAGATAATCATCCCACCCTTTATCTGAAAATGTGAAATTATTCATTCGCCATGGCCTCTAATTCGTCCATGCTCTTTACAACTATTTTTCCCTGGGCGATCTGTTCCATGCTTCTGTCTATCATATCAAGGTACTCTGCGTTACGGGCGGCCTTAATAAGTGCGTTGTACTTTTCGAGACTGAGCAGCACGACATTCTTTTCATCTTTTCTTGTAACAATAACTGTCTCGTACATATCCGTCGCCTTATCACAATATGTTTTCAAATTATTACGAATCGTGGAGTAGTTAACTGCCAGCATGTAGTTCACCTCTCTTTTATGTACTATATATTGTACAAAATATTGTACTATAATAAAATATAATGTCAACACCATTCTCCGTTACCTTTATTGAAGGCTGGGGCTAGATATATTTATCGTAAATCACAGCAGCGGTGTCATATGTAGCGGCAGAAATCAGGGAATCTGTTTCCATATAATTGTATCTTCCATCAGCTACAAGATACTTGATTGCGGCTCTGGCTTTGGGGCAAAGCTGAACTTCATCGAAAATAATCAATGACTGGTGTTGATATTATAATAACCCGACAGATACATGAAGAGCGTATTCAGGTCGTTGAGATAATGGGCGGATAAATCTTTTGTATCATCTCCGGGCGGTTGAAATCAATGAGAATATACGTTTTGTATTCCGCCCTGGCGAACTATTTGGCGATATAGCTCTTGCAACCCTGCGGGCCCCGTCAATCAGTAAAGCCGTTCTGCCGGCCCAATTTTTTCCAATCAACCAGATCCGCATAAATTTTTCTCTTCATCTGCCCGCCCCTCTGATAAACATAAATCAAGATTTATTATGCCTGGATATACCACATAATCAAGATTTATTTAATCGCCTGGATACACATTTTCGGGAATTTACTGTCATATTCTTCCTCCGTATATCAGATTTTCGCATGGAATCTTAGACTCTGACTTTTATATACTACAAAGTCGCCACAGAAAAGCGCAAAGAAGTCAGTAATATCAGGCATAAGCAAAGACATGTGACTAAAATATTGGTTTTCAGCGACGACTCCTATAAGGAGTTTTATCACTGATATCTGTCTTTACCTGGTTTTTTCATCACAGCCACGGTAACTTTGATAATAATATTGACGGCAAGTATTGCCAGAGACACAACAGCCGCGCATTCCAGCTGCATCTGAGCCTCAAATTGATTGATCATCAATGATACTGGTTTATTAGCCGTACTGGCGAGGAAAGAGACCGCAGAGATGGTCATCATGCAATTTACGAAAAAGTAAGAAAACATCTCAAACATTGTCTCTTTACACTGAGGTATGAATACATCCATAATCATACGCCCGCGGCTGATTCCCAGCGTATGCCCGACACCTTCGAGATTTTCATTGATCTTTGACAGTGAGTTGTACATCATCAGGTATGGCGAGGCGATGAAGTGGACGAGATTTACCATTACCAGTATCGCTATTGTCCCATAAATAATACTGCCGTGAAAAACTAGAACATAGGATAGACCGAGGACGATGCCAGGAATGGCCGCCGACGTGATAGCTGAAAGGTGGAGAAATCTTGAAGTTTTTGACTTCATGCGCGCGGACATATACGCAGTCATAAAGGCGGCTGCAATCCCGATCACCGATACTAAGACGGCTATGATAATAGAATTTATCAGGTATTCATTTGCTCTAAGATTCAGCGTCTTAATGACATTATTGAAGGTAAAACTAATATTATTTGGATAATCCGATGCGAACGCTAATATTATGAATGATGTCAACGTCAATATGGTGAAAATAGACACTACGCTGCAATATATATACGAAATAACATTTCTCACTGTACCTCCGACTGGTTCAAACTGTTTTGAAATAAACGAAGAGTTTCCTTTGTCTTTATTAGCCAAGTCAATGATAAACGCCGCTACCGCCGGAACCAGCAGCAAACAACCATAAACGGCTCCCTTGCCGAAATTCAGCTGCCCTATGACTTCCTGATACATTATAACGGGAACCGTGAGGTACTTACCGCCAACCATAAGAGGAACACCGTAATCTGTGATAATAAGTGTGAATATTGCGAAAATAACAGAAATTAAAGGCTTTCTTAAGTATGGCAACGTAATGGAGGTAAACTGGCGAAACTTCGGGATTCCGAGGACACGCGCCGCTTCGTAAGGAGAGCTGTCTTCATACCTCATTATATCGCTAAACATAAGATATGCGACCGGAAACGCGTACAGGATAGATCCGAGAACGATACCGTGTAAGCCATAAATACTGGCGCTTAAGCCAAACAGTTTCGTTATAATCCCATTGTTTCCGAAGAGGATGATCAGTCCCATGCCATTTGAAATGGACGGTATCAACATTGGCAAAACAAAGATGATGCCGAATACGCTTTTAAACCTGATATTTGTCCTCTCTATACTAACGGCCAGGAGATAGGCAATAATAAGTGTCAATATGGTCGCTATCGCAGTTGCGGTCAAAGAGTTGGCGATAACGGTACTGAAGGTTGGAGATGCCATCACCTTATGCAGACTGTCTGAGTCAATATTGATAAACATCCTGACCAGTGGAATAAATACCAGGGCAATGAACACAACAGAGAGCAGTATCCGTGTTACATCCGCTTTCCTGCCCAGTATCTGACTGAAAGAGAACTTCTGATTCATCATCATACCTTCACGTACTTTAATAGCGAGTCTATCTTTGCTTGAAGGTTGCTCAGAACGAAGTCTTTCACATAATCATCGGCTGGATTTGAGATTATGTTTTGGGGTGTGTCTATCTGAACAAGGCGGGCCTCTTTCATGACCATGATCCTGTCGGACATGGCAAAGGCCTCTTCCTGATCATGCGTGATATATATCATCGTTGTTTTGAACTCCGCCTGGATTCTTTTTATCTCTTTTCTAAGTGAAAGCCTTGTCGCTACGTCCAGAGCTGACATTGGTTCATCAAACATAATGATGTCCGGATTCATTATAAGCGTCCTCGCGATAGCCACACGCTGCTGCTGGCCGCCGGATAACATGGCGGGTTTCTTGTCTATATGCTCTGTTAAATCCATCTGCTGAATCAGAGCAAGAGCTTTTTCACGCACAGCTTGCCTTGCCTCGTTAGTTTTATTTTCTTTGCGTATTTTTAAAGCGTATTCCACATTTCCCAGCACAGTCATATTCTCAAAAAGGGCATAGTTTTGAAACACGATCCCCATTCCGCGGCCTGCCGGGGATATGTCAGTGATATCTATTCCGTCCTTAGTAACCGTTCCTCCTGTAGGCTTGAGCAAACCGATGAGGATACGTAAAATCGTTGTCTTGCCGCAGCCGGACGGACCAAGAATTGAAAGAAACTCACCATCCTGAACATCGAAATTAACTTTATCAAGCGCACGTTTTCCATCATACTCCATCTCGAGGTCTCGTACTTTAAGCTTTATCTTTTCCATAATCGATTCCCTTCACAGCATATATACCCCTTACTGTTTTACAGATAATTTATACTGCCAAGCACTTTGGCGGAAACGGAAGAAATGATTTATCGTTCCCGCCAAAGTAGCAGCATGTTAAGTTTGCCTAATTAGCAGAGCTGTTATCCTAATACTTCCATTTATCCAGAAGGCGCGTCCTTTCATCAACGGTATTGTTGTTCATATCGCTGTAGATAATGTTTTGCGGAAAATTTTTAATAACATAATCTTTGTCTTTAAAGATCTTTTCAGGGAAAAATTTTTCGTTATTTTCGTAATTATAGGTATTGATGAGGAAATCAAACACTGCCCTGACTGCAGGTTTTGTTTCCTTACCCTTGATGATCGCCTGGCCATAGAGAGAATAGGGGGAACCCTCTTTAAAGAATATAATCTTGAGGTTCTTTCCATTGTTGATTTGTGTCACAGCCTGTGCGGTCATTCCCAAGCCGATTCCGACTTCTCCTTGAACAAGCGCATTTACCGGCCCTGAACCAGATGATGTGTATTGCAGGATGTTGGGTGTTAATTGGTCGAAATAATCGAAGGCTTTTTCTTCCCCCCATGCGTTTACGAGGCTCTTCAAAAACATATAGCCGGTACCAGACGCTTTAGGGCTGGGCATTGAGATTAATCCTTTATATTCCGGTTTTAAAAGATCCTCATAGTTTGTAGGTTCTTCAATGCCTTTGGTCTTTAATACGTCGGGATTGATGATAATAGCTCCGCCATTTCTGTACTCAATAATGAAGTTTTTGCTTAAAACGGCATCATCTGTGTATATGCTCATGTCGTAATTGGACAGATCCGCAAACTCGCCAAGAGCATCAAGCTGCGACATATATCCATAATCCAGATCATAGGTGATATCGCATTCAGTTTTTGTTCCTTCCGCCAACAGTTTGGCGGCATGGTTCCCAGTCGACATATACTCGATTGTAATATCATAATCAGGAAACTCTTCCTGAAGCCTCTTTGTTAAGTATTCAACTCTGTAATCTTCGGCGCTGGTGTAAATAAGTACTTTATCTTTAGCTTTGGAGCGGCTGGATAAAAATACAGCCAGCGCGACGATTATCAGAACGACAACGATAATAAAACTTTTTTTAGACTTAGAATTCATAACTTTTGTATCCTCCTGTTATTTTGTTTTTATATTTTCTAAATGCTGAGGCTCAAAGGCGTTTTGTATCGTTACAGCGCATATAATTTGTCAATTTTTTTCAGTTCGTTATATGTGTCGATCTCGACGACATCGTCGAATGAACACTCACGGATACGAACCTGGTAATTCTCTTTTTTATAGACAAGCGCGGTCTGTTCCCAATAGCGCTCCTTCCCGCCGGGAGATGTGAAGACATCATTCAGGTCGTTAGCCAGTTTGCTGCCGTCGTCCGCGTCCCAATACGATATGCCTACCATTTGATAACAGTCTTTGCCGCCGATGGCCTCAGATTTTATAACCCCGTTTTCGTCCGTACTTATGCACCAGTCGTCTGTGACCTTTACCGGAATTCCTAAAAAATTAGAGCAATATTCATATTTCCGAATGAGCTTCGGATTCCGGAGAATCAGATCAGATTCCAGTACATATGCGTTTTGAAAGAGGTAACGGACACACATCGCGGATGAAATATTATTGCTTTCATTGTATCCCGGATTTTCAATAAACTGAATGCGCGGATATTTATACCTGAGCTGGTCGAACTGTTCGCTCAGATAACCACGGACTATGATAATTTCAGGAATATCCGCGGCAACAACCGCATCAAGCAGGGTATCGATCATCCGCATACCATTAACGCGTACCAGGGGCTTGGGTGTGTTGAACGTAATAGGGACAAGCCGGGAGCCAAAACCGGCGGCAAGAAAGATAGCCCTTTTCACACGATACGGCTCCAATGCGGCCATACCGGTATCTGTTATCCTCCCATCCGCAATATAACCCCGTTCGCACAGGGCTTTAAGAGTTTTCTCGACATAGTTAAGAGGCAGGTGCGTTCTCCCGGATATCTCTTTTTGGGTAAGTCCCTCTTGTTCCTCTGTAAAAAGGACAAGAATATCGAATTCTTGTTTTTGCATATGTTTTGACCTCCTGTGTTGTTTTCATTAATGTAGATGCCTGACTTTAAACGATGGGGTTTGTAATGAGAATTTCTTCTCTTCGTTGTTCTATTGCGTGAATTAACGGCATCACTTTATCTTTATCGTAGGTTTTGAAAGCTAGATTCTTCAATTGTTTTGGGTCGTTACGCAAGTCATAGATTTCAGTGATTGCCCCATCATTTAAAGGGGTATGTAGTTTACATAGTGTTCCTACAAAATAATCTTTCGTAAATGCCGCTATTTTTAACTCTCTGCGGGAGATATCAGGACAGCCTCCTCCACAATATTCAATGACAATATTAGAATATTCAAAATCATCAAAGACACTATGCCCTGAAAACTCTCTTGGTATTGAGCCAGTTGCCAGCTTACATATCGTGGCTGGTATATCTTTACTTGAACATAATTTTGAAATTTCCTTATGTTTAATGTCTGGTCCTGTAATAATAAATGGAATATTATAATTTTCTAGATATAGATTAGTCACAAAACTATCTCTAAGAGGGTTGCCGCTAAAAGAGAAACCATGATCCGCACAAATCAGTACATAAGTGGTATTAAGGAGATTATGTGTTTTCAATTGGTTATATAGATAGTGTATAACATTATCTATATAACGTAGAGATAAGTCGTGAGTTATACTGCCGCGATAGTCAGAGGGAATCTCATCAAGGAGCTTTTTAGCATCGTGAGCTTCTTTTTGTACTAATTTAATGTCAGGTGAATCGTAAGAAAAAAATATTTCCGGATTATGAATATCGTCAATATGAACACAGGCAAAGTAAGGCTGCTCTGGATTCTGGTTAATTGCCCAATTTATATAGTGGTCAATATGTGTCCTGCCACTCGGTGCATTTTTAAAACGATCACAATTTTGGTCTACGCGTTTATATAAATCAAAATCATATAAAGTATTTATCGCTAAATAAACACTTTTAGCAAACTCTTTTGACGTGGTAACTCGTGGGTCTTTAATCATGCTTAAAAATTTTCTAAATGGGCCGCGCAAAAGATTATTATTTTTATAGTTAAGTTTAATGTTCATCGACCTAATACGTTTTAGTAATGGTCTGAATGTTTGTTTGATTGCGGAAATAGTATTAGGGTCTTTAATTTTATTAAATTGGTGAAACGTAGGGATAGTAAAAAATGGATGTTTTTGCCCTTGTTTAAAAATGTCAACGATATATTTTTTGCTGTTTTTGTAAAAACAGGCATGTTCACGCTCTACGGCTGTTTTTATAGATTTCGCATCATAAGAGGAGGAATTATTTTTAATCATGTCAATGGATTTGTCGTTATTTTCAATATTATCTAAAAAAGTGATCCATTCAATGAAGTTATCCTCTAAGAGCATCGAGATTGTTCGATAATCATTATTGAGTAGTTTGTTATTTTTATATAGTGAAGCATAATGTGCTAACCTATATGACCATAGGGCACTCTGATCAAAGCCAACGTTATAATACAAATATTCGATCCCTCTGCGAAGCGAGGAAGGATAACACTGCGGTTGAAATGAATTAAAATATGTAATATAGCCGTAACTTTGCATCGCTTCAAAAATAGTCATAGGCGCATTTTTAAAACGAAAAAGATATCCTCCATTTTGTAATACGTTATCGCCACAATAGAGGTTCATTACCGCCGCTTCAGTGTAAGGTGCCTGAGAGTACATATTTTCACAGTACAGTCCGGCCTTTTTTATTTCAGATAAATACGGCATCAGGTTAATAGGAGATTCTTTTACATGACTGTAATTTAAAGAATCTATTATAAATAGTAAGATATTATGCATCTAATTGCCATCCTCTTTATCAAGCGTCAATCATAGTAAACGAGTGATTGCTGGTTCTTTCCGCTATGGGGGGGAGCTGCGTATAGTTTCCATATCTATTACGTAAATAGTCTTCATATTTAATCGGCATTGGTAATAATATCCCATCAAAAAGCATATCGTGCTTTGATATAAAATACTCACTCTTTACTAATGCGGCCTTGCCAAATACGCATGGAGTGACAAGATAAAGTCCTCTGCGCCTTGTTTTCTGATATTCGCCGAATATTTTTTGCTGTACTTTTTGGGGATTAATAATGGTACGCACGATCATGCTAATGATTCTTCTATGCATTGTTTTAAAATTAAAATAATAAGCCCGTAATAAGCAGTAGCGGAGATATCTAATTTTTTCGCATACGAATCTTACAGCAGTATAGTTACTAGCGTAAAAAAGAGGAAATATATCTATATACACGCCACATTTATAGCTGAGGTGTTCTAGCGGCTTTTCAATTAGGACGGTATCTTTTGCCACAATTTTAGGGAACGTATAGGGATATTCTTTCACGGTTGAATAGTCGTGCAATGCCAGATTACCAGTATCTTTTGTCGCAAACACTTCTTTTAATTTTTGATAGTCTGTTCCCCAAATATAGATATCAACATCGTCGTCCCAAGGAATAAATCCTTGATGTCTTGCGCATCCCAAAGCAGTTCCGCATGCCAAGAAAAATGGGATATTATTATCATGCATTATCACAGATAAATCTTTTAACATTTGTAGTTCTTTACGCTGAAGTTTTTTGGTAATTGAATCCATTATAGAACTCTCCTTTTTTGTAAAAAGTTAATATAAAATTAATATTTATGATGATTGCGGAGTTTGGTTAACAATTATTTTTTTTGTTCTGATTTTTACATCAATAAACATTTTTCTGTAGTCCGAAAAAATGCTAAGAAACATTAAATAGCTTGCTATGCATATAATTACGCAACAGAACTGGGCAAAATAATTTTTAAAAAAAGAGCAAAGAAATTCTCCCTCTAAAATCATTAACAGTGAACCAAGAATTGGTGCCTTTATGGAAATAAACATATTTAATGGTGAAGTTTTAAGAAACAATTTCATAAAAACCATATGTACGATTATTATCTGCAAATATGCAAGAGACCTTACATATATTAAAGTAGAAAAACCGGCGCTTACACCATACAAGCAAACTGGAATAACAAAAATTAAATGTAGAAGCTGAGCAAAAAAAGATATTTTTGGCTTGCCGATAGCACGATAGGCCTCACGGATAAAGGTTCCCCATACACATACCATTGAGGTACAAAGCCCCCATATACCAATAAATGTACTTGCCTCCATCCACTTTGGGCCAAGTAACATATAGGTTATGAGATTGCTAAAACAGAACATTGTCACGCCAATTGGTAAGACCAAAACCGCTACATATTTCTGAAATTTATAAAGAGTATCCTCAAATTTTCTCTTATTATTTTGATTTCGAGACAGTGAGACGAAAAGAATGCCTGTTGTTGTCCCGGTTATAATGGATAAAATGCCAGTAACGAGGCTTTGAGAAGTCTTGTACAGTCCGGTATAGTAATCTCCAAGTGCATTGCTGATAATAATAATATCAATATTTGCACTGGCCCATAGTAAAAACGATTCGGACATGCTCCAAACACCAAAAGAAAGCATTTTAGTAAGTAGAGAAAAATCATAAAATATATTGGGTTTCCAGTCTGACTTTATTGTAAGAAGGAACGCCTTTACAAGGTTACCCGCGATAGTACCTATAATGAGCGACCAGTAACCTAGCCCTGCCACAGCTGCTGGTATTGTAACCAGCAGCGGGGTTAGACAGACTGCAATACGGCGGTAGAAAAGAATTCTATATTCTAGTCTGCGTTGAAAAAGAGCCTCTTGTACGGACGAAAAAGATGATAAGGGTAAAGAGATACAAGCTACGCAAAGTGCAATACCATACCCATCGTTGCCTAATGCATGTGCAAGCGAATCCTTGAAAATCGCAATAAATATCCAAAGTATAATTGATATAGCCAGATTGGTCCAAAATGCCACCGACGCACAACGATGCAATTCATCTTCTGATTGATATTCGTGTTGCACCAAATATCTTTGCAGACCAGCTGTTGAAAAGGTCTCTGCAAAGCTTACGACAATGTTTACGGTTGCTATGATTCCAAATGCTTGCGGCGCTAAGATACGCGCTAATACCATGTTTATAAGCGGAACTACCATCTTTGCTGATATTTCCGCGATAAATGACCATGATATTGCCTCTGTAACAGACGTTGTTTTCTTTGTTTTTGTTGAAATCATTGTTTTTTCCAGCTATTCAGAAAAATTGACTCGATGTTTCTAAGCGCCCAGTCCATATGGAGCGAATTCATCCAACGTTGCAATGTGTTGTATCCCCATGACTTTATAGTGAGTGGGGCAAATTGATCCAGTGCGGCCTTGTAGCCTTTCAAAAGGTAAACTTTTCGGAAGGCATCAACCTGCACGCTTTTTTTTACAGGTTTATTCAATGCATCTTGCTTGATTGTCAGCGGGTCGACTTCATGTATGTTGCAACTGTCGCTGAGTTTAGTGATTATCGTTTTGCCCTTCGGTGTGTTTGCAAATATAATAGAACAACCTGTACGATAGGTCATTTGAATGTTATTTTGCCATGCATCCCAATAGTCTCCGATCGTTATGTCTCCATATCGATGGCGGCTTGCATACGGGCAGATATAACAACTTTCACGCATATTTATACTGTATAATTTAAGCACTCTCTTTAGCCAAATGTTGTACACTTGTGTATTATTGTCTAAAGACGCACTGTGTGTATAGAGATACCCGTAGCGTTTGTCTCTGAATTTATATTCGGTAATTTTTGCTTTTAACCTTTTTTCACACCACAGAAGATGATCTTTGAACACAGCTGGGCTTGGCACACCATGACAGAGGAGGTCAATTAACGTTAAATTTGACGGGTGATCGCCAAGATAAGATACAACAGCTGCGCATTGACATGGTGTTCCAGTGAATAATACTGGTATATTTGAATCAACACGCTTCTTAATTTTTTTATATATTCCGGTCATATTGCTTTGTACATACTTTGAGCCACACATCTTATTACGCTCAGAAATGGAACATGCCTCAATATGCCGTATTTCTTTCCTCGGTTCATCGAAGACCGCCCCATATACTACTCCGCCGCAGGACAAAATGCGATCTGATATTTCAATAAATGCTCCGCCGGAGGAACTTTGCCGTAAAACTTCATTGTTCTTACTCTGAAATGCAGCCGTATATAATATCGTGGCAGAACGATCATGTTTTTTCGTAAAATTACAGACGATGTCGCATCTTCCACAATTGACACAAAGTGTTTGATCAACTACAGGATAAAAAAAGCCTAATCTATCCTGCTTCATTTTTATTGCGGATACTTGACATACAGATGCGCATGCGGAACACCCGCAACAATGTGGGGAGTTTTCTGTTATGTGTATCATTTTTTTTCCCCGCATATTTCTTTTATATGCTGGAAGTATGTGGCACATGATAATTTTTCTTTCGCAATTATCTGCGCTGCGTGCTCAAAATTAATATCTAAATCAATCTTAGTTTTGCTTCCTGTATATATTCTGTCTGAAAGTGCAAGCATATTAAGTAAATCCGTTATTCTCTGAGATTTGTAGTTTTTTATCAAAGTGTAAAATGGTTTTTTATAAAGTATTGAAAATGCTGTGCCGTGAAAAGAGGTTGTGACGACTGCCTGAGCGTACTTAACCCAGCCTAAAAACTCCTGAGGGCCAGCATCTACAATGGTGATATCCGCTCTCACACTCTTAAATGCGATTGGTTGTATACAGACAACTTTGCATTTAAGCATGTTTTTTAATCTATCAACAATCTCTTGTGTTTGTGTGTTGCCTACAAGAGGAAAAACAAGAATATACGGATCGCACATAGTCGGACGCGTAGCAAGCGCGTTCCATTCTCTGATATCTAATATAAATACAGGATCCATGTGTACGTAACATTTTACGTCTGTGAAACTTTCAATGTAATTTTTTGTGTATTTCTCACGCACAGATACCATTTTAAAAGACGATATTATTTTCCTGAAAGATTCTTTTTCATCGTCATTCCAGTCATATTCTCCAAGACTTGCTGCGTAGCTGAACCGTGGCATTGAGGCATCACCAAAATTCAAAGTCCTGAGGCTATCGTAAACACCACGCAGTCCGAACACTTGGTCACTTCCATCAATGTAAAAATCTGCCACCGGGGGCGCGGCGTTTGCCTCTGTAATAGAGTTATAAACCTTCGTAAGCTTGATATTTGATTCAACAAAATGTGAAAATTTATTGTATAGATTATTTAATTTCGCTCTGTTAAAGAAAGAGGCTGAATTTAAAACCAGAGAAATCATTGTACGCCGACATAATTTTATCGGTGTCTTTTCATAAATGCTTTTTACTTTTGGGTAATCAAGCAAAGAGTTTTCAATGTTAAATCCAAGCTGTATTTTATGCAGCGCATATGCCTGGAGTACAGCGCCATAGTTGATTGCCCGCTGCGTTGTAACAGTGATAGATTTCATACTATTCCCCTTTTTTTACTTATCCTGAAATAATTCCAATCAGAGAGCGCATATCCTACAAATGCAGAACCACAGATAACATATGCAAATCCTACACAATATACAGAAAACATTGATAACATGAGGTTAATTAGAATTCCGCCAAGAAAAACGCGGTATTTGGGATACATGAGCATCTTCATTTTTAAGGCCACAAAGAAACAAGAGGCATAATATCCTATAAAAGCAAGGCTGGGGAGAATACCATATGAATAGATAATTTCTAAAAAATCATTGTGCGCATTTTCGTGAATCACAAGCAGTTTTTCAATCGAACCAAAACCATGCCCAAAGAAAAAAGGTACAGTCTCCGCTTCACAAATAGCGCCATATATTGTTGCGTATATCCAGCTTCTTCCACTTCCGCCGTCATTAGCAATATTTGTCAGCCTGCCTATAATATCTAAGTCATAATGGGAAACTAAATAGCTATAGCCATAGAAAATAACTGATAGCGATAAGGCAAATAAAACTAACCTTTTGAAAAAGGATTGGTTTTTATCTATATAGGTAAGCATAGCAAATGACGCAAAAGCGATCAGCCCTGCGCGTTTGCTTGAAAAAATAATTATTACTCCGACGATCCAGTAGGCAATTTTGCGTAACTGTGTGTTCTTTTCTACCATACAGTAGAGTGGCAAAACGCAGAGAGCATAGTATGCATCTGCGACCATAGAGAAATCGATTATGCCTGTCCGATAAGCAAACATGGAATAAAAGCTAAAAACGAATATAAAAAGGACACATCCCCGCACAAAAAGTAATTCTTTATGGAGAAGAGGGCCATGGTAGGCATGATAAAATACAATCATAACGCATGTAAAAAAGGAAAGCATCATTATATTGTAGACATTAAATACGGAAAATACTTTTATTTGTGCAAAAGCATTAAACTGCGCAGTAACTGAATATACAACCGCAAGACAAATCGGTACTTCTCTGAGTATCTTTTTGCTTTTTGTTGTAACGATAATTACTGCAATCATCCAGAAAACAAGCGTGATAATATTCCAAATACCACCTTGCTGTGTATTTTCATACCCCACAGAATTTCTGTAGATTCTTGTCACAGATAAGAGGCATAAAAGAGATATTGCATATAAAAATAAACGCCCTTTATGTTGGTCTGATTTAGTGTATATAGATTTTTCAGCAATTTCAGACATCATTTTATGACCTCTTTTTACTAATATTCTCATATACGTCGAATCCTTTTAGCATCAACTTTAATGCCTGTGCAAAACTTTTATTTCCGTTTTTGTAGAGTTCCGGCCTGCGAAATAATAGTTGTGCACACATAAAGATTTTTGTGCGAGGATATGCCGCGGCGAAAAACACGCCTTTATCACGATAAAACTTGTCTGTGTAACCATTGAACCAAGTACTTTCCCTGCCTCCATGTATCCCGATAATTTCAGTACGCTGATAAATTTTTAGTCCAGCGGCCCTTGCCTGAACGCAAAAAAGCGAGTCTTCACCACTTGAAAATTTGCTGCCGCCGCCAAATAACCTTGAAAAAGAAAGACAGGCTTTTTTAATACTTATATTTCGATATGCCATACATGCTGCGCCAAAATTCCTGAGTGTACGCCCATTTTTAACATTGATCCTGGCATTTTCAGGAATATTGCCTGATAGTGAGAAGCCTATAATATCCGCCATCGGTTCTTCTTCAAACGCTTTCAAAATGTCGTCTATAGCGGAATCAGTGTAAATAACGTCGTCGTCTGCTAAAAGACAGATATCGGCTTCAGAAAGCTGCATTGCAAGATTGCGGTTTATACCAACGCCCTTTGTATCTGTTGTAATCATTCGTACTCGATACCCATTAATGTATGTTTCTGAAAAACAGTTATAATTATGTTGATTAGCAATGATGGTATCGCATCTAATATTCATTTTCATGAACAACGAAAAATCTACCTGTCCTGTGGTAGCAACAAGGACCTCCATTGACTTACTGTTATTGGATAGTGAGGATAAATGCTTCATAACTTCCAATACCGATACCGAATCCCTATTGATTCGATTGTGTCTTCATTAAGCATAGCTTTTTCGTTGGATAACATACCGTCTTTATCATCTCGGCATCTTTTTGCACGATTGCTTAGCATTGCTATCTCAGACTCATCTATATTGACACCATTAATTTCCGAAGCAGCAGTAAGTTTCTGTGCCCGTTGAGGTATAAGAACGCTATCCTGACTCATCCTTGATACTAAAACCGCAAATTTCATGATAATTTCCTTCTTACTAATAAGGAAATACATTGTGTTGGTGCAGTAAAAAACGATAATAAAAGAAAGCAGAGTGTTGAAAAGTACCTTTTTGAACGCCAATGAGCATAAGCAATTATTAGGTAATGTCTCATTGTCACAAACCTTTTTTCCTTTAAAGATAATAGCTTAAAATATTTTTTCTTCTTATATTCAAAAAGCTTCTTTTCTCCTTTTATCTTCCCATGCCCTGAAGATATGCCAGGTTCTTTTGCATGAACTGTTGCCCTTGTGCCGGCAAATGGTAAATAGACAAATATCCCCTTATTATTGATTGCTTTCTCCATTAAATAAAAATCATCGCCAACGTCATTTCCCGAAAAGCCTCCAATTTTTTGTAGATACTTTGATCGAAACATAAACGTATCTGTACCAGCCATGTGATACATTACGTGGTTTTTGATTAACGATACGTATGTAAAATCTTTGAGATAACGACGAGTTCTCTTTTCGACAAGATTGCCATCTTCGTCATATAGATCTATATCAGAAATACAAAAATCAGCATTGGTAGCTAACATATAGTCTACTTGTCTCGTGATTTTTTCTGGTAAATAAACATCGTCATCATCTAGAAAAGTTATATATTCTCCAAAAGAAGATTCTATACCGACATTTCTCGATGCAGCGGAGCCCATATTATAAGGATTTTTTATATAATTAATATTAATGAGAGTTCTATAATAATCGACTATTTTTAAAACATCGTCAGTAAAAGTTTTATCGTCATTATCGTCAACAATGATGATTTCTAAACAATCAGAACTGTATGTTTGTGCACACAAAGACTCCAAAGCCCTTTTTAAAGGGGCCTTTCTTCTAAATGTAGCGATAATAACAGAAACTATAGGTAGAGATAAGAGGTCTATCTTACTACTCATCAGATCATCCCCACGATTCCTTCATGAAACTTAACCACGTTGTACTCACGACAGCTTGAAAGATCCTTGGCATATATCTTTGAAGCAAATGCTTTGTTGAATGATTTGTTCCTAGAAAGTATTTTGCAGACGAATACGGGAACGGGCATCATAAAAATTATTTTGCCCTTTATTTTCCTGTAGTCAGCAATGACGTCTTTTGTCGCAACGTATTCTTCGTTTTGCGGGAAGAATATTCCTCCTGATGCATTATTTATTACCAGCCTTACGCATTCAGTGAAGTTGTCTATATAGATCATGCTGCGCCGGTTTTCTATGTTGGGGAATATAAGGGCATACTTTGCCAGCTTGAGCAGCTTGGGAAAGTTGCCTTTGCACCCAGGCCCATAGATGACGGGCGGGCGCATGATTGATACGATGAATTTGTCGTCTGCCATTTTCTGTATCGCAAGGTCGGCCTGCAGTTTGCTGTCTCCGTAAAAATCTGCGGGGTTTGGCTGTGTGTCTCTTGTTATGATTTTTTCTTTCCCCACAGGTTCATCAGCGCCGTAGATTATCATCGAGCTCATAAAGATAAACTGTTTTACGCCGTCGTTCTTAGCCTTTTTTGCCGTATTTACGGCAAGGTCTCTGTTTATTCTGTAATATAAGTCTTTCCTCGACGGGTCGGCGGAGACGTGCGCGATACCGGCCACATGAAAGACGACATCATATCCAACAAAGGATTTTTCGCGCCATGTACCGTCTATCATGTCGATGGTATCGACATGGTACTTGTCGGGCCACTGGGAGAGCCATTTTTCGAACGAGGTGCCGACGTAGCTGTTGGCGCCAGTGATGAGGATCTTTTTCATTGCCGATGTTCTCCGCCTGATAGTTTCTGCAGTGTTCCGGTGCCGCCCTCGACGACACCCTCTTTTTTCAGCACGCAGGCGATGGTGCCGAAGAAGCATTTGCAGTCGAAGAGGAAGCTCATTCTCTTTACGTATTCGCCGTCATAGGCGGCCTTTACCTCTATAGGCAGTTCGTCGCGGCCGTTTATCTGCGCCCAGCCGGTCAGTCCCGGGAGTATGTCGTTCGCGCCGTATTTGTCGCGCTCGGCGATGAGGTCGTATTGGTTCCACAGCGCGGGGCGCGGGCCGATGATGGACATTTGCCCGGCAAGAATATTCAATATTTGCGGGAGTTCATCTAAAGAAAATTTGCGCAGCCATGTACCGCTGCGGGTGATCCATTTTTGCGGGTCATTTAGCATATGCGTCGGCATATTTGCCGGCGTATCGATATACATTGTTCTGAATTTAGGCATCATAAAGGTATTTTTATGCAGTCCGACACGCTTCTGCCAGAAGAAGACTGGGCCTTTGGAATCGAGCTTTACGACAGCGGCGACAGCCAGCATCGGCAGTGCGAGCAGCACCAGGCCGATGGCTGAGAGGGCGATATCTATCGTTCTTTTAAGGCAGCTTTTGTACATCTTTGTCTCCTGTTTTTCATAAACTGTTTTTGCTTCTGTCTCTGCGCGGCGCGGAGAATAGAAATCCGGTCGCCGGATTTCGGATCAGGTTCGGCATGGCCTATTCAGCTGATCTTTGTCATTCCCGTCTCTGTGCCGGAACTCTGCCGCCGTCCCGCCTCGCATTCAGCACGTTCAGTTTCACGGCCTGTTCCGGCGAGAGTTTGCCCTGTTTGTGCAGCGTCCTTTGCCGGGCGACCCAGCGGGCGATGCGGGCGATTTCTTCCGCCTCACCGCTTTCAGCGGCGGTCTTTATGTCTCCAGCAGCCCTGAGCAGAGAGGCGGCGGCCTCGTATTTTTCGGACCAGGCGCGTTCGGCGGGCGTGCGCCAGTCTATCCCCAGCCTTTCCAGCTGGGAGATCTGTTCTTTGCTCAGGCTTTTGCCCTCCAGTTCGCCGCGGTAGGTCTTTCTGCATTTGTAGAGCCATTTGCCGAGCCAGACGTTGTCTATTACATAGTTTGGCGGGATGTCCAGGTCTCCGTGTTCGCGGAGGTATTCTTCGCAGGCGGATATGCGTTTTTGCCAGGGATCTTCCGCAGTCCACTTGAAGCCCAGCGCATCCAGTTTCGCGCGGCGCTCCGGCGTGACTTTGATTGCGGTCCGTCCCGTCTGGGAGTTGACCTCGACATGGTTTTTCAGCCATCTGCCGAGCTGGAAGCCGTTTGCGTTCACATATCCGGCGGGCACCTCAAGCGTACCGAATTCCCGATGGTAGGCCAGCGCCTGTTTGTAGCCGTATTCCCATTGCCGTGTGTAGGTGTCGAGCCAGTCCATGTGAATGGCGTTGAGCCGTTCTATCTGGGCCTCGGTCAGCGGTGCAGCTCCGTTCTGCCTGCCGCTTCTTATTTTGCGCATCCTCCGCAGCCAGGCGCCGATGCGCAGGCCCTCTTCGGAGATGTAGTTTGCCGGAATGTCAAGGTTGTGGTGCTTGCGGTAATATTCCGTGCAGGCGAGGTAGTTCCGCTCCCATTGATAGTCCACTTTGTCCCAGATCATACCGAGTTTGTTGAGGGCCGCGATGCGTTCGTCCGTTAGGTAGTAGCCGCATCTGCCGTTGTTCTTTGCCTGGCGGAGGTTGCAGATCCATTTGCCGAGTTCCAGCCCTTCGGGGGTGACATAGTTGGCATGGATGTCGATGTTGCCGCTGTTGAATTTGTATCGGCACAGCGCCTGATAGAACCTCTCCCATGAATAGTCGTAGCGGTTCTTCCAGCGCATGCCGATGCTCTCAAGTTTTTCTATTCTCTCTTTGCCGAGTATCCCCGGAATTTTACCAGCGTAGACGAGCCGCTGTGTGTTGAGCCACGAACCGAGGGAATAGCCGTCGGGGGTCTGGTAGCGTTTCGAGACTTCAAGATTTCCATGTTCCCTGTAATATGCCCGCGCATGGCCGAACATGGTCTCCCATGAGGCGGAGAGGCTCTCTTCAAGTTCGTTGAAGAGCCGTCTGCTGTCGCACACCTCATCGATAATGGTGAAGGAGTCGTTGACGATCCTGTTTTCGTCTCCCATTATCTGGTAACGGTCTATGACCGAGCGCATCTCCTCCTGAACGGCGGAGACGCTGTAGAGATTTTCGATGTTGTTGACGACGTCTATAATGACGGTTTTTTCCCTGCTGCCCGCCGACAGGGCGCGCCCGATCTGCTGCTTGTAGATGATGGGGGAGACGGTGGGGCGGAAGAGGATCACACCCGCGATGTCGTCGATGTGGACGCCCTCGTTGAGCATGTCGATGCAGAGTAGGAGCTTCAGCCCCTGGCGGTCGTCTGTTTTGAAGGCGGCAAAGGCTTGGGACGTTCCGGGGTCGTCGGCGTAGGCCTGGTATAGATGTATATTTGTGCCGCCGCAGACCTTGCCGAACCACTCCGGTATATGGCAGGCGATCTCTTTCAGATGTTCGACGCCGGAGCAGAAGATGATGTATTTGCCGTTGGCGTTGGTCATGTGTTTTTGAAAGACGATGTCCAGCCCCTCGGACTTTTCCAGCGCGCGTCTGAGGGCGTCGAGGCGTTTCTGCGCCGCGTCGCGCACGGCGCTGTTTTTGGCCCCCTTGATACGGGCCTGGTATTTCTCCAAATCTTTCTCGCATGAGTAGATAGATATGACATAGGTCGGCGGGGCGAGAATGCCGCGCACTATCGCCTCACCGAGCGTCATCTCCGAGGCGATGTTGCCGTCGAAGAGTTCGTCGGCCATATCGCGTTGATTGTCGAGGTAACGGATGTTTGTCGCCGACAGGCCGAGCACCGGCGCCTGCGGATACGCCGCAAGCAGCCGCTGAACTCCGTCGCCCCACATCTGCGCGCCGCAGCGGTGGAATTCGTCGAGCACGATATAGTCGGGACGGATATCTTCGATTTCTGCGGCGTCCATCATCATGAGCTTGGCGTAGGTGAAGAAACGTATGTTTTGCGGCTGGGCGGCGCCCGCGGCCCTGAGGTTTTCTATCTGCGTCTTAAAGATGTACTCGCTGGGCGATAGCCAGCAGACGACAGCCTGCGGGTTATCCTCGGCCAGT
>ULWT01022037.1_pt1 | contig 19002 bp, 28 predicted proteins | sample 1960611 | NCBI WGS metagenome assembly ULWT01 (sample SAMEA4835819, study PRJEB28245) | human gut metagenome | biome: gut microbiome; material: fecal sample | place: Denmark | collected 2008
TTCGTCCTTCAAGTCCTGGCAGGCGAAGCGGTTCAAAAGCCTTCTGAAAGTCCGGCCTCATGTAAAACGCATCGTGGGACTGACTGGAACGCCGTCCTCCAACGGTCTCATGGATCTGTGGGCGCAGTTCCGTCTGCTCGATCTCGGAAAACGGCTCGGACGGTACATAACGCATTACCGGAACGCCTATTTTATCCCGGACAAGCGGAACGGCGAAGTGGTGTTCAGCTACAAGCCTCTCCCCGGTGCGGAGGAACGGATATACGCGCAGATATCGGATATAACGATCTCCATGAAATCCTGCGACTACCTCAAACTGCCGGAATGCGTTATAAACGCCGTTCCCGTGTATATGAACGAGCAGGAACAGGCCGTTTACGACACTTTCAAGGAGGATATGGTCGCAAAGATAAAGGATAAGGAGATCGATGCGGCAAATGCGGCGGTGCTTTCCGGCAAGCTGCTCCAGATGGCAAACGGCGCGGTCTATGACGAGGATAAAAACAGTCATTACATCCACGACCGCAAACTTGACGCTCTGGAAGACCTCATGGAAGGCGCGAACGGCAAGCCGGTGCTGATCGCTTACTGGTATCAGCATGACGCGAAGCGGATAAAGGCGAGATTTCCGGTAAGGGAGATCAAGACCTCAAAGGATATCGATGACTGGAATGCGGGAAGGATTTCTGCGGCAATCATCCATCCGGCCTCCGCAGGTCACGGGCTGAATCTCCAGTCCGGCGGTTCCACGCTCATATGGTTCGGTCTCACATGGAGTCTTGAACTGTATCAGCAGACAAATGCCCGCCTTCACCGCCAGGGGCAGAAGGATACGGTCATCATCCACCACATCATCACCGCCGGCACCATCGACGAGGACGTCATGAAGGCGCTCCGCAAAAAGGAGCGGACGCAGAACGCACTTATCGACGCGGTCAAGGCGAATCTGGGGGCGTCCGTATGACCGACCCCTGGGAAAACCTCGCAAACGCAATCATCCTGCAAGCCGTAAAGGATTACCGTGAGGCGAGGAAAAAACACAAAAAACGGCCGAAGAACGAAGACGCGAAGCTCATGATAGCGGATTATGAGGCATTCTTCTGCTCCGACTGGTTTGCGGCTCTCACAAATATCGACGGTGAGACGCTGTTACGGAAATTACAGGAGGAAGAAATATGACATCGAAAGAATACCTCAGACAGGCATACCGCCTCGACCACAGGATCAATTCGGACATCGAGGAAATGGAGCGTCTTCGCGATATGGCGGGGAGCGTCTCCTCCCCAAGCCTGGAAGAACGGCATAATCCAAACCGTCCCACGGAAGCTCCGTTTGTGCGGTGCATTATGCGGGTCATGGAGCTGGAGGAGAAAATAAACGCGGAGATCGACCGGCTCGTCGATCTGAAGGAACAGATGCGCGGCGTTATCGACACCGTCCGCGACAAGGACGAACAGATGGTTCTCCGATACCGCTATATCCACAATATGACCTGGGAGCAGATCGGGGACGAACTGCACGCCGACAAATCCACGGTCAGACGGTGGCACGGCTCCGCCCTGCAGCACGTCATTATGCCGGAAGAACCCATCGTTATCTGAAACATGCAACGGTTTAAGCACCTTTGAGCAGAGATAAGCACCCGCCGTTTATGTTATGATATAATCAGCGAAAAGCAGAACGAACCGAGCCTCATGGGGTCTTCCCCGTGGGGCTTTTCTCATGCGCGGAAACGGAGGAAAGCTATGGGCTACAGACAGGTGGGCTGGCTTGAACAGTGCTGGTACATCATCAGATACAAGCTCCGTGAACTGTTCCGCAGACGGAGGTGAAGCCATGCCGAGAAAACCACGCAGACCGTGCGGTCACCCCGGCTGTCCGAGGCTTGCCGTCGAGGGCGGACAGTACTGTGAGGAGCATACGAAAACGGAGCGCGACCGCTACAACAGATATGAACGCGCCCCTGACATCAACAAGAAATACGGCAGAGCCTGGAAAAGAATCCGCGACCGCTACGCCGCGGCGCATCCCCTCTGCGAGATGTGCCTCAAGGAGGGACGGCTGACCCCTGTGGAGGAGGTCCATCATATCCTTCCCATTTCACAGGGCGGCGACCACAGGCAGAGCAACCTTATGAGCCTTTGCCAGTCCTGCCACACAAAACTGCACCGCGAACTGGGAGACCGGTAGGGGCGGTCAAATCTCTGCGGCTGTGTCTCCGGGCAGCGGCCTGGGGTCGCGTGTGAACTCTCGGCGAAATCTAAAGGGTAATTGCCCGACCGATCCGGCGAGCTGCTTTTATACCGAAAAGAGGTGAAATAATGCCGACAAAATCCAACAACATAGGCGGCAGAGGCGGCGCGAGGCCCGGTGCGGGAAGAAAGAAAACCGCTGTCAAAGAGAAAGCCGAGAACGGAAATCCCGGCGGCAGGAGGCTGACCGTCCTTGATATTCCCGAAGTCGAGGGTGTCGATATGCCGAAGCCGCACGATTTCCTTTCGGCTGAGCAGCGCGACGGAAGTCAACTGCAGGCCGAAGAGATCTATACGGAAACGTGGGAGTGGCTCAAGAAGATAGGATGCGCCGCAAAAGTGTCTCCGCAGCTTCTGGAGCGGTATGCGATGTGCTCTGCGCGATGGATACAGTGCGAGGAGATGACGAACAGGATGGGTTTTCTCTCGAAGCACCCCACCACGCAGAAGCCGATACCCTCGCCGTTCATCAATATCGGCATCAACTACATGAACCAGGCCGTTCGTCTGTGGAACGAGATCTTCCAGATTGTGAAGGACAACTGCAGCACGGACTACGGCGAGGTCTCCCCGCAGGACGACCTCATGGAAAGACTGCTTCGTGCAAGGAAAGGATAAAAGAATGTTTGAAAAAGTAAACCCAATGCACCCGGACAAGCTCGCCGATCGCATCGCCGGTGCGCTCGTTGATATCGCATACGCCATTCAGGAGAATCCGAGGATAGCGGTTGAAGTTCTCCTCGGTCATGGCATATGCCATATCATTGCCGAGACCTCCGTTCACCTTCCTTCAATGGAAGTGATAAGAACGGTTGAGAGAATTGCCGGAGACATCTCAGTAGACTACCTTGAGGTTCCGCAGGACGCGCATCTGTCCGATAACCAGAAACGGGAATTCAGATGCGGCGACAACGGCATCTTCCTCGGCATGCCCGTGACGGACGAACAGAGAAAGCTAACGAAGACCGCGAGAGAGCTTTTCTCCGCGTTTCTTTCCGACGGGAAATACGTCCTCGACGGGGACAGGCTGATCATCTGCCAAAGCAACGCAAGTACGAGAGATTTGAGAGCCATGTTCCCCGGCGCGGACGTTAATCCTCTAGGGAACTGGACGGGCGGAAGCGACGTTGATTCCGGCGCAACCAACCGCAAGCTCGGCTCCGATATGGGCGATTCCGTAACGGGCGGCGGTCTGCACGGGAAAGACCTATCCAAGGCGGACGTTTCCGTCAATATCTACGCCTGGCTCAAGGCGCAGACCACGGGAAGACCCGTCGAGATGTGCTGCGCCATAGGTGATGAGAAGGTCGACGGCGTCCCGTATGAGGATATCATGCTGACAGCGAAGATGTACGTAAAGCAGATCGGCGGTTTTGAAGCCTTCGCCGAATGGGGGCTGATAAGATGAAAACGACCTCCGAGCTCCAGCTCATACCGATAACAAAGCTTGTCCCGTATGTGAATAATGCAAGAACGCACTCCCCGGAGCAGATCCTGAAACTCAGATCTTCTCTGCGGGAGTTCGGTTTTATCAACCCCGTCATCATCGACAGGGATTATGGCGTTATAGCCGGGCATGGAAGAGTTTATGCCGCGAAGGAGGAAGGCATCACGGAGGTGCCTTGCGTATTCGTGGATCATCTGACCGAAGCCCAGAAGAAGGCGTACATAATCGCCGACAACCGCATGGCGATGGACGCCGGCTGGGACGAGGAGCTCCTTCGCGTGGAGATAGAAAGCCTGCAAGGCGCAGACTTCGATCCGCTGCTCACCGGCTTCGACGCGGACGAGCTTGCCGACCTCTTTTCGGACGGCAAAGATAAGGACGTTAAGGACGACGGCTTCGACCTCACAGCGGCTCTTGCGAAGGCTTCGTTCGTTGAAAAAGGGGACGTATGGACGGTAGGCCGGCACAGGCTGGTCTGCGGCAACGCCACAAATGAGGATGATGTCGCTCTGCTCATGAACGGAAAAAGGGCGAATCTGCTGCTGACCGACCCGCCCTACGGCGTTTCCTTCAAAAGTTCGAGCGGGCTGACCATTCAGAACGACAGTCTCAAAAACGAGGAGTTCTATAACTTTCTGCTTTCGGCTTTCAAAGCCGCGGCTTCCCGCATGGAGAACGGCGGCGCGGCGTATGTGTTCCACGCGGACACCGAGGGGCTGAACTTCCGCAGAGCTTTCGTCGATGCCGGATTCCACCTTGCCGGATGCTGTATCTGGGTGAAGGACTCTCTCGTCCTCGGACGCTCTGACTATCAGTGGCAGCACGAGCCTGTGCTGTACGGTTTCCTCCAGAACGGGAAGCACCCCTGGTTCTCTGACCGAAAGCAGACCACTATCTGGAACTTCGCCAAGCCAAAACGCAACGCGAACCATCCCACGAGCAAGCCGCTCGACCTCCTGGCGTACCCGATTAGGAACTCCACCCAGGAGAACGCCATTGTGGTGGACACCTTCGGCGGCTCCGGCTCTACGATGATGGCCTGTGAGCAGATGAACCGCACCTGCTTCATGATGGAACTGGACGGCAAATACGCCTCCGTCATCCTCCGGCGCGCCGTGGAGAACGGCATAGCCCCGGGGGATATTTTTGTGGAGCGAGGCGGCGAAAAGATCCTTTACACCGACCTTGTCAAGGAGGTGGAACTCCCCAATGAGCAGTAACCTCACTCTCGGCAGCCTGTTCGACGGTTCGGGCGGTTTTCCGCTCGGCGGTCTGATCTCCGGCGTGACCCCTGTTTGGGCTTCGGAGATCGAGCCGTTTCCCATCCGGGTGACAACGAAGCGGCTGCCCTTTATGAAACACTACGGAGATGTGTCCGCACTTTCCGGGGCTGACCTGGAGCCCGTGGACATTATTACTTTCGGCTCGCCCTGCCAGGATATGTCGGTGGCCGGCCGCAGAGCGGGGCTGGACGGTTCCCGCTCGAACCTTTTCTATGAAGCCGTCCGAATCGCGAAAGAAATGAGGGAAGCTACCAATGGACGATATCCGACCTGGCTGTGCTGGGAAAACGTGCCCGGCGCCTTCTCGTCGAATTCCGGCAGCGACTTCAAAGCCGTCCTCGACGAGATCCGCAAAATCAAAGACCCCGAAGCTGATACTCCTCGACCTGCGAGATGGCCGAACGCCGGATGCATCCTGGCAGACGATCACTCAGTCGCATGGCGGGTACTTAACGCTCAACACTTCGGAGTTCCCCAACGCAGAAAACGCATCTACCTTGTCTGCGATCTTGCAGGTCAGCGTGCCGGAAAAGTATTATTTGAGTCGGAAGGCGTGTCTGGGTATACTCCGCAGGGCTTCCGCTCGTGGCAAAGAGCTGCCGGAGCTTCTAAGGAAGGCTCTGGAGAGACAGGCATATTCACAGACGGCTACAACGGAGAGATAGATACAGTCGCCTCTACCCTCGGAGTCAACTGCGGCATGTCCACGGGAAGGAACGGCGTAATGGTGCTGAACGATCAGGGAGGCAGCTTCATGAACGTTTCCGAGGACGTGACCGGCACCCTACGTGCGCAGATGGACGGGCATCCTCCCGTAGTCATAGACGCCATTGCCGTTGAAAACTATCCCATAGACAGCAGGGCTAAGCTGTCGGACGATAATATGGTGCAGACGCTGACCTCCCGCATGGGAACGGGCGGCAACAACGTGCCCCTCGTCATGAAGATACGCTGCGGCTGCGAGGGCGGCGGCAAAGGCCCGCTTATACAGACGGACAGATCGGCGACTCTGGGCTGCAATAACGATCAGACTGTGTTTGTCCCTGCGGCTTTCGGGGTTTGCTCAAAAGACTCCAACGCGATGAAGTCGGACAACCCGAACAGCGGATTCTATGAAGCGGACACCTCCCGCACTCTTGACGGCAACGGCGGCAATCCTTCCTGCAATCAGGGCGGGATCGTGGTCGTTGCTTTCGCCGATAAGCATGCGCCTCTTTCCGCAAACGATGGCCCGAAGGGGCCGTCGTCACAAATGCTGAAATCGCCTGAAGATAATTTCGTCTGTGAAGCTGTAGCGATCGAGGGCAACGGCGCGAGGCCCTCCCATCAAGGCAAGGGCTACTCGGATGAGAAAGTCAGCTTCACGCTCAACGCTACGGAACAGCACGCGGTGGCTTATGGCATAGAAAGGGCGACATATAACATGGGTCAGAACGCTCAGTTCGGCATAACTGTTGAGGCAGAAGTAGAACCGACGATGGTTGCTAAAGGCCCCGGGGCCGTGGCGCACCCTGTGTTTTCGACGAGCAAAAACTCGTATCATACCATCGCGGAAACCGATCTGGTCAATACCCTTGTTGCTTCTGATTTCAAGGATCCGCCTACCATTTCGGAGGATCCTTATTACGTAGTCCGCAGACTCACCCCGACCGAGTGCGCGAGACTGCAGGGCTTCCCCGACTGGTGGTGCATGGGGCTTGAAACGGACGAGCCCACTGATAAAGACCTCAGCTTCTGGCGCGACGTTTTTGAAACATACAGAAAAGCGACGACTCCGGATTCAAAGCCGAAGACCGACGCTCAGATAATAAAGTGGCTGAAGGATCCGCACTCCGATTCGGCGGAGTACAAGCTCTGGGGCAACGGAGTCGCTTTGCCGTGCGTTCACTTCGTGCTTGCAGGCATAGCGTACTTTGATTCCGTTACTTCCTCGCGGGCTTGACGTTCTCTGCTGGACGGACGCTGCCCTCGATCTCGCCATGCTCGGCCTCAAAAGCTTTGATAGCGTCGCGCACGAGCACGAGTATGTGGCTGTTCACGGAACGGCCCTCGTAATCGGCGACGTAACCCAGCTTCTTCAGCATCTCCTCTTCAATGCGGATGGACACACTCTTAACGGCCATGATGATTCTCCTTTCAGCGGCTGTATGGTGCGTTTATTTTATGTCCACAGTATGCTATAATGTTGCAGATGGATATACCGTATATCCGCAACTTATGAGGTGGAAAATGAAGGTCGCTGTGATCGGCTCGAGAGGGCTGACCGTTTCTAACATAGAGGAATACCTGCCCGAAGACGTAACGGAGATCGTTTCGGGCGGAGCGAAGGGCGTCGACGCATCGGCGAGGGAATATGCTCTGTCCCACGGGATAAAGCTCACGGAGTTTCTGCCGGAGTACACGAAGTACAGACGGAACGCTCCATTCAAGAGGAACGCCGCCATCGTCGAATACTCCGATCTCGTCATGGCTTTCTGGGATGGACAGTCCAGGGGAACGAAGTTTGTTATCGACGAGTGCCGCCGAACGGAAAAGCCAGTGAAAGTAATCATGCTGACGCATAAAGATATGACTTGACTTTTTGCCCGTTCGGAGTGATAGATACCACACTCCATGAAAGGCGGTATAAAAGAATGGCTATAGGAAATCTTGATAAAGCGGTCGACGAGTTTATCCTCAACCGTATGAATGAGATCGGAATGAATCAGCCTGATTTCTTAAGCGAAGCGTTCGCAAAATTCGAGAATGCGGCAAAGGCTCTCCGGGACAGGCTCCCCGATGAACTTCTCTCTCTCTTCCGAGACTGCGAGAACGCGTTCTCAATATTCGATGCGGAGATACAGGAGACCTTTTACAGGGCTGGCTTCGCCGATGCTGTGTGCCTTATTACAGGGATAACAAGCTCGTGATAAAAATGAGATTTTCCCAATAAAACGCTTGACTTTCTGTGGCTTTAGAGCGAATATGCGTATACCGAAAAACAAGGAGGTCAAAGCAGTGATACTGAAATTCAACGCCAAGGGTCCCAAGAGAAAAGAGCTCGCCGGACTCATCTCGAGGTTCACAGGCAATGAGCGCCGCTATCTCGGAGCGCCCGGTTTCTCGTATGAGGTCGGGCGCTTTGTTATCGACAGGAACGGCAACGTGCAGACAGATTACGAACCCGGTTCGGAAACAGTCGAGCAGCTGACTGAGATGCTCTGCGACAACGGCTTCGCAACGGAATACGATGAGGGACGCGACTACGACCTTGAGGTCTCGGTGCCGAGGGAAACGCTGACCGACGCGCAGATCGAGAACCTAAGAAAGCTGATCGCGAAGAAAGCTGAACTCATAAAGAAAGCGTTCGCAGCCGACGAGCTTCCGGTGATCGTCACCGATGAGAAGATAGTGTTCCCCTGGTTTGGAAAAGCCGACCCCAATACCGCAGGAACGTACACGGTATTTGTTACGAAGCTATGCGCTCTGGCGAGAAACGCCGTTCGGATCAACGACGGCCGCAAGCCGGTCGAAAACGAGAAGTACGCTTTCCGCTGCTTACTTTTAAGGCTAGGCTTCATCGGAGACGAATACAAAGCCGACCGGAAGATACTGCTGAGGAACCTCGAAGGCTCGTCGGCCTTTAAGCGCCCCAAGGCGAAGGAGGAAGAACCATGCGGGAACTAACGAAAGAACGCTTACTGGCCCTCAGGGAGGCTTACCCGGCAGGCTGCCGCGTTGAGCTCATCCGCATGGACGATCCATATAACACGAAGCTCGTTCCCGGCTGCAAAGGCACGGTCATGGCTATTGACGACATAGGCACGATCCACGTCGCGTGGGACTGCGGCTCGTCGCTCGGTGTGGTTTACGGAGTGGACGCTGTCAGAAAGGTGAGTGAGCTAAATGACAGAAAAGGTTAAGGAACAGATCCTCGCCATCCGCGATACGGGACTGACAAATATGTTCGACATTCCCGCCGTGCAGCGGCTGGCGAACGAACGCGGGATGTACGAGCTCGTCGTTTTCATCGAGGAGAACCGTGGGTCTTACGTCCGCTTCATACTGACGGGCGAAGAATAAACCGGCTGCATCTGCATCAAAAAAATGTAGATAATTATTTAAAAAATGAGTTGACTTTCCGGGCGTTCGGAGTGATATATACAGTACCGAAAGGCAAACAAACGGAGGTACAAAACCATGACAATCAACGAAGGAATGAAGAAGTACAGGCTGCCGAACCCCACCACCCCGGAAGACCTCGAGTGCGGCTGGAGCAAGACGCTCACCTTTGGAGACAAGGTGCTCGTAGCCGGTCACTACTACAACGGTACGAACAAGCCCTGCTGGTACGGAGCGACCTACGAGTTCCTCGGCGACGACCATTCCTGCGAAAGCGCCATCGGGCTCAGGGCCGTGAACGAGGTCGAGTTCAACGACGACGGTCACGCGATCGCGTGGGCGATGAGGCAGTAAGGGGGGCGCGGTCATGAAGGTGGAAAGAACGCTCAGGAAGAAGGACAGCCAAGGGCTGGAACGCACCTACAGCTTCGTAAAGTACGACGACGGCGAATGCACGGTAACCGGCATCCAGCAGCGTTGGGACGGAAGCGGAGTGGTGATAATGGCAAACACCGTAACGCCTGAGGAAGGCAACGTGCTTTACAAAAAGCTTTTAAGGGAAGGATACAAACTCCTCCCGCCGCCTTCATTGACCTACAACTAAGAAAAGCACCGGGAGCTTGAGCCCCGCGAGGCTCTTCCTCTCGTACAGATACTGTTTTACGGTCGCTTTGAAGGGCGGCTTTTTTGTTGCCCGGAAAGGAGGCACGCTTGCGAAAACTGAAAAAATACACGCCGACGCGGTTTATGGCGAAGACCTCACACTACGATAAGGAGGCCGCGGACTACGCTGTCATGTTCATCGAGTCGCTCTGTCACACCAAGGGTACATGGTCTGGAAAGCCTTTCGAACTCATCGACTGGCAGGAGCGGATCGTGCGAGACCTTTTTGGCATTCTGAAGGAGAACGGCTATCGGCAGTTCAATACCGCTTACGTTGAGATCCCCAAGAAACAGGGCAAGTCGGAGCTTGCCGCGGCTATAGCGCTTCTCCTCACCTGCGGCGACGGCGAAGAGCGGGCTGAGGTGTACGGCTGTGCCGCAGATCGAAATCAGGCCAAGATCGTATTCGATGTCGCCGTCGACATGGTAAGGCTCTGCCCGGCGCTCTCCAAAAGGGTGAAGATCTTGGAGTCGCAGAAGAAGCTCGTGTATAAGCCGACGAACTCCTCGTATCAGGTCCTGTCGGCAGACGTTGCCAATAAACACGGCTTCAACACCCACGGCGTGATCTTCGACGAACTCCATACCCAGCCCAACCGCAAGCTATACGACGTAATGATACAGGGCTCCGGCGACGCGAGGATGCAGCCGCTGTATTTCCTGATAACCACAGCGGGAAACGATACGAACTCCATCTGCTATGAGGTCCATCAGAAGGCGATCGACATACAGGAAGGCAGGAAGATAGATCCGACATTCTATTCAGTTATCTTCGGCGCTGATGAAAAAGATGACTGGACCGATCCCAAGGTGTGGAAGAAGGCGAATCCTTCTCTCGGCATTACGGTAGGGATAGACAAGGTCAAAGCCGCCTGCGAGTCGGCTAAGCAGAACCCCGGCGAGGAGAACGCTTTCCGCCAACTGAGGCTCAACCAATGGGTGAAGCAAAGTATCCGCTGGATGCCGATGGACAAATGGGACGCCTGTGCTTTCCCGGTTTCGGAGGACGATATGGAAGGACGGGTGTGCTACGGAGGTCTCGACCTCTCGTCCACCACGGATATCACGGCATTCGTGCTCGTGTTCCCTCCGGAAGACGAAGACGGCAAATACAGTGTGCTTCCGTATTTCTGGATTCCGGAGGAAACGGTCGGGCTTCGAGTGAAACGGGATCATGTGCCATACGACCTCTGGGCGAGGCAGGGCTTTATCATGACGACCGAGGGCAACGTCGTTCACTACGGATACATAGAGAAGTTCATTGAACGGCTCGGCGAACGGTTCAATATCCGCGAGATCGCCTTCGACCGCTGGGGAGCCGTGCAGATGGTCCAGAACCTTCAGGGCATGGGCTTTACCGTCGTACCTTTCGGTCAGGGCTTTAAGGATATGTCCCCGCCAACGAAAGAACTGATGAAGCTCGTTCTTGAAAAGCGGATCGCTCACGGCGGGCATCCGGTTCTTCGGTGGATGATGGACAACATCTATATCCGCACCGATCCCGCCGGGAACATCAAGGCCGACAAGGAAAAGAGTACAGAAAAAATAGACGGCGCGATAGCTATGATAATGGCACTCGACCGTGCGATCAGATGCGAAAACGACAATACCGAGAGCGTTTACGATTCAAGGGGATTGCTATTCATATAAAAAAGCCGGAGAACCGGCTTTATGTATTTATGATGCTTTATTGCTTGCCGCTATGGCAGTACCTACCGCTTCTCCGAAGAATCTTCCAGCCGGTTCGGCAAATGTATTTAATAGGGTGTTAATAGTCTTCAGTCTGGTTTCACTTGGCTGCCGTTTTAATCCTTCGTAGAACGTAGTCCCTTGCGGCGAAAGCTCTAAATACTGCACTCCAGATTCTGTATCTACGCGGCGGATATAGCCATGCTCTACAAAGAGATCGATATAGTGTACTATGGTTTGCTCCGGAATGCGCGGAAACATGGAAGGAAAGACGGAGCAATAATGCATTGCTGCATCGAGCAGCTTCAAGGAAAGCTTATCTACACGAGAAACACGCTTGTCAATGCTATAAGGAAGCGGTGTGCTGTGATGAATACTATAGACCCGTTTAGTTTCGTCGTATGTAGCATTTCCAAAGTAATGGGCATCGTATAACTCTTTTAGATTACTGGGACATCTCTTGCCCTTGCTTTTGTAGAACTCTTTGCCGTTCATAGCGATGAAACGTTCCTTTCGACTATTTTTGACATTATACCACAGAAATGAAACGAAATAAATAGAATAGGAGAAAAAATGGGAATATTCACTAGCCTTTTCAATTCGCGTGACAAGCCCAGAAACAGAACTGTTGGCTCTGGTTATACCTTCTTCATGGGAAACACTACGTCAGGGAAGACGGTGACCGAGCGCTCGGCAATGCAGATGACGGCGGTCTACGCCTGCGTCCGAATACTGTCGGAGGCGATAGCGGGTCTTCCGCTCCATCTTTACCGATACAAACCCGACGGCGGCAAGGAAAAGGCAATCGACCACCCGCTGTATCTACTTCTCCACGATGAGCCGAATCCGGAGATGAGCTCATTCGTTTTTCGCGAGACTCTCATGACGCATCTTTTGCTGTGGGGCAACGCCTACGCGCAGATCATACGGAACGGAAAGGGCGAGATACTGGCGCTTTATCCGCTGATGGCCAACAGAATGACGGTCAACAGGGACAGTAAAGGGCGGCTCTACTACGAATACCGGCGATCGTTCGACGAGGCGGATGGCAGTAACGGAGAAACGGTCGTGCTGATGCAGGAGGACGTGCTGCATATCCCCGGACTCGGCTTCGACGGGCTCGTTGGCTATTCACCCATCGCCATGGCGAGGAACGCCATAGGCCTGGCTATAGCAACCGAGGAGTACGGATCGAAGTTCTTCGCAAACGGTGCTGCTCCTTCCGGCGTGCTTGAGCATCCGAGCGTAATAAAGGACCCGCAGAAGGTGCGCGACGCCTGGATGAGCCAGTTCGGCGGCTCCCAGAACAGCGGCAAGATCGCGGTGCTGGAAGAGGGCATGAAATACACGCCCATAGCAATAGCACCGGAGCAGGCTCAGTTCCTTGAGACCCGCAAGTTCCAGATAAACGAGATAGCCAGGATATTCCGCGTCCCGCCCCATATGCTGGCGGATCTGGAAAAAAGCAGCTTCTCGAATATAGAACAGCAGAGCCTCGAGTTCGTGAAATACACGCTCGACCCGTGGGTGATAAGGTGGGAACAGTCGATACACCGGTCGCTCCTTTCACCTTTGGAGAAGAAGACGTACTTCGTGAAATTCAACGTTGAAGGCCTCCTGCGCGGAGACTACGCCTCCAGAATGAGTGGATACGCCACGGCAAGGCAGAACGGCTGGATGAGCGCGAACGACATAAGGGAACTTGAGAACATGGACCGCATACCTCCGGAAGAGGGCGGCGATCTTTATCTTATCAACGGCAATATGCTCCCCATGGCGAACGCGGGAGCATTTGCGAACAATACGGAAAAGGAGGAATCCGATGAAGAAGTTTTGGAGATGGAAGGATCGGGCGGAAACGGGAACGGGACCCGCGGTAAGGACCCTCTACCTCAACGGAGGCATAGCGGAAGAGAGCTGGTTTGACGATGAAGTCACTCCGGCACTTTTTAAAGAGGAACTGAACGCGGGCGACGGCGATATCGTCGTATGGATCAATTCCTACGGAGGCGACTGCGTGGCCGCCGCTCAGATCTATAACATGCTGATCGACTACAAAGGCGACGTTACCGTCAAGATAGACGGCATAGCGGCAAGCGCGGCCTCGGTCATAGCCATGGCGGGAACGAAGGTGCTGATGTCTCCCGTTTCCATGATGATGATCCACAATCCCGTGACCGTGGCGACGGGCAGCACCGAGGATATGGCGCAGGCGATAGAAATGCTTTCCGAGGTCAAGGAGAGCATCATGAATGCCTACGAGATCAAGACGGGAATAAGCAGGGCGAGGCTCTCGCATATGATGGACGCCCAGACCTGGATGAACGCGAACAAGGCGCTGGAACTCGGCTTCATAGACGGGATACTTTCCCGCGCCGAAATACCCGAGGATCCCGCGCAGCCCCAGGTACCGGAGATGTATTCCGAGACCGCGGTCGTGAATTCGCTCATGAGCAAGATAGCGGCTAAATGCCGTATAAACAAACCCGAAAAGACGCGGGGATCAGCCGGCCGCCCCGTATCGGAGCTGAAGGCCGAGCTATACAAGAAACTGCTTTGATAAGGAGGAGCAAACATAATGAACATCACCGAACTCAGAAACAAGAGGGCCGCTCTGTGGAACACCATGGAGGGCTTCCTCGACACTCACAGGAACGATATGGGAGTGCTTTCCGCGGATGACGACGCGACCTATACCCGCATGGAGCAGGAGCTTGACGCTCTTACCAACGAGGTGAAGCGTATGGAGCGCAGGGACGCTCACGAGGCGGAACTCAGCAAGCCCGTAAGCCGTCCCATCACAGGCGCTCCCGAAAAGCCTCAGCATGCCGACGGCAAGACCGGCAGAGCTTCCGACGAGTACAAGGAGGATTTCAACCGTCATCTGCGCGGCAGGCCTCTTCTGCACAACGTGCTGTCCACCAGCCCCGATGAGGACGGCGGCTACCTCGTCCCCGTCGAATATGAGAAGGAGCTTGTGACCGCTCTTTCCGAGGAGAACGTCATCCGCGGTCTCGCCAAGGTCATAACCACGAAGCACGAGCGCAAGATCCCCGTCGCCGCGGGTCACTCCACGGCGCAGTGGACCGCGGAGAACGCGGCGTACACCGAGAGCAACCCCACGTTCGGCCAGAAGCAGATAGACGCCTTCAAGCTCACAGACCTATGCCGTGTGAGCGTGGAGCTCCTGCAGGACGCGGAGTTTGATATCGAGGACTATCTGCTCAGGGAATTCGCCAGGGCTTTCGGTATCGCCGAGGAGGAGGCCTTCTGCGTAGGTACCGGCGGCAACCAGCCCACGGGCATTTTCACCGCTCACGGCGGCGAGGTCGGCGTTACCGCGGCAGGCGCGAACGCGATCACGGCGGACGAGGTCATAAGCCTCGTTTACGCCCTCAAGTCCCCCTACCGCAGGAACGCCAAGTTCCTCATGAACGACGCCACAGTCTCCATTCTCCGCAAGCTCAAGGACGGCAACGGCGCGTATCTCTGGCAGCCCTCCGTGCAGGCGGGTCAGCCTGACAGGCTGCTCGGGTATGAGCTCCACACCTCGCCCTACGTTCCCACGGTATCCGCGGGCGCGCTTACCGTAGCTTTCGGCGATTTCAAGAACTACTGGATCGGCGACAGGGCGGGCAGGACGGTCCAGAGGCTCAACGAGCTCTACGCCACCAACGGCCAGATCGGTTACGTCGCTACGGAGCGCGTGGACGGCAAGGTCATTCTCCCCGAAGCCATCAAGCTGCTCCAGCAGCACGCGTAAGGAGGGACAGGTATGAGCGAGTATAACTCCAAGAACTACACCGAGCAGGGCGGCGAGGTCACCCATATCCACGGCCGTCTCGTCATTGAAGAGGACGGCGAAGTCGAAGGCATTCCCCAGGCGTCCGGTCTTACGCCGGGGATCATAAAGGCGGACGCAATTACGAAGGGCAACGGAGCCTATACCGTCGAGGTCAGAATCGATCCCGAAACCGGTAAGCTCTACGTTCCCGAGTATCCTCAGGCGGAAGCTGTCGGAAGGAGCACGGCGACCACAGTAGCGGACCTCAAGAACTCCTTCAACGCGTTGATCGACAGCCTTGTCGACAGCGGACTCATGGCCGAAGGCGGCAAAAAGAACTGACGAAGGGAGGCGGCGGTATGGGAGAACTTTTGGAAAAGCTCAGGCAAAACCTTATTCTCGAACACTCGGCTGACGACGCGCTCCTTGAGAGCTACCTTACCGCCGCCATCGCCTACGCGGAAAGCTATCAGCATATCCCGGAGGGGCATTATTCGGAGCACGCAATGTCCGCGACCACGGAGCAGGCGGTCATAATGCTGGCGTCTCATTTCTACGAATCGAGGGACGGCTCGACCGCGGGCTTCTTCGCTGACAATCCGCAGGCGGCGCAGCAGACCTGGAACACGGTCAATCTGCTGCTCCGTCTTGACCGGAGGTGGCAGGTATGAGCATACGGATGAATACGGTCGCTTCCATAGGCAGAGCGCGGACGAGTACCGACGAAGAGGGATTTTCCATTACCCGCGTCAGTCCCGTTGCGATCGTCAGAGTCTACAGGGAAGGCAGGCACGGCTCCGTCCGCTGGGCGAACCTTGCCGCTTTCTCGGAGGCGACTGATCTGTTCCGGCTGAGAACGATTCCCAATTTGACGATAGTCCCGGGCATGTACGTGCTGATCGGCAGCGAGCGCTTCGAGATACTCTCCGTAGAGGACGTTAAGGGCAGCGGTATGTATCTGGAGCTCCTCGCCAAAAAGGTGGTGCCGGTGCATGGCTAAGGCGGATATCAAAATGCCGGACGATTTCCTTGAGCGAATCACTTCACTTGGCGCTCGCGAGGATGCTATTGCGGAAACAGTACTTAAAGCCGGTGCCGCTGTCGTCGCGGCAAAGGTGCGGAGCAATCTTGAGGGAGTCATCGGCAAGAACACGGCCTATCCGTCACGCTCGACTGGAGAGCTTGTTGCATCGCTCGGCACGACAAAGGTGCGCGTCAACAGGGACGGCAATCATGATATCAAAATCGGCTTTGCCGAGCCCCGTTCCGATGGGGACAGCAACGCGAAGATAGCAAACGTTCTGGAGTACGGCAAGCACGGTCGGCCTCCGAAGCCTTTTCTCGCCCCTGCTAAATCAGCGATGAAGGTCGCGTGCATGGAAACCATGAAGAAGCGTTTCGCGGAGGAGGTGGATAAGCTGTGAGCGTATTGACCGAACTGAACCATATGCTTGACGGGATGCACATTCCCGTTGAAACAGGTGTGTTTTCGGACGAGGCGCCCTTCACCTACGCGGTGCTGACTCCGCTTTCCGACACCTTCGGTCTGCACGCGGATAACATGCCGCAGATAGACGTGCAGGAGGTTCGTATTTCCCTCTATACGAAAAACAGCTACACGCAGGTGAAGAACTTTCTTGTCCGGCAGCTCGTTTTGAACGGCTTCACTATAACGGACAGGCGGTATCTGGGCTTTGAACCGGATACCGGATACCATCATTACGCCGTGGACGCGGCGAAACACTATGAATATGAAACGGAGGAAGAATAAATGGCAACGATAGGACTTGACAGTCTCTATTACTCCAAGATAACCGAGGGAGCCAACGGCGCTGAGTCCTACGGCACTCCGCAGGTACTGGCCAAGGCGATATCCGCGGAGCTCTCTGTCGAGCTGAACGAGGCCATCCTGTACGCGGACGACGGCGCGGCGGAGATAGTAAAGGAGTTCAAGTCGGGCACGCTCTCGCTCGGTATCGACGATATCGGCGCTGCCGTGGCAAGCGATCTCACCGGCGCTAATATCGACAACAACGGCGTGGTAGTCTCCGCGGCCGAGGACGGCGGTCAGCCCGTCGCGGTAGGCTTCAGAGCGAGGAAGGCGGACGGCAGATACCGCTACTTCTGGCTGTATCGCGTTAAGTTCGGCGTGCCCGCCACCAATCTGCAGACGAAAGGCGATTCGATAAACTTCTCCACTCCCACTATCGAGGGTACGGTAACGAGAAGGAACAAACCTGACGTCTTCGGCAATCACCCCTGGAAGACGGAGTTCACCCAGCCGACCACTGGAGCCGATCCGATCTCCGCCGACTGGTTTGCCGAGGTGTATGAGCCCGTGCTGCCCACGCAGCACAGCGTGGAGCCCGCGGGCGACGGCGAGAGAAGCGCCGGTAAGACTTCGAAGTAAGGAGGCTCGATATGGAATCAGAACGCGGAGCTATGATAACCATTGGCGGCGAGGAGCATGAGCTTATTCTCACCACCAGGGCGACAAAGGAGATCGCCGCACGCTACGGCGGTCTTGAGAACCTCGGGGACAAACTCCTCAAAAACAAGAACTTCGAGATGGCGCTTGGCGAGATCGTGTGGCTCATCACCCTGCTTGCCAATCAGAGCATTCTCATTCACAATCTTCGCAACAGGGACGATAAGAAGCCGCTGCTGACCGAGGAGGACGTTGAGCTGCTGACGCTGCCTTCCGAGCTTGCGGAGTACAGGCAGGCGATCACCGAGGCGATGTACAAGGGAGCGAAGCGCAATATCGAGAGCGAGCCTGACTCAAAAAACCCTCAGGCCGGGTAACGGACGAAGAGCTGTTCACCCGGCTTTTGTATTACGGCCTCGCCCGGCTTCATCTTTCACAGGATGAGATCTGGGCGACGCCGTTCGGTCTGCTGCTCGATCTGTGGGAGTGCGATAAGCAGTATAACGGGATATCGAAGCCCAAAAGGGAGCATTTCATAGACGATGTGATTCCTGAGGGGATTTAGTTTTGTCCGTTGATTTTCACTCTTTGAAGTGATATAATAAAAAAGTCGAGTGCGAATAACTGAGTGTTCGTGTGACTAATACTGTATTGGAGGGGCTAAATTGAAAAGAAAAAAGGGCTTGATAGCGCTTGTTGCAATACAACTAATCATATTGATGCTAACTGGGTGTTCCTGTAAACCTATTATGGGAACAATGCCAGAGAATACGGATAATTCAACTCCGTCCCCAAATCAAGATGATTATGAGACCGCATATGAGTACTATAACAACAACGCAGAAGTTATAAAGACTGAGAATGTTCAGGAAGCCGTTGATGTGTTATCAGAAGCAGACGCAGTAGCATTATTGTATAGCAGGGGATTCGCTACCTATCCTATAACCTATGCTTATGATACATCCGGCACCTATTATGGTGACACGGAATCAGACGAAACTTCAATTGATAAACACCCAATGTACAATACTTTCTATGTATCCAGTAGCGGGGAAGTATGGACTCTTTACATTATCGGTGACGCTGTCTTTGCGTATCCTGCTCTATTCAATCTGGAAAATGATAATGCTAATCAAGTCATTGTATCCGAATCGGCTGAACTGGTCAGCTATGACAATGAATCAAACACATTCTTTGTAACTATTCCGTCGGAAGCTGCTTCTTTAGTAAAAATCGTGGAAAGAATTGATGCGGAAACACTCGACAATTTAACCAGAGAGGAGTTGGGCAATTTATGAAAAAGGCTCCCAAAAGCATTCAATGTTTATCCTTTTTGCTAGCGATACTATTTGTGT
>ULWT01051473.1_pt1 | contig 18463 bp, 2 predicted proteins | sample 1960611 | NCBI WGS metagenome assembly ULWT01 (sample SAMEA4835819, study PRJEB28245) | human gut metagenome | biome: gut microbiome; material: fecal sample | place: Denmark | collected 2008
GTTACTTCTGGTTTTGTATATCCATTTTGATCTTCACTAGTATATTCGTCTGTTTCCTCGTTTTGCTTTTCATCATTATTTGTATTATTTTCACTTGCTGTATTTTCTTGAATAATATCTGTTTGTGCACCTTCTATATCAACTGTACTGTTAGACTCATCTTGTAATATTCCTAACCTTGTTAATAACTCTTTATATGTATAATTATTCTCTATCATTTGTACATTTGAATTATTATCTATATCATTTATTTGATTAAATATTAATACGTTATTATTTATTGAATAATATCTGATCTCATTCTCATTAAACGCTATTATACTATTTACTGGGATTTTATACTCATTTGCTGTTGTTTTTACTTTTATTTCATATAAATTGATGTATATATTGTCTGTTGTTTTTACAAATATATACTCTTTTGCATCAGCTCTCTCTAAATTATTTCCATCATATATTTTTCCTTCACTTATGCTTAAGTTTGGATAACCTGATACTTCTTCAAAATCTTTACTTATTAATGTACTATCAGCTGATAAATTATATAAGCTACTATTTCCATTTATATATATTGGATAATTTAAATTTATTTCTGTCTTATCTTTGCTTCCTACAAAATAATCATTTAATTTTTTAAATATTGTTCCCTGCTCTTCTATTTTTGTAAGTTCTAAATTTTTATTATCGCTAGAACCTTTTTCCTCTGAAGAACCTAATAAGTTCTCTGTTATCTCTTTTCCGCTTATCGCATATCCCTCATATTTAAAATTCATTATTGGACTATATTTTAAAAATATAAAATATAATATTGCAATAATTAAAAGCACCACTAATAGACCTATGGCGAAGTACATAGGTTTACTAATGGTCATATTTTCTTTTTTTCTAAAGACAAATTTGGCCATTTCTTTTCCTCCTGTTATTTGTTTTTTAACAATAACAGATAGAGCAGTAAGTGTGTGTGAATACCGCCCTGTTCTATTATTAAATTAAGTGTGTGTTGTGTGTGTAGTTCTTTTTCGAACCATTTATCATAATATTAAAATTTATATTTTATTTTGTAAATACTACTCTTTTTGTAAAATTTTAGATTTGCTTACGGTTATTAGTTTTGAATTATTTCTTTACATTTTTATAACATTTTAAAAGCCACTAAATATTTTTTATATTTAGTGACTTTTTACACACACTTAATTTAATTATTATTTTTTGCTTTATTAAAGTCGATATTGCTTAATTCTTAAGCATTACACACTTTTTGCCTATATTAAGCTTTCTTTTTCAAATTTTTCTTTAGAATAATTAATATTATTCCTACTCCTATTATGCTTATTACTATCCATACTATTCCCATTTTTGTACTTCTAGTTTCTCCTTCGCTAGCATAATATTCGCTCAAATTATTTGCTTCTATTTTCTCGTTTTCACTTACCACCTCCTCTTTACTTGTATCTAACAACTCTTCTTCATTATATATTTCATATTCTCCTGTTTCTTCGTTATACATGCTTATATATTTATTCTCTTTTAAAGAGTTATTAGTTTCGGTGATTGTTTCTTCTGTGTTATTTACAGAATTCTCTAATGTCTGACTATTATAATTTTGATTTTCTATAGCTTCTTCTACAGAAGTATCTTCTAATTTGTTTTGTAATTCTTTGCTTTCCTTGTATTTAGTTGTTATTTCTGTTGATAACTCATCATCTGAATTTTCTACTAATTCTGATATTTTTTCTTTTATATAATCAAATAATCCTGAGCTTTCCGTAGAATTTGTTGAATTTCCTTTCTCTGAGGAAATTACTTCTCCGGTTTGATAGTTAAATTTAATTTTATCTCCATTTTTATATATTACTTCTACTTCTTTTACATCAGAGTTTAAGTTATTTCCTATACTCTCAATATCTGAATTCACAAAATTCTCGGGATAAGTTATTGGGTCTTTTAGGTCATAAATTCTTCCATCTGAACCTAATACTGTTTCATATTCTTTTCCGTTATAATTGTCTAATATCAAATTATTAGCTACTGGCGTTATTTCGCCTTCATCAGTAGTACTTAACACAGTTGGAATAGCATACAAAGTATTATCTTTTGAATATAATTTAACATTTCTTGTAACTTGTGTTCCATCTTCTGTTGTTATTGCAGAATATGTGCTATATGTTTCTATTTCTTTATTATCATATTCAAAAGTCTGCTCTAATTCTTCTGTCACCATTTCATTTTCTAAACTATTTGTATCAACAACATTTCCAACAATATGCTCCGAATCTACCGGCAAGTCTATTCCTTCTTGGTATGATGGATATATTGAATTTAATGTTGGATATTTATTATTCGTAAGAACACTAAAGTTCCAATTTGAAGTACCCCATTTAATTTTTGATGTATACGTTGTTTGTTCTTTTAACTCTTCCTCAGTTAAATACTTATCAGATGTAATAAATATCTCATTTTGTTCATTTGGATTTTCTCCGTTTATTGTAGAATATTTGTAATAATATGTATTTTTTAAATATTGATTTTGATCTTTTCTTCCTCCAATTCCTAATGAAATTGTTGTATTATCTTCGCTATTTAAATCCGCTTCTACATAGTTACTATAATAATATGTTTCCGGCATATATAATTCTTCTACTATGTTTCCAAATATTCCACCTACATTGGATTTTCCTTCTACTGTTGTATCTGCTGCATAATTTACATATAGGCTAGATGTATTTGATACTGCTGTCATTCCTGTGTTATTTAAATATCCTACTAGTGCACCAACATTACTGTTTGCCTCTATATTTGCAGTTGAATAACATAGATATATTATTCCAGATGAAGTAATATTTCCTATAATTCCACCTACATTATTATTACCAACAATATTTCCTGAAAATATTGAATGATGTATGGTACTAACTGTAGAACCAATAATTCCTCCGATATTATTTCCTGACGCATTTATATTAGTATTAGACACTTTTATTTTTTCGCTTGACCATCTTAAATGACCAAAGGCTCCTCCTACATTATCAGAGTTTATTCCCGCTGTTATTATGCAATTATTTACTTCGGCAATATGTAATTGTCCTCCTTCTCCAATAAGTCCCCCAATATAATCATCAGTTGATGTTATAGTTAAATCATCACAAATTACGTTAACTATTCTAGTATTATTAGCACCTATTGCTCCACCAGTTCCGACCTTTCCTGAAATATTATTTCGTTCAGAAATTATATTGTTAACCTCTATTTTGTCTTGATAACCAATAACTCCTCCAGTATAATAATTTTTTCCAGTTATATTTGAATTTTTTACTAATAGTTTTTCAATTTTATCAATATATGCACTAGAAGTAACTATACCAATAAGTCCTCCAATATTATCATAACCTCCAGTCACTTCTACTTCATCAGCTTCTACATTGTAAAATTTTTCTATGCTATTTGTTGCATATTGTCCTACAAAGCTTCCAATAAAACCATTTCCTTGGACTGTTACATTATCTAAATTTATATTTTCCACATAACTTGAAGTTGCATATCCTATTGCTCCAACATAATTTATTTTTTCTCCTAAAATTTTTGACTCACTAAATTCTAAGTTACTCATATCTGCTGATGAATTTAGTATAATTCCAGCTTTAGCATCCGAAAAAGCAGGTATATTATAATTTATATTAATATTTTCAAATCTAACATCGCTTAATTTGGTAGTAATATCTTTTATTAATCCACTTCCTGCTTCATTAAATGTTAAGTCTATATTCTTTAATGTCTTTGTTCCTCCTATTCCTTCTAATCTTGCCATTGTTACATTTGTTTTTACATTTGTTCTTCCTGCAAAGTCTATGTCTGACATTAACCTGTAGTTTTGATATGTTCCTTCTTCTATTTCTTGCCAATCTTCGAAATTGTATAATTCTTTGTAAAATTGAACCTCTATCTTTCCTTCTACTTCTTGTTCTTTTGCTTGTCCTTCTTCTTTATATTTTACTTTTGTTATTTTGTATGTATCATAAAATTTATTTGGTTTTGCTGTTATATTTATATATGATTTTCCATCTCTTGTTATTATGCTTGTAACTGTTACGTCCATTCCATCTATTTCTAGTCCTGTTACTTCTTCTTCATTTGTATTTATTACTACTATTTGTCCTGCTATTTGGTCTACTGCACTTTTTTCTATTTCTACACTATCAATCTTAAATTCATTTGACATGTCTAGATATACATCTTCTTGCTTAGGTAATAGTTCATTTGAATATGTTCCGTCTTCGTTTATTTTGTGTAGCTTTGGTAGTATGTTTTCTCCTAATTGACTGTAATTATATGCATTTCCATAATTTAACATATTTGTATATGTTGTTTGAGTTAGCAATTCTTCTGGAGTTAACAATTTAGTATTTGCTTCTGTAGTTGTTTCTATCAAACCATTTAATCTTTGGTTACTATATGCATAGTTTGTGTCTGTTAATGTTCCTGAACCTACTATTCTTTTTGGAGTCGTACTTAATTGACTACTATATAGATTTCCTAATGCAATATTGTTTTCTAGTTTACATCCACTTGCAACACTTCCTGCTGTTCCTCCTATTGCAGTTACATTTCCAGTTATATTTACATAACTATATGAATTATATATTTCTCCATTATCATTTATATAACCTATTATTCCTCCTACATTGCTTCCATCTATTTCTATTTTTCCAGTTGTATAGCAATTTTTTATTATTGATTTTGCTTCACTCGCACCTATTAAACCTGCCACACCTTCATAACTACTATTTCTTGTTTGTATGTTTATATTAGTTGCATAACAGTTGCTTAAGTTTGTAGCATTTGCTACTCCTATTAAACCTCCAATTCGTGCTCTTGTAGAAAATGTATTGTTTACTAATGTTACATTATTTACACTACAATTTTTAACTTCATCTGTTGAGTGAGCTACTAATCCTCCTTGAGTTATATTCTCTTGACCTGCTTTTGTAATCACTATTTTTACATTATTTGCATGCACATTCTCTAATTTATTTACTCTACTTATTATTCCAGTCCATGAACCTGCATTTAGAAAGGATATATTTTCAAAGTATATATTTCTTACTTCATTTTGTATTCCTAAAACAATACTATCTCTATTATTTTCTATATTTCTTATAGTATGATTATTTCCATCAATTATTCCTGTACAGTTCGTAGAAATAACGCTATCGTATGGATTATTTCTAAAATCCAAATCTTGCATTAATATATAATTCTCTGTTGGTGATTTATTTATGTTTTTCCAATCATCTGTTGTATTTATCTCTCTGTAAAAATCTACATCTATTAATCTTTCATTTTCTGCAAAATCTCTTGTGTATTCTTGGTTATATGCTCCTCTAGTTGATATGCTCATTACTGAATATTGTGATACGCAAATTACTGGATTGTTTAATGTTGCTATTACTTCACTTTTTCCTTCATTATATTCTTGACTTTCTATTGTACATTGTAAATTTTCTATTGTTATATTAGTTATTGTTTCTGCTGATGGATTATTTACACTAAATTTTACTTTAGCAGTATCTTTTGTACTTTCTAGAATCTCCATTGATAGTATATCAGGTAAATCTTTATCCTCTACTTCTGGCAATTCTATATATTCTTGTGTTGGCATACAATCTGGCCAATTTAATTGAGGGTAAAATCCTTGTGTTACTAGCTCATCTACATTAAATGCTTTTTCATCATTTAATATTTGGTTTTGGAATGTTGTATCCCATAGTGCTAATGGTGTGGTTTTTCTGTTGTACGAATTGTTAAATATTGCGTCAGCAAAATAATATATATTTTCAATTTTATTTGAATTACTTACATTATATATAGTTGGACCATTTGTCTTATTTATATTTTCACCATATCCTACTGAATATAAGTCTTTAGCTTCTCCATTTGAACCGAATAAAATTAAATTTCCAACATTATTACTAACTATTTCTCCTGCAGTATCAACATTTATTAGTCCATAAACGTTATATATACTTCCATTTGAATTATTTATACATAATCCTGCAGTGTCTCTATTCTGACCTACCGCTCCATAAATTGCTTTTATATTTTCTCCATATAAGTATCCATTTTTTATCGTTCCATAATTTGTAGTTACTCCTAATGTTAAAAGTCTTGCACCATATAAAGATTCCTTTGCCTCTAATATAAAGTCTTCTATAGTTCCATAGTTTTGACTTCCTAATAATTTTATAGCTATATTAGGCTTATTTGTGCTTTCTTCTAAAACAAGTTTAAAATTATTTACTGTTCCGTAATTATTATTAAATAAACCATCATAATTTGATTTTTCCAGTTCATTATTTAAATGCATTTCTAGGACAAAATTCATTAAGTTTCCACTATCTTCTATACTATTAAATAATGGAATTACTGTTGAACCATCTCTTATTAATTTATATCCATTAAAATCTAGCTTTCCTTTGAAGCCATAATGCATTCCTCCAAATCTATAACGATATAAATTTGCAGATGGTAAATCACTAAAATTCAAATCACAAAATACTATATAATTTCCTTCTGGGTTTATATCCAGATAATCTTCTAATGAATATATTCCTTTTATTTCTTCATCATTCTCTGTGCTAAATTCCTGTGAGTCTAATATATATTCTCTTCCATTTATTTTTATTACTAAATCAAATCTATATTCATTATTACTCTCTACCTCAAAATCTTCTAAAAGATTAATATCTTTACTATTTTCTTTTTCTTCTATCAATTCATTATTTCTATATTCTTGTATATAATAATTCTCAATTTCATCTCTTATATCTGTTACTTCTGCTTTTATTGTTGATTTTAAATTATATTTAAATGGTTCGTAACTTGTCTTCTTATCTCCTAACTCTATTTGCACATTTCTTAAGTACATCCATGCCTCTTCATTATTTTCACTATTTACTTGAAACCCTAATAAACCTGCATTACCTACTGTAGTTGTATATTGATATTCTTGCCATTCTTCTGTTACTATATCTGTTATATTCTTAAGTGCACTATTTGAAAGTATATTATCGTTATCTATGTATATTTGTGCTTTAGAATCTTTTCTTATTTCAAAAGACATCGTTACCGTTTGTCCTATATACTCTGATAAATCATAAAGATAATTTTGTCCTTGGCCAGAATCCCCTTTACAATATAACCTTAATTCATTTGTTTCAGCATTATACTCTTTTCCATAATTATTATGTACATTAAAATAGGTTCCTCTCCAATTCACCTTTGATGTTACATCTATTAAATTCTTTCCTGTTCCTTCTCTTTTTAAATCTGTTAACTGTATTTCTCCACTTACACCTGGCTCTGTTATTATTTCTATTTCTTTTATTAAGTAATTAGCTTTATATGTTGCATCTGTACTTCCTTCATTATATTGGTCTGCTATAAATCTTAATTTGTATTTTTTATTTTCTTCTAATTTTTCATATGTTTTTCTCACATAATCTTGGTTTGTTTCTAATTCTTCTAAACTTATTAAATTATTATTTTCTTCTCTTAACTCCATTCTTACTGTGTTATTTAATACTGAATTATCTATATCTTCTATTCTCACATCAAAATCTATTAAATTTCCTGTTACAAATTGATTCCTTATTTCTACTTTTGCTGGATTTTTTAATGTTGTGAATTCTTTGTAATTATATGTTATTGGTACTTCTTCCTGTGTATTTCCCAACTGTACATTTCCTGTTATTTCTATTGTATATGTTGTATTTGATTTTAAGTTTTCATATTTTATTTCTTTTATTCCTGCTTGTTGTAAATTTGTTATTTCTTCTCCTGTTAATACATCTGTGTAGACTATTGTTCCTTCCTTTGTTTTTTGATCACTATTGCTAGTATCATAATCTTCAGGTTGTTCTACAATGTTTATTGTAAGTTCATTTAATATTTGTATTAGTCTTTTATCTGTTCTATCTTCATTTATTTTGTAACTTATCGTACTTGTTGTACTTGTTAATTCTTTATTCTCTACTGTTAGTTCTAGTGATCCTAATGTTGATATTGGTTGGGTTGCAAATACTAAATTTCCTATTTCTACTTGTTCTTGTTTTCCTCTATTATCATTTAAATCATAATCTGCATATATACTTATTTTATAGTATTGGTTTTGATCTAAATCTTCTAATAATAGTTCTCTTTCATTTTCTGATAATCTCTTTTCTTGTACTACTTCTCCATTTGGTCTTGTGACTACGTATTTGTAATTTTCTAACTCTACATTATCTCTATTTGTTAGTTTTAAACCTAATGTTACATTTACTATATCTTGTTCTTTTACATTCACTCTTACTGTCGGTTTCTCTTTTGAAGTTTTTGTTTCTCCTTCTCCATTATTTACTTTTAATTCTATTCCATTTTTATCATAGAATTTTATTGTGTACTTTATTGTACTATCTGATTCTAGTCCTCCTGATGTCTCTAAAGTTATTTCTTCTCCTCTTAACAAACTAATAACTTTACTATTACTTAGTACTGTTCTTATTTCTCCTGTCTCTATTTCTACTTGATTTATTCCTTTTAGTACTTCAGCATTTAAATCTGATGTTATTTTTACTTTTGTTATTTGGATTTTATTACTAAATATTTCTCCATTTTCTTTTTGGATATCTATGCTTCCTAATTCTTCATATCCTTTTGTTGTGAATGTTCCTTCATAAAAAGTATTTTCTACTTTTTGATTATTTTCATTTAGATAAATATATTTTCCTATTACTTCATATTCTGTTTCTGGTATTAATCCTGTTATTTGGATTTCTCCTGAATTACTAAATGTTCTTCTTAAATAGATTTTTCCATCTTTATATATTTCGAATGTTGGTGCTTCTACTATTCTTCCTATTGGATCTTTTATGTGTAATGCACTTTTTGCTGTATATACTTCTGCTGTGAAGTCTTCTGCTCTTACTTCTGGTTTAATATATCCATTTTGATCACTTGTATTATTATCTGTATTTTGTTGTTCGTTATTTTTATTCTCATTATCCTCTGTAACTTTTTCATTTGCTGTGTTTTCTTGAATTATATTTTCTTGTGAGTTAGAACTTTCTGTGTTATTGCTTTCTTCTTGTAATATTCCTAATCTTGTTAATAACTCTTTGTATGTATAACCATTTTCCACCATTTCTACATTTGAATTATCATCTATATCATTTATTTGATTAAATACTAATACATTATTATTTATACTGTAGTATCTAATAGAATTTTCTGCAAATGCTATTATACTGTTTACTGGTATTGTATATTCATTTGCTGTTGTTTTTACTTTTATTTCATATAAATTTATGTATATATTATCTGTTGTCTTTACAAATATATATTCTTTTGCATCTGCTCTTTCTAAATTATTTCCATCATATATTTTTCCTTCACTTATGCTTAAGTTTGGATAACCTGATATTTCTTCGAAATTTTTACTTATTAATGTGCTATCAGCTGATAAGTTATATAAACTACTATTTCCATTTATATATATTGGATAATTTAAATTTATTTCTGTCTTTTCTTTGCTTCCTACAAAGTAGTCATTTAGTTTCTTAAATATTGTTCCTTGCTCTTCTATTTTTGTAAGTTCTATATTTTTATTAGCATTTGTATTGTCTGTCTCACCTGAGCCTAATAAATTTTCAGTTATTTCTTTTCCGCTTATCGCATATCCTTCATATTTAAAATTCATTATTGGACTATATTTTAAAAAGATAAAATATAGTAATGTTATTAATACTACTATTACTATTAATCCTATTACTAAGAATTTTGGATTTTTTACTATCTTTGAATTTTCTACTTTTTTAGCTACTTTCTTTAATACGTTCATTATTCTACACCTCCTACTTTTGCCAAATTGTCTTCTGTCATTATTTCGGTGTAAAATTTTTGCACTAAAATTAATTTTTTAGCACGCAAAAAACAGGCTATTTTTAGCACTTTATTTTTTTCTTCATATAGTGCTACAAACAACCTGTTTACAACCCAATACAGAGTAGCCTTATTTGCTACTCTTCTTATTTTCTTAAACGTACTTGTGTGTGTGTGTGTGTGTGTACAGCGCCAAGGCTTACACGGTTTACTTTCTTTTGCATTTCTTTGCCCTCGCTTTTTTCTTTTTATTTAAATTTCTCGAATAATTTTTATATTTGGGAATATTCGAAATTAACCTTTTCTCTTTTTATTTATTTTATATTATTAAAATTTTTTATTTTTGTAAATACTTTTATTTTATTTAAAAAGCATAAAAAAGACTGCACCATTTACGCACAGTCTTTTTTGCATACTTTATTTACATTTGTATAACATTTCGTTTTTTAGCTCTTCTTTTAATTTTTCTAATTCTTCTTTATCTATTTCTGTTAATTTAATTATTATATCATCTTCGTAATTCTCCTTAAGCATTTTTATTATGATTTCTTTTTGTTTTCTTCTTTCTCCCTTTGCTTCTCCAATTCTTTCCCCAAGTTTTCTACCCTTCTTCTCTGCTTCTCTTTTTTCCCAATTTAGTTCTGATTTATGGTCACTTTCCCACTTATCTCGTAAAAATGCTAATCTTTGTACCTTTTCATCCCCTGTTAGATATTTATACTCTACTTGTGCTTTTGCTATCTTTTCATTCTCTTGTACTGCCATTTCTATCTCCCCCTTTCTTTTATTATATATAAATTCTAACCATTGTCTTAGCCTTTTATTTCCTTCTTCTTTGTTTTCTATTAGCTTTGGCAATTCTAAAAAGTGTAACTCTAATTTATCTGTCATTACTTTGTTTAATTCATTTTCCTTTAACAGTCCTTTCGAATGGAACTTTTTCCAATCAAATATATTAAACATTAGTATATTTATTCCTATTACTTTATTATTTTCTTCATATGCTTCTCCTCGTTTTAATCCTGTATGGTATAACCCTGCTATGTAAAATGTACTTCTTTCTATCATATTATGATAATTTTTTACCTGGATTTCTATGTCCACTGTTGTTTCTTTATTTATCGTTGCTTTTAAATCTATTATTCCCAATTTATCTTCTATCTTTTCTTTTTCTATTTCTGCTCCTATTATTACTTCTATTTGTGCTATCTTTATTTCTAGTATACTTTCTAACAAATCTTTTAGTAAATCTTCGTTTTCTTTTTTACCAAATACTCGCTTAAATATGTAATCTTCTGTTAGTTCGCGTACTTTGTCTTTATTCATTTTTCTCCTTCTATTTTACTAAACTTTTAACTTCTGTTCAACCTTTTAGTAAAATTTAATTTATTCCTTAGGATATTACTTTTATCTTTTACTTTTAAATAGTCTCTTTTATCTTTTTATTTACTCATATTTTTTGGAATTACTTTAGACATTAAAATCTTTATTTTTAGATACTTAAATCTTTGATTCAAACTAATTAAATTTAATTATTGGGGGACTTTAATTTAATTTTTTGATTTTGTATCAGACTATACAAATTTTAGATAAAAACAATTTATTTTTGATATTGTAACTTAGTATTTTTTTAAATATTTATAGAATTTAATCCTCTTAGGTAATATCCTAAGGTACTTCTATTTAATCACCTTTTTTATATATTTTCAACTATTTTTCATCTTTCTTTTTCGACATTATTCTTAATATTATGAAAAAGTCAGCAAGCACATTTTACATACTTACTGACTTTTCTACACACACTTAATTTAATTATTTTTATTTGCCTCTTAAGTAATTTTATTAAAGTCGGTTTTTTTATTACTTAAGTTTTATGCTTCTAGGTACACACACTTTTACCTAGAAAAGCATTTCTTTTAAGCAGGGATTTAAACAACGTCCTTATATCCCGAATGGGGATTTTAGCAACGTCCCCTTATCCCTATTTTCTTTCCTAACACAAATAATGTTATTCCTACTCCTATTATGATTATAACTATCCATACTATTCCCAGTTTCGTATTTTTAGTTTCTCCTTCGCTCTCATAATATTCGTTTAGGTTATTTGCTTTTATCTTTTCGTTCTCACTTACCACCTCCTCTTTCGTTGTATCTAATAACTCTTCTTCATTGTATATTAGGTAATCGTCTATTTTTTCGTCATATACACTTATATATTTATTCTTTGTTAGAGAGTTATTAGTTACATTATTTTCGATGCCTGTGATACCTTCTGTTCCTTGCTCTTCATTAGCAATGTTTTGTTTTTCTATTGCCTCTTCTACTGATGTTTCTTCTAATTTTGTTTGTAATTCTTTGCTTGCTTCATATTTAGTTTTTATCTCTTGTGATACTTCAGAATTAGAATTGCCTATTTCTGATATTTTCTCTTTTAGATAATCAAATAGCCCTATCTTTTCTGCATCGTCGGCTTCTGAAGAAGATATTATTTCTCCAGTTTGATAATTAAACTTAATCTTATTTCCATTCTTGTAACTAACTTCTACTTCATGAAAATCACTATTTAAATTATTTCCTATACTTTCTATATCTGAGTTTACGAAATTTTCTGGATATGCTATTGGTTCTTTTAAGTCATATAGCTTTCCATCTGAACCTAATACTGTTTCATATTCTTTTCCGTTGAAGCTGTCTATTATTAAATTGTTTGCTACTGATACTATTTCTTCAGAATTTCGCTCTTGACCAACATTTATCACAACAGGTATTGCATATAAATTATTATCTTTCACATATAATTTAGCATTTCTTGTAGCTTTACTTCCATCTTCTGCTGTTATTACAGAATATGTATTATATGTTTCTATTTTTTTATCTGCATATTCAAAAGATTGCTCTAGTTCTTCCTGCTTATTTTCATTTTCCAATATCATAGAATTATTCGTTTCTCCAACAATATGCTCTGCATCTTTTGGCAAATCTATTCCTTCTTGTTGTTCTTTAAACGATGTATTCTTTATGGTTGGATATTTATTAGTTACCAAAATATCATAATCCCACTCATTTGTTGCCCACTTCAATTTTGACGTATACGTTTCTTGTTGTTTTAACTCATCTTCTACTAAATATTGTTCTTTATTAATAAATACCTCATTTTGCTCATTTGGATTTTCCCCATTTATTGTAGAATATTTATAATAAAACATGTCTTTTAATCTTTGGTTTTGCTCTGGTCTGTTCCCTATTCCTAATGAAGTTGTTAATTCGTTATTACTATTTAAATCAGCCTGTACAAAATTACTATAATAGTAATACGTATCATTATTTCCTATGTATATATCACTATCTATTTTTCCTATCTGCCCACCTATATTATTTTTTCCTGTAATTGTTCCTACAAAATAGTTATTAAATATACTCGACGCATTAGAGCCATCACTCATATTTTCATTTTGCAATTCTCCTATAAATCCACCTGACGTATCTGTATATACTTTTATATCAGCATTAATATAAGTATGATTTATTTTAGCATTTCCACTTCCAATTATACCTCCTACATTACTATCTCCTTCAACTGTTAAATTATATCCTGCAGAATACATAACTGATGTATTGCTCAATTTTTTTCCAACTATTCCTCCTACATTTTTTCCTGCTGAAATTATTTGACTATCTTTTATGTAATAATACTGCAAATCATTACTTGAATCATAACCTACAATACCACCTGTTCCCTCTGATGCAATACCACTATTTTCTATAGCGCAATTTTCTACTACCACATTACTAGAAACTGACCAATCACTTTTATATCCAATTGCTCCCCCTAAGTAACTTGAATTTGCAGAAATTGTAGAATTTATAATCTTCGAATTTCTTAATCCAAAATCACCAGAAATCCCTATTATTCCACCTATATTGGTTGATGTACCTTTAACATTAATATCACTTGCAATTATATTAGAAATTACATTATTCTCATCTAATCCTGCTCCGTTTCCTATAGCTCCTCCAACGTCATTTTTTCCATTTATAATTGAATTCTTAATTTCTATATTACTAATGTTATTTTTTCTATTATATGCAACTATTCCTCCTATATTTGTTCCAGTTGCTTGTATTGTTATATTATCTGCTTGTATATTTTCTATTCCATTTGAACCATCAGAATAGCATAGTAAACCACCAACGTAATTAGTACCTGTTACTTCTACTTCTGTCATTTTTATATTATTTATATATCCAGATGTATTTCCTACAATTCCCGTGTAACTCATATTAGCTGAATTAATTGTTACTCTATCAAATTCTAGATTACTTATTTCTCCATTATTATTCTTTATTAAATTACTATAATTACCTGATTTGGAATCATTATTTATATTTACATCTTCAAATTTTATATTTGTCAATTTATACATAACAGTCTTAATAAGCGAATTATCCTCTGTATCAAACTTCAAATTTATATTCTTAATAGTTTTAATACTTCCATCTGCAGTACCTTCTAATCTTCCTATTGTTACATTTGTTTTTATGTCTTTTCTGTTAGCAAAGTCCAAATCATTCATTAGTCTATAATTTTGATATGTTCCATCTTCGATTGATTGCCAATCTTCATAACTATATATTTCTTTATAAAATTGTTGCTCTATTTTACCTTCTACTTCTATTACTCGTTCATTGTTATTCTCTTTATAATATATCTTATCTATTTTATATGAATCATAGTATTTATTAGGTGTTGCTTTAAAATTTATATATGTCATTCCTTTTTGAGTATTTATGCTATTTACAGCTGTTTCCATTCCATCTATATTAATCTTTGTAATCTCCAATTCCTTTGGATTAGTTAATATAATCTGCCCCTCTATCGAACTTATAGTGTCCTTTTCCGTATTAATAGATACTATTTCTATATCATAATGTTCTTCTAAAAGAATATCTTGTTGATTTGGTAATTCCTCTATTTTATTGGTATACATCAACTTTGGAATAACTCCACTATTAACTTTATCAAAATTATAATTATCATCCAATTCTATCTTATTTTTATATGTATCTGGATTTAAAAGTTCTTCTAATGTAAGACAATATTTACCATTACTTTCCTTAATTAATCCATTTATCTTTTGATTTGCATAATAATAATTATTACTTGTAGTACCTTGTGAAGTATGTACAATTCTTGCTCCTTCTACGTTATTTCTACTTGTATATAAATTTCCTAAAGCCAATGTATTTTTAATTGACGAATCTGTTCCACTTATCTCGCCTGCTATACCTCCAAAAATATCTGGGCTTCCTGTTATATTAACCTTACTAATTAAGTTATTTAATTTGGTACTTCCACCAATTTTTCCTACAAGACCTCCGATAGCAGTTCCATCTGTATTTATTAGCCCACTTGCATAACAGTTATTTAAAGTAGTATTACTTGCTATATAACCAGCTATTCCTCCAATTCCATTATAATTACTACAATTAGATATATTTAATTTTACGTTTTGAATATAACAATTATTAATCGTTGAATTAGCTACATATCCGACTATTCCTCCTATTGAAATATTAAATGAATTCTGATTTATTATCTCTATATTATTTAAGCTACAATTTTCCAAGGTACCTGATAAACTTCCGATAAAACCACCTTGATATAAATTTTGAGAATACTTACTACTATTTAACTTTATATCTGTCAAGTGACAATTATTAACATAGCCATCAACTCTATAGATAGGTGTTGATCTATAATTTGAAGTTATTTCACAATTTACTATATTTAAATTTTGTAATTCTCCAGAAATACAATATATAAAATAATCCGAATTTAAAAAGATATTTTTTATTGTATGATTATTTCCATTTATTTTTCCTGTTAATGTAGTAGATATTACTATACTATTTGATTCATTTTTCATATCTAAATCTGTCATTAATATATAATTTTCAGTTGGCGATTTCGAAATTGACTTCCAATCATCTACTGAGTTTATTTCTTTATATAAATCTACATTTATTAATCTTTCATTATCTTCGAAATCTCTTGTGTAACTACTACCAAATGCTCCTTTAGTAGTTATTGACATTACAGAATATCGTGATACACACAAAATTGGATTATCTAGTTTTACTATTACTTCTGATTTTGCATCAGCATATTCTTGGCTTTCTATAGTACAGTTTATATTTTTTATTTGTATATTTGTAATTGTTTCTGCTGATGGATTATTTACTACTAGTTTTACTTTAGCACTTTCATTTTGATTTTCTAGGACTTCTGATGCTAAAATATCTGGTAAATCTTTATCTTGTACTTCTGGCAACTCCATAAATTTTTGATTTGGCATGCAATCTGGCATGTTTAATTGAGGATAATAGCCATTATTTACCAAATCATCTACAACAAAACTATTCTCACTATTTAATATATTGTTTTGAAAATTATTATCCCATAACGCTACTGGTGTGGATTTTTGATTATTCGAATTACCAAATACTCTGTCTGCGAAATAGTATATATTTTCTATATTTTGTGACTTAGTTACAGTATATATAGTTGGTCCATATGTAAAGTCATCAATTTCCCCATAACCTACAGAATACATATTTTGAGCTTTTGAGTTATTTGAATTATTTACAATTATATTCCCTATACTATTTCCTACAATATTTCCTGAAACATCTATATTTACTAAACTATATACATTTTTTATAGTTCCACCATAATTATTTATAGCTAATGCTCCAATATCTCTCCATTGGTCTACAACACCATGCAAAGCTTTAATATTCTTTCCATAAATATATCCATTCTTTATAGTACCATAATTTTGCATTACACCTAATGACAAATATCTATTTCCAAGTAAGCTTGTTTCTGAATTTATTACAAAATTATTAATAGTTCCATAATTAATATTTCCTAAAAGTCCAACGTTTTGTCTTTCTAAATTGCTACATTCTTTTAAATTAATCTGTATGTTTTCTACGGTACCATAATTAACTGCAAAAACTCCTTCTGGTCCACTTAAATTTTCTATATTATCTATATAATAATCAAGTACAAGATTTTTAAGCACACCTTGTTCTTCTATTCTGTAGAATAATGGTTGCGATCCATTATGTTTCTTAGTATGTATAGTTATTGTATGTCCATTAAAATCTAATGTTCCATTAAAGCCAAAATCACTTGTTCCAAACCTATATTGTGAATCTTTTCCGTTTAACTCTAAATCATTTAATATAATGTATTCGCCTTCTGGCTGAATTTTTAAATATTCTTCTACAGTAGAAATTCCTCTTATTTCTCGTGCATTATTCGTATTAAATTCGTAATTATCTAATATATATTCTCTCTCATTTATATTAACCACTAATTGTATTTCATAATTATTGTTTTCTTCTAGTTCATAATTCTTTATTAAATCTACTATATTGTGTTCTTCATTTAAGTTATTTTGTTCTTCTATAAATAATTCATTGTTTTTTAACATTTTTATATAATATGTATTATTTGAAATTTCATTTCTTCTATCTTCTAAATTAACTTTAAAGTTTCCTGTCATTTGATATTTGAATTCTTCATAACTAGTACTTTTATCTCCCAATTCTATTTGAAGATTTTTAACCATTAGTGTATCGAAATCATCATAATTTTCATCTGCTATATTAACCTGAAATCCTACATATCCGTCAAGATCATTTTCTATGGTAAATGAATATTGATTCCATGTTTCTTTTGATAAATTTTGTAGTTCATATTTGATATTTCCACCACTAGAATTTACTAAATAAGCTGTTAAGCCATTACTGTTATCACTTATTTTGGCTTCAAATGAAACTGTCAAAGTTTCTCCTTTGTATTTAGTTAAATTGTAGGTATGCGTTTCTCGAGTGCTATATTGTCCCCTTCCAGAAAAACTAATTATATTGTTTTCTTTATCATAGTGTCTTTCATAATATCCCCAAGTATTAAAAGTATCACTTTGCCAATTTACGGTTGATTCTGGATCTACTAAATTTTTTCCTGTTGCTTTTTTACTTAATTCCGTTAATCCTATACTTCCACTTATCCCTGGCGTAGTTACTATTTCTATTTCTTTTATTAGATAATTTACTTTATATGTTTCATCTGTACTTCCTTCATTATATTGGTCTGCATAAAAGCTTAATTTATATGTTTGATTTTCTTCTAGTTTTTCATATGTTTTTCTTATATAATCTTCGTTTGTTGTTATCTCTTGTAAATCTATTAAGTCATCACTACTATTTCTTAATTCCATTCTTACTTTATTATTTAATACAGAGTTATTTATATCTTCTATTCTTATATCAAAGTCTATTAAGTTTCCTGTTACAAATTGGTTCCTTATCTCTACTTTTGCTGGTATTTTTAATGTTGTAAATTCTTTGTAATTATATGTTACTTGTATACTTTCTTGTGTATTTCCCAACTGTACATTTCCTGTTATTTCTATTGCATATGTTGTATTTGATTTTAAGTTTTCATACTTTATTTCTTTTGTTCCTGCTTGTTGTA
>ULWT01020508.1_pt1 | contig 18423 bp, 19 predicted proteins | sample 1960611 | NCBI WGS metagenome assembly ULWT01 (sample SAMEA4835819, study PRJEB28245) | human gut metagenome | biome: gut microbiome; material: fecal sample | place: Denmark | collected 2008
TCCGAGAGGTCGAGAGTTCGAGTCTCTTCAGGTCCACCAAAAATGATCGGCACTGGCTCTTTGAGCAGTGCCGATTCTTATAATCAGCAAGGAGGGGTCAGCATGGCGGATTATAAGGCAATGTATTATCACCTGGCCGGGCGCATGGCGACTGCCTTGGACGCGCTGGAAGCCACCACTAATGCGCTGGTAGAGATTACCGAGAAGCTGAAACTGGCGCAGCAGACCACGGAGGAAATGTTCATTACCAGCCCTGACGACGATGAGGATCTCGAGGGGAACGAATAAGCACCGGAGCAAAAAGCCGCAGACGGCAAATAAACTGTTCACAAACGTAACGAGCGCTTCACACGCAAAATGTGCGAGGCGTTCGTTTTTTGCTTGAGCCCGCCGAGGTGCGCCTGAGCATGCCGAAGGCGTCGGCAGGCCTTGGTTTTACAATATCGCGGGGTGGCGTCATGGATATTTCTTTCGCAGCAGGAGAGGAGAAGTTCAACTACCGGGTCGCAGCCGTAATACTAAACGGCGGCAAGCTGCTGGCAATGCGGGACGAGTACTCTCCCTATTACTATCTTCCCGGCGGCAGGGTGAAGCTGGGCGAGACTGCGGAGCAGGCGGTCATCAGGGAGATACAAGAGGAGCTGCACGTCACCGCTGAGATCGTGCGCCCTCTCTGGCTGAATCAGGCCTTTTTCAAGGAGGAAGTCGATGGGCTGAGATACCACGAGCTGTGCGTCTGCTTTTTGCTGGATATCTCAAATACCGTCCTGCTCTCCCGCGGCAACAGGTTCTGCCTGACGGAAGGAGAGAGACGCAGCAGCTTTGAATGGCTAAGATTCGAGCAGCTGAAAGACGAACACTTCTATCCGGCCTTCCTGAAAGAGGCAATATTCCACCTGCCCGAGAATTTCACGCTCCGGACAGAGTTAGAATAGGCGGCGCGCATGCCGGACTCGTGGAGGTATTTGCAGAGCCTCTGCGCTCCGTAGCCCTCATCGACGTATTTGCGGAATATGAGCCGCACGATCTCGGCCTCGTCCTCGTCAATGACCAGGTCGCTGACCTCGCGGTTGCGCTTGTTCACGCGCCCGCGCTTTTCAAGGTGGTAGCCGTAAGGCACGGTGCCGCCGGTGTAGAGACCCGCTTCCGTCATCTGACCGAGGCGGGTCTTTACACGTATTGAGGTCTTGATGCTCTCGCCGGAGGCCTGCCAGTAGCGGATGTAGTTCATCAGCTTGTCAACGTGATTGTCGAACCTCTGCTGACCCTCGGTGGCGCTCCAGACCTCGATGCCGTTGCGGACGAACCATTCCACCACAAAGGGCGTCTCGTCGTCGCGGCGTCCGAGGCGGTCAAACATGAAAACGAGCAGGATGTCGAATTTCCCATCCACGGCGTCGCGCTGTATCTCCTGAATGGCGTCGCGGTCACGGGCCGAGACCTTGAATCCGGAGACGCCCTTTTCGGAGAGCTCGCGCACGATGCTCCAGCCTTGAGCCGCAGCAAATTCGCGGCAGCGCTGCTTCTGCATGGGTATGTCGTCCTTATCGACCTGACCGAGAGTGGAGACGCGGTAGAGGCAATAGACGCGCTTGATTGAAAAGTAAGTATCGTAGTTGTTCATCATACACACCTCATCTTGATGTGTCTGATCTTTGCTGCCTGTCCGCGATATGTGATTTTCAAGGTGCTCTGCCGACATTATCTCACACCCTGTCCTCGGCGGCAATGTTGTCGCGCCTGTATGAATTGAGCAGGATGCCCCTGATGTTCGCCATGACGGAGACCTTGTCCGGGCAGTCCTTGTATTTCACGCGGACGAGACAGCCGTCCAGAACGCAGACCTGCTCGCCGCTGGAGTTGATGGGAGCCGAAAGCGAATTTGTGTTTTTCATGTATTTCGCTCCGTTTCTTATGGGATGTTCCGCCGTGTTTGCCACGCGCCCCGGCGGTGAGGGGATACAGCGAGCCGCCGCTGGCGAGGCCGTCATAGCTCCACAGCATCGGACTAACCGTGTGCCACAGGGCTGCCCCCAAGTCCTCGGGAGCGCGTGTGCAAGTACCTTTATCCCCCGCGCTTTCATTGAAGCGGCTTGCCAAAGCCGTTTTTGAGGCCGCGTTCATCGCTCAGGCTCAAGCCGTCATCGCGCCGCGCCCCGCGTCGCTGACCGTCTCCAGTCACGCAGGTTCTGTGCTCGCTGTACCGTGTATTCAGTTGTGGGGAACTCTCAAAAATGTTCCTTCGCTATATAGGCAGTGAAAATGCGATTTTTACAACCTCAAGCCAAATATTTTTTGATTTTGTAAAGCCTCTTCGACACCGCCTGCTGCGTGCACCCGAGCACGCGGGCCGCCTGCGCTTGGGAGCAGCCGTCAACGCAGAGCAGTGTAAGAAGCTCCAGGTCAGCCGCAGACAGCTCGCGTAGTTTTTTATATAGCCGGGTATCACTCAGCTCCTCTATCCAGCCACCGCGGCCGGAATTGAACTCAGGCATCAGGGTATAGCAAGAGCCGCAGGCCGTCTCCAACGGACGCCTGCGGCTCTCGTACGCTCTGTCGCGGTTGAATTGCTCTAGGTCGAAGCGTCTTATTGCCTCGATGTTATCCTCGCTCATTCCTTCTTTTCTGTACCAGGACGCTTTTCGTTTCCACTCAGCGTCGAATTTTCTTTTTTCCTTAGCATAGTTGTATGCCATTAAAATGACCTCCTGCTTTGATTTGGATGGGATCAAAACAGGAGGTCAGGGGTATTTGGATATGTAGCACTGCCAGCGCCTAGGGCGCATTTCCGTCTCCCTAACACTAGGTATTTACATACGTGGGTTAAGGGTGGAGCTTGAGCAAAATAGGCTTCAATTACTATTTGTGTTTTGCTCTACCATTTATTTCACTCAATTCAAAGAATAAGAGTTCTTTATACGCAAAACCACATATTACATATGCGCTATACGATTAGCAACCAGCAGTAACTAACTGTTGAAAAGCACTACGTCTATGGAGCATAATAGGACAAATATAGGGAATTTGTAAAGAAACGTCAAAAACTGTTGCAAACAGTGTGCTACTCATTCTAGATTATACAGATTGCAAACATAAGTTTTTGTCACGTAAGTATGGCGACCATACTGTATGTCAGTATTTGTACACTCAATTAAGATTACAGGACGTGACATTTTTTATGGACATAAATACGGAACAATTTATAGAAAAGCTATATTGTACAACGCGTGACAAACTGTTCCGCTATGCCTATCGCCTGATTGGTAGAGTGGAAAAGGCGGATGAGCTGGTGCAGGAAGTTTTTGTGCTGGCTATGCTGCATGAAGGGGAGCTTTTGAGTCATGCAAATCCACAGGGCTGGTTGTTTGTTACCCTAAAATATCAGATATTGAACGAGCGGCGCAGAAAAGAGTCAATATCTGAAGTTCCGTTGGATGACTTTTTTGCTTTGGAAGAAAAGCCTCCGAGTGAACCACTTGAAACTATTCTCCCCAGAGAATTATCAGATCTGGAAAAACAGATACTGATATGGAGATTCGAAGATCAAATAGATTATTATGAAATGTCAAATCGACTTGGTATTTCTCAAAATGCATGCAGGATCCGGGTATCAAGAGCGGTAGAGAAATGCCGGAAGAATTGGGACAAAAACTTTTTAATTATTTGATCTGTTGAAATAGCTCACCCTTCTCAGTACATATAAGAACAGGGATAGTGAGGGGGAGGAAGGAGGTCGTGATGAGCTATCCTTTTGATAATAAAGAAAATGAGTTCAATAAAATCACCCGAGAACAGTTGGACTTTATGTCTGTTGCTGAGCTTTTGGAGCTGCTTGAGAGCATAAACGAGGCGATGACGGAAGATAACTTCGACGATGAACTCGTTGAAGCCTGCTTGGATGCCATAGACCGAAAGTCTCCTATGCCGCAGTATCTTTCAACGGACGAGTCGCTGAAGGCGTTTGAGGCCAAGTTCCATACGGCCGGCGGCACGGAGCCTGAACTCATGGTAAGGCGGCCCAGGCATAGGTTTGCCCGCGTGGGACTGATAGCGGCAATTGTGGCCGTGTGCCTTTTCTCCGGCATGATAGCAGTACAGGCAGCGGGGATTGATGTGTTTGGAGCCATTGCCAGTTGGACAGGCAGTCTTTTGGGGTTTGATGAGGACGGAGACTCCGATACCACTCATCTGCCGAATCATCAGCAGTTTTTAGATGAAGTGGAGTCGTGGTTGCCCGCTGAGCCGTTCGGTTTCAGCCAGGATACTCCAGAGATTATAAGCGATGATTATTCCGGAGTTATGCTCTATTCCCGAATTTACAAGTCTGAGGAATCTTATATTTTGTTTGAAGCAATATCTGATGCTGATGGGAACATTAGCTCCTCGTATGAAAAGGACAGTGATGCCGTAAAAACCATCTGGATTGGGGATGTGCCGTTCTACTTGTTTTCAAATAACGACACAAATATTGCTGCCTGGTTGGTTGGCAGCGTGGCTTTTACCATTAGGACTGACGGTAGCGTTGAAACTTTGGAGGAGCTTATCGTGAATTCATATGGAGGATGAGCGTGTATGAAAAAAGCTGGGTTTATCTCAATTATGCTTATAATAGCATTTGCAATATCAACGTCTGTTTTTGCCATGAGTAACAGAGCCAGTGAACAACTCAGTAGCTATAGCGTCAACGCAAACATTGACGAAGGAAGTATAAATGTCATAGTTTTTGTTTCAGGGGAAATTGACGTAACAAAAGCAGGATGCGAAGAGATTAATATATACAAAAAAGTTGGCTCGTCATGGATAAGTTACATTGAACTCGGGGAAGACGATGCTGAAATGTCGGTTGATTCCAGAAATTATCTTCATACTCATCAGTTTAAAGCTGTTGACGGGGTTGAGTATAAAGTTGATGTAACCATATTTGCGGAAAACGACATGGGAAGAGATACAAGAGATTTTACGTTTTATATTTGATTATTTAGACTTAATTAAATAGAGCAAAACACATTGCAGAGCGCATAGAAGGCAAAGATTGTATTACTTGCCTTTTATGCGCTCTTCCAATTTAAAAATGTAAAGAATTTTTTGCCAAGATGAAATAAACTGCATCTCTCAAAACGTATTAATTATAAAGCTATCGCACAATTCCATTCCATTGACAGGTCAACGTTAGACGCATTCATTAAACTTAAGATTTGTGGGGGGTGGCAGCCATATAATCGTAATAATCTCAGTTGCATATGTTAATGTCCGCATTAAAACTAAAACACTCTATTTTGGAGGGATGCATTAATGAAAACAAAGCGAGTTCTAGCAGGAATAATTGCTGCTGCGATGCTTCTTACCATTTCAGCAAGCGCGGCAACCGACGACGGAGTATTCACTCGCACCTCTAACCGCCAACCCTACACCCCAAATTCATGTATAGTGAGCGTACAAAGCACCAGAGTTACGTTCTACAATATGAGGTGGGATGATGGCTATATGTTTGGAGGTTCAATATACTGGGAGGGCGAACTGCGAGGCACGGGAGGTTACAACATAAGCGACGCTTATTCTGATGCCGTAAGTGTTACTGGTACATTGCCTTATTTATACTACGAATATGACGAAGATGACGTGTCTGTTGGGTGTAAGGGAATGTCTGACATTGATCCGGACGTAACATATTCTGGCATAATTGACACAGTGGAAGGTCCAAACTACGATGATGGGGTTGAATTGCTCGTTGAGTCAGAAACTGGCATATATTTGTTTCTTGACGGTATTCCCCAGAATTATCAAGTTTACGAGGATCACATCAATACTGCAACAAACCGTATGGTGAGCTGGTAAAAGGAGATGAAGCCAATGAAAAAAAGAATATGTGTTGCTTTGCTTCTTCTGTGTGCAGCCGCTGCACTGATAGCGCCTCAGTTTTCACTTGATGCTGGCGCATCATATATTGTTGAAGAAGACGATGCGATTAAAGTGTTTATAGGAAGTACTAATGGTTATAGTGAATCTGCAACTTCTGCATATTGCATAGAACAATCTGAGCTGATGGACGATTTCGAAAACAGTTCGGCGACATATAAAGCACTTGTAACTTTCTCCGATTTCGTTGATGATGAATATGCCGATAATATCCTTGGTAGTGCAAGCCAAATTGATAAAGTCTACATATGGACACCAAACGAAACAGGAAGGGCAATAATTAAAGTTTTTAATAATGATATTCTGGATAGCATTCAAGATTATTTCGAGAATATTGATGTTGATAGTATAGACGACCAGAATCTGGCAAGCATATTGAGCGAACTGCCTGACAATTATGGGGTGTTTGCCGTTGAAGTGGAAGCAACCCACGAGGTTCTGTCATCATTAGAACTAGCTGACAATGTACAAGTTGATATTATTCAAAGCCCGTCAGCTATGCAAAGAGCAAATGATTCAGGGAAGGAAATTCAATACATATGTGTACCCGAAAAGCCGGATGGCACGTCGTGACGTCGTGAACAGGCTAAAGATATAAGATGATAATTGTCAATATAATATTAATTGTGCTTTTATATGTTGAAATATTTCTTAAGTGGCCTACAGTAACAGAAGAAGACCAGCCAAGCAAAGTCAAGGACAGGATAAAACTTTGCTAACATGCAAAAGCGCACAATAACCAGGCTCACGGCGAAAGCTGTGAGCCTGAACGCATATTGTCGCCTTACGCCGCAGCGAGCAGCGCCATATGCTCCTGTGGCGTGCGGAATTCAAAAGGTCTGCGGTCACGCAGTACTGCATAGATGATGTTCGAGAGCTTACGCATGACTGCTACACGTGCCACCTTGCACGGTTTCTCAGCGCACTTCCTCTCGTAGTATTCAGCCAGGACAGGGTTTCTGTATGTACCGTCTCTGTTTCGTGAAACGCTGCTCACCGCCGCCATGTGCAGCACAGCGCGAACCTGCGGAGAGCCACGTTTGGACATCTTGTTCTTGCGGCCCTTGAATGTGCCGGATTGTCTTTCGCCCGGATCAAGGCCGAAATATGCCGCTAGCTGCTTAGGCTTTCTGAACAGAGATATGTCTCCCATCTCAGCCGCTATGACCACCGCTGAGCTGAAACCTATGCCGGGGATGCTGCAAAGCAGTTTCACGTCCTCGTCAAGGCGTGTGTCCTGCGTTACCAACTCCTTTATTTCTCCCTCAATGCGCTGTATGGCGGCGAGCAGCCCCTCAATGATGTCCAGCACATTTTTGATCAGGCTGGCGTTGCTCGCAGACCTGACGCCAATTACTTGGGCAGATTAGGCGGCTTCTCTGAGTTTCGCAGCCTTTTCAGCTCCAAACTTTGGCCCCTTGTTTCCGGCTTCACAGATCACTTTGGCCAACAGGCTCCCATCTGCATTCAGAAGTTTTTTCTCTGCGAGCTTTATCTGACCATGTCATGGTAGATTTTTCGCTTTAGCAGCACATTGTTATCTGGACTAAGGATGCACAAGTCGCTGAAACGCTTGCTGACGTCTACACCTGCTACGGGAACTGAACTTTTTATGAAACAATCTCAATATGCGGGAAAACAACCTGATGCAGGAATTGATATGCGCGTGAAATACGCGGGTAAGCGGCAGGGCGCATCCCTCCAGCCTAAAAGAAAAGACCCCGCAGGATGAACGGACTGTCTACTCTAAGAGTATTTTAAGCTAAACCCAGCAGGCAATACCGGCCCAATTGCAAAATTGCTTGAAATCATCGAGGACCTGAGGGCGGCTATACGGCGAGTTGAGATGAGATAAAGGCGCGCTGTCTCAGACAAGAATATGAAGGTGCTCAGAAATGGAAGAAATCATATAACGGATGTATGCGGTAACCTTTGCAGCTTACGCAATATTTCATTCAGGCTCGCGCCAGGTACTGTGAGTCTGAAAATCACGAGGATGTTTGAATGCGTATTATCTGGCTTTCTCTTGACTGTGCTAAGCTGGTTTACGCCTATTTCATTGTATAATATGCGACAGTGTTTGACAGTTAAATCGGGTGCTTAACCTGTGCAGTTTTATAATTTTTCCGTTATATTTATAAATTTAGATTCTTTAATCTTGCAATTAAAAATATCGGCACAATCTTTCTTGGTTATCAGAGATACCGCTATGGTTGCGCTTGCAGATAATATGACTCCGAGGCCTGCAGGCGTCCATTCGCCAAGCATGGCATTGTGGGGATCTACAACCGGTAGAATACCGCCAAATATCAGGCCAATAGTCATGCCAGCTATTGCGCCCTTACTGTTGATTCTTTTCCATCGCAGTCCGAGGCACAGAACCGGGCCAAAACCTGCACACAGCGCCCCAAAAGCCTGAGCACCTATCACGGATATTAGATCAGGTGGCTTGATTGCCAGAGCAACTGTTATAATCATTACACATACTATGCATATTCGCATGAATCCGAAACACTTTTTGCTGGAAATTGGCCGATTCAAATATTTAATAGCAAAATCCTGTACAATGGATGTTGCGCTTGTAAACAGATGAGTTTCAGCAGTAGACATGACAGCCGCCATAACAGCAACCATAATAAGAGCATTAACAGTAGGTGAGAAAACTGCGGATGTTACACTGAGTAAGATACCATCCGGCGTAGCCGGTGCGGCTATTTCTCCCCTTTCAACCATAATTACCCCAACCAAACCTACAACATACATTGAAGTACCTACTATCATGGCAATAACGCTTATTAGAGGGGACCAGCGCAGTTGCCTATGGTCCTTTATCATTAAAAACTTAGTATTAAGTCCGGGTTGTCCACCATACGCCAAAAAGACAACTAATATGGAGTAGGACAACGAGTTGATAATACCGTAGCTTTCATTGAAAGGGCTGACGTATGATTGATCTATGGCTGATACTGTCAGGTTCATCTGCTCAACCCCGCCGACAGCGCCAACGCACTTGACCATTATCAGTATGGCAACTAGGAACATGATTATCATTTGGACAAAATTAGTCCACATTGATGCAAGCATTCCACCGGCTACAACATATGCAGTTATTATTACTGCTCCTACTACTACACCCCATTCGTAGGAAATACCAAGTACCATTTGCATTACTGTGCCCATGGCACTCCACTGAGAAACAAGGTAAGTTGCGCTCCCGATAAGTATGATAATGCAGCTCAAAAGCCGTATTGTTGAGTTGTTATTCCATCGTGCTGCCAAAATATCAGGCATAGTAAAACACTCGGTGTGGTTACTTATTATTCTGATGGGCTTAGCTATGAATACAAAGGCTAGAACAACGCCCGCCGGGGTCAGAGAGGTGATCTTGACGGCAGCGGAGTATCCGGCGTCATAAACCGCACCCGGGTTACCTAGCCAAGACCAGCCACTCATGACAGCAGCCATTACGCCAAATGAAAGCATCCAAACACCGAGTCCACGCCCACTGACCATGTAATCGGACATGTTTCTGGTCATCTTTTCCGCGGCCCACCCTACTAAAAGCATAATAACAAAATAAAGCAGAACAATAGCCAAAGTCATTATCTGAGTAGGCATCAACTGTCACCTCTTATTGTGCCTAAACTTTGAAATGATGTCCTCAAAAGTCCACCAATTATCCGAATCACGATATGTCATGCCGTAAACGAGAGCCCCTATTGCCGCGATTATCCATACTCCAATAACCCAGAAAAAAGTTGAAGCAGGTAGTCCCAAAACCATGTTTAGCCTCCTTATCATTTACAAATAAGCCTGCACCGTGCGGCTGCCCACACAGTGCAGGCTTTTAAACATTTTACTGGGCAGAGAGGTTCTTCATATGATTTTTGCGCAGCAGAGTTACAAAGCAAATAGATATTACCATGCAGACGAGTCCAATAATATATGCGAACCCGTAGCTGCCAAATGTGTCAAGTGAGAATCCTGCGATCGTAGCACCAAAGAGGCCGTTGAAGAGGTACCCAATGACCAGAGAACCGTGAGCTTTTCCAAGTCCGCGAGTACCAAACTCATAGGATGCCGCAGCATACAGCATTGAGTTGGTTCCGCCAAAGGAGGAGCCAATTATTATGCAGCTTATAATAAGCATTGGCACGCTGCTTGCGAAGAAAAATAGCAGCATGGCCACACCGCCCATTATAAACATTATGGTATAAGTCTTATAAGTACCTATTTTATCACTAATTCCATTGTAGATTATGCGACCGGATGCATTAGCCAGGGCCAGTATGACTACAAGAATGTATCCGCCTTCCCAGCCCGCCTGTACCTGGGCTATCATGGCACACTGAGAGAAAACTACGCCGCCACCAATAAGGCCAAACGCATTGACTGCAAACAGGAACCAGAACGCCTTAGTCTTAATAAGGCCTTTATAGCTTTGCATATCCTCATTGGAATCCATAGAGGTAACGTTAGCGCCACCGTCCTCAAAAGTGGGCTTAAGCAGGAAGATGGAACCGACAAGGCAAAGTCCGCCGGCTATGAAGCCCATGGTATGGAAAGCGGTGGTTAGGCCAATGGAGAGCAGAACTGTGCTGAGCGGAGACATGTAAGCAGAGGCAAGACCATTTGCAGAGTGGGTTATGCCAGTAGCAAGTCCCTTAAGTTTAACAGGAGCCCATTTTCCTGCACTTGAAGAAGCAGCATTGGGATTCATGCCCTGAGCGGCTCCAAGCAGCACTCCATAGAGGAAGATAATAGCCCACGGATTGGAAACCGAGCCGCAGAGATACCACCCGAAGAAGTAAAGAAGTCCTGAAATAATAACCGAAACTCTCGGTGAGAACTTGTCGTTCAGGTATCCGGATATCATTGGGCTAAAAGCACTTACAACGATGTTCAGGGTATAAGGCAGGGAAGCCAGCGTTGCAGACCATCCTCCCTCGTTTATCATGTACTGTCCATATACCGTCCATACATAATTGGAGCCATTAGCCAGGTTTATCACCACTGCTGCTATAAGTACCTGAATGAATTTCGATTTATAAGACCGTGTTGAAGATTTCATACTTTTTCTCCTTTTAGTATAATCACAGATTTTCACTATCGCATATTTGCGCAAGGATTTCTTTGGCCTGGTCAACGCTTATGCGCTTTTTGCCCGAATAGAAAAGGTAGTCGTCTTGCATGAGATCTATGGCTGCCATGACCTGCTCGCGGGTGGCTCCATAATCTTTTAGATGCGGCACACCAACTGCTCGTCCAAAGTCATCCATGGCTTTGTGAAGAATTTTCGAGAGTTCATCAGCAGATGCGCCCTCCGGTACTGTTGCACCGAGAACCTGTGCAACCCATTTATTTTTTTTATAGTGAACATCGCTTATCCATGGGGCTAGATGGGATTCGCATATCCAGCAGCAGACGCCATGTGGTACATTTGTGGTTGAACCTATAGCGTGCGCGAAACAGTGTCCAAGATGGCTATGTGCGTTAGCTACACTTTTCATTGCTACCGTTGATGCGAGTGACATGTGATATCTCCAATCTATATTGCCACCATCTTGCAGCGTCTTTGGTAGGTACTCGGCTATCTCGCGCATAGCGTATTCTGCTTCCATATCTGATAGCGGAGATACGTCGTTAACTGGCTTCTCGTCGTCTCCTGTATACGCCTCATAAGCGTGGGTAAACGCATCAAGCCCAGTGATAGCGGTCAGTTTGGCGGGACACGATAGCGTCATTTCTGGGTCTATTATGGCTAGGCTGGCAAGACAGCATATAGTGCTTAAGACAGGGCTCTTACGACCTGTGGCGCTGTCGTGTATTACAGCTGACTTGCCCTGCTCACTGCCAGTGCCTGCTGTCGATGGTATCAAGATCAACGGTAATCCAGGACTTTTAGCAGCTCCGTAGAATCCTGCGTCAGGGTTGTTGGAGCTGTAATAGAGAGATATGGGCCCGGGGTTCGTCATAAGAACATTTATTCCCTTTGCAGTATCCATGGCGCTTCCGCCTCCAAGGCATATTATTCCGTCTATATCCCCCTGCCTGGCGGCAAATTCATGGCCTTTCTCGACTACAAAGTCTGGAGCATCAGGGAGTATGTCCGTAAAGGTAACGTACTCTATGCCTTCACTGTTTAAGCTGCATGCAATTACATCCGTGCATTTTGACGGCAACTGTTTGTCATACACAAACAGCGCCTTGGTTATTCCGAGTGCCTTGGCCTCAACTCCAGTACGTGACGCAGCACCCGGCCCCATAACCATAGGCACGAAACTTTTGTAGTTGGTTATCAAAACTACTCCTCCTCTTTGTGTAATAATATAATATTGCTTCGCTTACATTATTTTCCTCGTATATTTCACGTTTTAGGTAACCGTGCAAAAATAAGATTAGTTATTTCACAAGCAATTGTCTACTAAGATTTACGGGTTATACCCGCAAATCTTAGTAGATGGTATTTATTATAATCGTCTTGCTAAATCGTACGCACCATTGACGGCAGTATACACCATTCCTGGTGAAACACAGTCTCCCACAACGTGAACCTCAATCCTGCTTCCATACAGTTCTTCAGCGTGAGACTGAACGGGGCGCATGCCGATAGAGAGTATGACATTATCTGCTTCCAGCTGGGTGAGTTCCCCGTCAGCAGTAGATGATATAAGCGCACCTATATCATTTATAGCTTCAATCTTATGCGATGTCAGCACATTGACATTGTAATATTCAAGTAAGTTGGGTATCATCTGCTCAACCATTACGGCGATCATTGAACTGGCAGCCAAAACAGCATCTGCTGCCTCAACGAGAGTGACTTCGTGCCCGTCCATAGCCAGGTCTATTGCTGTTTCACATCCGACGAGGCCACCACCCACAACCACTACCTTCTTTCCGGGATGAACCTTACCATTAAGCATATCAACGGCACTTACACACTTTGGATGATTGATACCGCTTATGCTTTCGGGCATAATTGGTACAGAGCCCACAGCAAAAACCGCGATATCGGGTGATAGCTCAATGAGTTTTTCCGTAGTCATCTCACAGTTGAATACAACGGGAATATGCAGACGCTCCATCTCATTTCTGTACCACTTTACAAGAATGTGATTGTGCTTTTTAAAACTGTGTGCGCCTGCCGGTATCTGCAGTCCGCCAAGACGAGCTGTCTTTTCATATATGGTCACATCGTGTCCACGCAGCTTGGATACTCTGGCAACCTCGAGTCCAGCGACACCGCCGCCTATTACAGCTATTTTTTTAGCTTCTGGAGCTTTGCCAATAGCCTCTGTTATCTCATGGCGCACAGCAGCATTTACCGCGCAACCAACTACCTTACCCTTATAGCTGTTGCCAAGGCAGCCAACCAGACAGTTTATACATGGCCTTATGCGCTCCGGCTGTCCCATCTCAATTTTCTTGGCAAAATACGGGTCCGCAAGTGATGCTCGACCTATAACCGCTGCATCGATAAGTCCGTCTGCTATTGCTCTGTCGCTCATATCTGGATCAGCCATTCTGGAACCACAAAGTACCGGAATATTGACAGCCTTTTTTGCTTCAGCAGCGAGAGGAATAACATATCCGTCCGGCATATACTGGGGCGCTGCGGCATAGTAGAAAGAGTCATATGTACCTACGTCAACATTCAAAACGTCGTATCCATACTCTTCCAACAGCTTCGCTATGCGGATGCCTTCTTCTAGAGTCCTGCCAGCCTCATGCTCACCGGTAAGGTCCGGCTTATTAAAGCCCTGAATATAGCTCTTCAGCCCAAGGCGCATTCCAACAGGATAGTCTGCTCCGCATACCTGCTTTATGGCCTCAACTATTTCTTTGCAGACCCTTAGCCTGTTTTCCAGGCATCCTCCGTACTCATCAGTGCGTCTGTTGGTAATTGCCATTGCGAAGTTGTCCAGCAAATACCCCCAGTGCAGAGCGTGAACCTCAATGCCGGCGAAGCCCGATTCTTTCATAAGCTCGGCAGCTTCGACCATGCAGTCAATTTTCTGCCTTATCTGCTCCTTGCTGAGGACGCGCGTTTTCTCGCTTGGGTTCCAAAAAACAGGATTTTCAGAGCAGGAATACAGTCCAGAGTAATTTCTGCCCTGGCCAAAAGTGAGCTGCTGTATAACATGCATTCCGTGATAGCCTGCACGCTCATTCAATCTGAGAGCCATGCTCCTGAAATCTGGCTTATGCTTCAGAAAGTGATTATCAACGTCACAGGGATCCACAAGATAGTCCGGCTTCAGGGTGCTGCATATGAATGCCCCAAATCCTCCGACGGCACGCTCGGTTATGTACTCTATCATCGAGTCGCTGTACTCAAAATGAGGTCCCCGCTGCATGTTGTGAAATGCTCCCATGGGAGCAACAATCATTCGGTTCTTCAACTTAAGTTTACCGATTTGAAGCGGACTTAGAAGGTGTACGTACTTGTTTTCCATTAAAATCCTCCTCTTTTGCATAGTTCCACTTAAATGATGGGAACTTGATATTTAAAAATTTCGTGATATCATATATAATTAATTTGAAGCTATAAGCTGTGAATTATGCCCTATGAGTTGGAGGGAAAAACATTGATAGACAATATAAGCATTAACTATTTGCGGTATTTTGTTAAGGTAGTGGAGACCAAAAACATAACTGCTGCTGCCGAAGAGCTGTTTCTCACTCAACCAACGTTGAGCCGCAAAATAGCCAAGCTTGAAGAAGATATCGGCAAAAAACTCCTCGTCAGAAATACAAAGGGCATTGAGCTTACTCAAGATGGCATAGCTTTTTATGAGCAGTGCAAACGCATAATAGCCGCACTTTCTGATATAAATAACAGCGAGAACCTGGAGCACTCTATTACCGGACTTTTGAAGCTGGGATATCAGCGTCCGACATTGGGATACATTATTGGCTTCAATTCTAGTTTCGTAAAAAAACATCCTAATGTTCGCCTGAATACAATAAAACTTGGAAGGCAAAACGTGGTAAATGAGCTTCTGTTTGGAGATTTAGATGCTTCTATTATTTATGAGCACGAATTGAAAGGCTATCATAAGCAACTTAACAATATACATGTTGGCTGCTGCAAGATGGCGGTAATGGTCTCCAAATCTCACCCTCTTGCGAACCGTAAAGTTGTACACATCAAGGAGTTGGCTAGTGAGAAATTTATTCAGCTAGACAGAAATATCGCTCCTGTAAAAATTGACGAGTTTTATAAGCACTGTGAGAAAAATGGATTTTCTCCTATGGTTATAAGAGTAGAAAGAGAGCACATGGATATCGTTGCTGATGTCGTTACCTTCGGGGCCGTTTCATTAGCACCCATACCCAAACGCAATAATGGGAATGCAAATTCTGATGCTTCTGTGGACGAGACAATAAAATATATTGACCTTGAGGGCTTCGATACAGACTACCCGGTTTGCCTGGCATGGCGTGTCGACAATGCAAATCCTGCTCTCCCTGTTTATGTCGAAAATGTGAAAGAGCAAGTAGAAAAATCCAGAGAAGAATGTTAATTGTCTATCAACTTCTTTGCTAATTACATCAAAATTATTCGCAAAAGTAAAATGCAAAAGTAATAAATGCTCTCAAAAGACATGCGATTTTTGAATAATGACATCATCTTGCTTAAATCATTTTGTTGTTATGCAATAATTGAATCGATTGTTGTCAAATTGATATCAATCCGCATTGGACAAGAAAACCCAGTCTGCTAAAATAAGCCCATGGACTCTACTCAAAGAGGAGGAACAGCTATGGGATTCAATATGTATAGCCCTACACGCATTATTTTCGGATGTGGTGAACTAAAAAACCTGCACACTCTGCGGATGCCTGGTAAAAATGCGCTGATAGTTATATCAGATGGAAAGACTGCATACGTAAATGGTGGTCTGGAACAGCTAAAAAAAGAGCTTGCCAGTTTAAACGTCAGCTATGCCATCTATGATAAAGTTCATCAGAACCCCACTGATACCATGGTTGACGATGGTGTTGACTTCGCCAGAGCACAAGGCTGCGATTTTGTTATAGCACTTGGTGGCGGTAGTGTGATGGACGTTGGTAAGGCTATTTCGCTCATGGTCCCTCAGGAACACCGTTACTGGCACTATGTCGACCATAATGAAGATATAAAGCACGAGTGGCTTCCGGTTATAACAATAGCGACCGATGCGGGTACAGGTTCAGACAGTGACCCATACATGTGCATCGTTAACTGGGAAAAACACGTTAAACGAGGTTTGCCAAATACGAAAATAATCGGAACTTTCCCTGCTTATGCCATCCTTGATCCAGAGTTGATGACAACTGTCCCACCAGATTTCACTGCTTATCAGGGGTTTGACACCCTCTTCCACGCGGTAGAGGGTTACATTTGCAATAAGTCAAACATTATGAGCGATATGTATGCTATTACTTCCATAAAAACGGTGGCCGAAAACCTTGCAGTAGCCGTCAGAGATGGAAATAACATGCAGGCGCGTGAGATGATGGCTTTTGCAAATCACTTGTCCAGCATAGTCATGTTCGTAAGCTATACCTGCAGTCAGCACTCTATCGAGCATGGCATGGGGGCCTATCATTTGGAACTGCCTCATGGCGCAGGTATATTGAGCTTCTGTAAGGAGTATTTCAAATTCTTCGTGGAGCGTCATGCGTGTGATGACCGCTTTATTGCCATGGCTAGAGTAATGGGAAAGCCAGATTCTAAAGACCCTGTGGATTTCATTCGTGCCCTTGATGCGCTAATGGAAAGCTGTGGGGTTTCCGAAATCAAAATGTCCGATTTCGGAATATCCCATGATGAATTGCCAAAATTTATAGATAACTCTTTTGAGACCAACGGACCGGGATACCTGAATGATAGGGTACTGTTGAACAGGGAAGACGCAATTGGAATTTTGGAACGTTCTTATAAGTAAATAGTTAAATACCGTTTTTACTGAGCGGTACAAATAATTTCGGGGAATCAACTTTGGTTCCCCGAAATTATTATTTAAATTCATAGTTTTAGTTGGCCGTGTTAAGTGTATTTTGAGCTTTAGTTTACTGATCCCTGGCATGAATAAAGCCATAAAGCAATTGAGACCTCCTATTCCAATTTCTTCGTGTTCATATACTTCTTGTTGCTCCACTGAGCGCAGGCTACATGGCGCAGTCTGACACAGACCAGAATGAGGTAAGAGTTGCCGTCCTCCACCTTCTTGTGGCCTTTTTCAATGATATTTAGTGATTTTCACTACCACGGATATGGCCTTGTCCCAGGCGGTTTCTCCTGCGCATGGATATCCGGGAGCATCTTAGCCGCCAGCTTCACCTTCGAATGATGCATTACAGAGAAGATATTACGGGAGAAATGGACAGTACAACCGCTGGTATTTGTCCACAGAAAATATTTCTCCCACGGATTCCAGCATGTCAGGCATTTGCTTCCAATGACAAGTCTCACGTCGTCCAAGACGGGGATATGCAGAAAGTGAAAAACTGGTACAGTCGGCCTTGCCCTCTTTCATGTCTTCGACAGTGCCCGGAACCTTACGTAATCGATCTTTATTTACCGCAATTGCTACAAGAATGGCTGCATTTTCAAACTCTCAGTCCTAGTTGCGGCGCAGATAGATTTCGTCCACATAATCCGTTCTTCTGCATAAAGAGGTGGCGCCTATGACCGCTTATATGTGAAGTCGGCCTATCCAGCCTACCGAAAAAGAAAGGAGCACATAAATAAAGAAAAAAACTTTAAACAAAACTGCTCCCCTTGTGCTTATTGTAATACTCGTTGCCTCAATACTTTTGGCAAATGCCTCAGCATATGAGTGCGACCATGCAAACAAGACACTTATCGATGAAAATGTAGTGGAATACCAAGAGTATGATAACAATCTCCATCATGTATACACATATGACATATACTACTGCGGGAATTGTCATGAAAATATATGGGAGCAGGTCGCTCATAGCTACGAAGACCATCGTTTGGTTAAGTTCAGTGCAACGTGTAACGGTCAACGGCAAACCGTAGCATACAATCGTATAAACTGCGGCGGCGGAACTATGACCGAGCATATTACATGCCCCGGAGCGCCACATGAGCCTGGACAATGCAGGTGGCTTCCTGTATAATATTACCGTAGACAATTAGAAAATTGCCGCGCCTTCTAGTTTCGTTGAAGGCGCGGCTGTTGGAATATGGAGGCGAGGCCATGCACATTTTCTTGAAAAAGGCAAAACGCGAGCCCGTGTTCATACTGCTGGCGGTCATTTTGGCCCTCGCCTCGGCCTTTTCGTGCCTTGGCTTCGGGGCGTGGGAGAGCGCTATGCGGCAGGTGCGGAGCATCGAGGGCTCGTACACGACCATTGCCGTGCCCGTAGGCGCCCCGTCGAACCCCAACACCGGCGCCATGGAGTACATCACGGACGAAAACGGCGGCATCAGAGGAAAAACACATCTCGAGTATAATGAGGACGGCAGCGTCAGCTACCTTGATCCTG
>ULWT01038463.1_pt1 | contig 18361 bp, 31 predicted proteins | sample 1960611 | NCBI WGS metagenome assembly ULWT01 (sample SAMEA4835819, study PRJEB28245) | human gut metagenome | biome: gut microbiome; material: fecal sample | place: Denmark | collected 2008
GCGGCGCTGGTCGCTCGCGGCGTTATGACCGTCGAGCAAGTCAACCAGTCTTACCAATCGTGGCGCGGAGGCATGAAGCGGCTTGACGCTCACGAGACGGTAAGGCGCATGGACGCGCTCTATAAGCAGCTCTTCAGCTAAGAGCGAACACACACCATCAGGTACCAAAGCCCTCGCAGACGCGGGGGCTTTTTCGTTACCGAGAGAAAGGGGCAACAAATGGCACTCACCGAAGACGAAGAGAGCATGGTGCGCGCGATCATCGCGATTTACAAGACACAAGCGCCGTCTCTCTCAACCGACGTGGCGAGCCGATCCGCCGCGCTCTTCGCCGCGTGGGACGGCAACGGCCACGCCTACGCCGAGGGCGAGCGCGTGAGCTATGAGGGCGAGCTTTACGTTTGCCTTCAGGCGCACACGTCGCAGACCGATTGGGCACCCACGGCAGCGCCGAGCCTTTGGGCACAGGTGCTTGAAGCTGGCACGCCCGACACGCCGACAGAGGAAGTGCCCGAATGGGTGCAGCCTGATTCTACGAATCCCTACCCGCTCGGTGCCCGCGTCAAGCACAACGGCAAGGTCTGGGAATCCCTCGTTGCAAACAACGTCTGGGAGCCGGGGGCTGTCGGCACAGAAACCGTCTGGCGAGAGGTGACGGAGGGCTGACGTGGCGGAGAGCGTTTTAGACCATGCAGCGGCCTTCGGTGCCGAATGGTTCTTCGCGTTCCTCGTTGCTATCGGTTTCGGAATACTCGCAAAGCATCTGCTTAACGAGTACCAGCGCAACAACGAGCGCAAGGCAGAGCTTGAAGAGCGAAACGCGGCGCGGCAGGCAGAACTAGGGCTGAAGCGCGAAGAGCGCAAGCGCGACGAACTCAACGAGCGCGCACAGCGCGACCGCGAGCGCTCGGAAATGGAAGGCCGCATCGCTGCGCAGATGGAGCGTAGCAACAACATTTCGGAAGGGCTGCAAGCCGCCGTGGAATCTCTCAGGGCTTCCACGGCGGCGCTGCACGACGAAATCAGGGAATCGCGCGAGCACTCGCACGACATGGCAAACAAGGTCGATCACATCTACGACCGCGTAGACCTCATCTATGAAAAGGAGAACTGAAATGATTAACTTCACCGCACGTATCAAGAACAAGACGTTCTGGCTGACTCTCATTCCCGCCGTCCTGCTGCTCGCGCAGGTGGTCGCCGCGCCGTTCGGCTACCAGTGGGATTTCGGCGTTCTGAACGAGCAGTTGGCCGCGATCATCAACGCGCTTTTCGCCGTGCTCGCGATTCTTGGCATCGTGACCGACCCGACCACGGCGGGCGTTGGCGATTCCGCGCAAGCGCTCACCTACACCGAGCCGAAGCGCGATGAGTAGGCTAAAGGCTGTCGCCCTCGTGCTTTCCGGCGCGCTCGCGTCAATGCTCTTCTGCGGCTGGCTCATCGTCGGCCATATCGAGAGCGACGCGGGCGCGCTCGCTGAAGCGCGCGAAGAGGGCTACGCGGCGGCTGAGGAAGACCGCCTTGCAATCGTGGTCGATAGGCCGATTGCAGAGGGTAACAGCATGCCGCTATGGCTTCAGACTGACCCGCAATGGGACTACATACCCTATGCGGGCGGAACCATCGGCGACCACGGCTGCGGCCTTACATGCGCGGCTATGGCTGTCAAATACATGACGCTTCAGGACATTACGCCGCTCACGCTCGCATCGTTCGTGGGTGACACGTGCCTTACCGATGGCGTTAACGACCCCGGCAAGTTCTGCGCGTGGATTGCCGAGCATTACCCGGAATACGGCATCGAGAGCACGCCGATTTCTTACGATCTCGCACCCGTCCTTCAAAACGTGTCCGATGGGTGGCTTGCCTTCGCTGGCATGAGCGGAACGCTCGGCGATAGGGACTACGGCGGGCACGTCGTGCTTATCTGGCGCGCAGACGATGACGGCTACTGGATACGCGACCCGGCGAGCGCTGGGAACTCAGCGCGCGCCTTCACGCTCGAAGAGCTAGAGCAGGTCGATTTTCATTACTTCTACTGCATCAGAGGGGGCTTCTATGGCACTCAACGGCATTGATATTTCTAACTACCAGCGCGGGCTTGACCTCGCGCAGGTGCCTTGCGATTTTGTTATCTGCAAGGCGACAGAGGGAACCACCATCGTTCACAACACCTGCGACCCGTGGATTCAGCAGGCTATCAAACTCGGCAAGCTCTGGGGCTTCTATCACTTCATGAACGGAGAAGATCCCATCGCTCAGGCTAAGCACTTCGTCGCAAGCTGCCGTAACTACTTCGGCAACGGCATTCCCGTTCTCGATTACGAGATGTACGGGCGCATCGGCACCGACAAGGCAAAGCAGTTCCTCGATTACGTCTACGATCAAACCGGCGTTCGCTGCATCGTCTACATGAGCCGTAGCGTTTGCGCCGAAGAGGATTGGTCGAAGATCGCGCCGAATCACGCGCTATGGGTTGCGCAGTACGCCAACAACAACCGCACCGGCTACCAGTCTTCGCCGTGGCTTCCCGATGGCGGCTTCGGCGCTTGGGGTAGCTGCGCAATCCACCAGTACACGTCGAATGGCCGTCTCGATGGCTTCAACGCGCCGCTTGATCTCGATATCGCCTATATGACGCGCGAAGCGTGGGGCAAGTTCGCCAACCCGTCCGGCGCGGCAGCGCCCGACGTTCCGCCCGCAGAGGCTGCCGAGCCTTCGCCGGAGGGCACGACGCTTGACCTCGCGGCTGCTGTCATGCGCGGCGAGTATGGCGTTGACGATGAGCGCCGCGAAAAGCTCGGCGACCGTTACCAAGAGGTGCAAGACCTCATCAACTACATTGACGGCGCTTCCGCTTCTCAGCTCGCAGACGATGTGGAGCGCGGAATGTTCGGCGTTGTGCCGACGCGCAGCGACGTTCTGGGCGACCGCTTCAGCGAGGTTCAGGCAATCGTCAACCAGAGGGCTGGCGTTGGCGCTTCGCGCGTCTACACCGTCAAGAGCGGCGACACGCTCAGCGAGATTGGCGCTTCGCTCGGCATCGACTGGCACACCATCGCAAGCAAGAACGGCATTGGGGCACCTTATACGATCTACCCCGGCCAGAAGCTTTCTTATTAGCGTTCAAGCGGGGCACCCTGACAAGGGGTGCCCCGCTTTCTGGCGTTAGACGGGCTTACAGCAAGCCGCCCATCTGGTATTTTGCAAACACCGGAAATGGCTATTTCTGGCACGTTCCAACGACAACAAACCAGTTTTTCGATACCCTTACAATGCAGGTATCGAGTTGGATAGCCGCGCGGGTGGCGGTACTGGTGGAGTTCGCCGTTTTTCTCATAAGCTCCACCATAGGATAATTGGTCGAACTATGCCCTTCGGGGCATGGTTCGGCCTTTTTCTGTTTTGGCCTGAAATCATCGCCGTAGTGGTCAAAGGCAAAGTAGACGTTTAGCGTCTTCCCGTCGATTTCAGCGAATCGAACGAAGGTGCCCAAGATCACTTCTGGCGTTAGGTTTTCTGCCGCATCATCGAGCCACAGCATAAGTTCGTCAACGCCGATATTGAACGCTTCTTCTCTCTCGGCAATGCGCAGCTCGGCTTCAAGCTCGCTCTTGCGTTGCTTCAGCTCTTCGGTGCGCTCTCTACCACCGGGCGGCGCGATGCCGTCTTCTATCGCTTGCCAGATGCGTTCAAAGGTGCGGTCAATCCGCTTCAGTTCCTTCTTTATCGCGTAGCTTCTCGATTGCTCTTTCGGCTGCTCGGCTTGAAACGCAATCATGCCGCTTGCTATGCGCCGCCTAACGTCTTCGCGCGCCACAGCTTGCAGGGTCATATCGCAAACAACGTCTTCTACGAGATCACGCCGCACGGTTCGGCGGCACTTCCGGCACTTGTAGTAGTGATATGTCGCGCCAGTGCATGACGTGCCGCTTGTTCCCGCCATTGGAGCGCCGCACTTTGCGCAGTAGAGCTTGCCGGACAATGGGAACTCTAGCGTTGAGTTGATCTTGCGGCGCGGCTTGTGACGGTCGCCAAGGATGTTGTCTATCATATCTTGTTCGACCTGCGACCAGATGGCGGGCATCCCGTCCGGCACTTCATGACCGGCGTACTTGTATACACCCGCGTTCTGGACGCGCTTTAGAAGCTTCGTGACGGTATCCTGATTGAACTTGGCACCGCGCTTGCTTCGCTCGGCGCTCACGGCGCGCACGATATCGGCGACAGAGCTACCGGCAAACAGCATGTTCTTCATCCTGCGAAGCACGGACGCTTCGCGTTCATTGATTACGTAGCGGCCTTCTACGATATCCCACCCGTACATGGTGCGCCCGTTCGCCATGCAGCGTTCGGCGTTCTTCTGGATACCGTCTCTAATTCGCTCGCTATCAAGCGCGCTCTCATACTCGGCGAGAACTTCAAGCATGCCTAGCTGCAAAACGCCGCTTGACCCGCTGGAAATGTCCTCGCCAGCGTATAGGATTTCTACGCCAGCCTTGCGGAGCATGATTCGCGCAAGCGACATTTCATCGCGGTTGCGCATGATTCGCGTTACCTTGTAGATCACCACATAATCAAATAGCCCGTGTCGGGCATCGTTCATCATCCGCTGGAACTCGGCACGGTCGATGTTTCGCCCCGTCTGCGCGTAGTCGCAGTATTCATGCACGACCTGCAAGCCCTCACGCTCGCAGTATGCGCGCGAGTTCTCAACTTGTATCTCGATGCTCTCTGAGCGCTGATTGTGCGAGCTGAAGCGCGCATATATGGCAGCGCGGTTCTTGACCATGCTAAAATCACCCCTTAGAGCGAGCGCGGTAAAGCGCCCTGCTTCTTGACCATCCCCGCGCGCGTTCCGCCAAGTTCCCGCGCGGGGTTTCTCTTTGAAAACGGCACATTAAGTTGCCGTCTTTTCGTCTTTCAAATCCCCCTTACAATCGAATATCACCAGCTAAAACGCATAGAGCCGACAAAGATAACGCTTGTTTTCGCCCTGGCTATGCCAGGATTCAATCAAGGTACTTTCGATGCCTGTTCAGGTACGATCTCCATTCCGACGTTAGCTGGTACGTATCGGTGTCGTAAACATCATCAATAGGAAACGCGAAAGAGAACACGCCGCGTCCTTCCCGCTCAAACGCAAGCAGGGCATCGAACTTATCGCCTATGACAACTGGCCCCGACGCATCAAGCGCTTCCAACGCCGCTTTCTTTATGTCCGGCGAGAATCCCTTGGCGATAGTGCGTTTCGAAACCCAACCAGAAAGCTTCTTGCTTGCGAAGAAACCGGATGTAAAACCAACGGTTAGCGCAATTGCCGTCCACAGAACGAATGGCAATCCGTCGCCGTCTCCGAACTGGTCAACGACCCACGCTGGGTCTAGCCATTGCAGCAAGGCGTTCAATAGGTCAATCATTCCTATACCGCCGCCCGCTCTTCGGTTGCAGGTAGATAACGTTTGGCAGTCTCTTTAGATTCGCCCGCAGCAGCGCGGGCAGTCATGGCTATGTTCTGTCTCCATTGCGGCGTGCTCTCGCGATAGCAACCTACGATCTCACGCTCTTCAGACGTTAGACGCTCGCCGCTATCCTCGCGCGGGTGGTCTTCGTACCAGCCGAGAATGTCGTTTGGCGTGCAGCCTAGGGCAACGGCGCAATTCCATACCTGTTCAGCGTTCATCATTGCCGCGCCAGATTCCCAAGAACGATAGGTGTATTTGTTTACACCAATCTTCTTCGCGAAATCATCCCTGTTTGAGTAGTCCGCCGCTTTGCGCAACCTCATAAGTTGGACGTTCACCGCTACCCTCCTTCGCTATTCGTACAAGTGCATAGTACAACGTAGTTAGCTAATTCACAACGAAATTGTTTGTTTTCACTTGACATAGTTACTCTGCTTGTCTATCGTTCCGTTACAGTTGCTAACGTGGTTAGCACTTATTGGTGAAGGAGGTGAACAAGCATGGGATTCAATAAGGAAGTCTTCGCTGCGAATCTTCGAGCCGCCCGCGCGGCGCTCGACATGTCGCAGGAAGAGCTTGCTAAGGCTGTCGGCGTGTCCAAAGACGCAATCGTGAAGTACGAGAGCGGAGAGGGCTATACGCCGGGCGCTGACAAGATCATTGCTATCTGTCGCGTCGTGCGCAAAAGCCCTAACGAGCTTATGGGGTGGAAGGAGACGGCCTAATGCTCGCTCTTGGCATCGCTCTTATCGTCATTGCCCTGCTAAGCCCGATGGGCGTTCCGACGTTCATTGTCTGGCTCTTCGGAATCGGCGCGCTGGGCTTCTGGATGGGAAAGAGCATTGCGGAACCCGTCAAGAAAACGGAGGTTTCCAAGAATGAAAACCGACATTAGAACCGGTGGTTTTGGGGGTGGTTTTACGGATGCGCGAACCGTGCGGCCTAGATGCCGCGCAACGTCAGTTCTACCGCGCGATTGCGGCTCTCGTTATCGCGTGGTTGCTGCGAAGAAAGATGCCCGCCCGGTGTTGCAGCACCGAACGGGCGCGTCAAATGGGGCTTACCAATTGACAGAAGACAGTATAGCGCGCATGCCGCGCTGGCAGCGCTGGGGATTGTATGCGCTCGCGGCTCTTACCATGTCGGGAATCATCCCGGCGCTTGCGTGCAACGCGCTGTTCTGGCTATGCGAAAGCGTAGGCTGGTGGCTTCTCGTTCCGCTCTACGTCGTGGTTGGGCGCGCTCTCTGGCGCGTGATGTGGTCATGAAGGCCGAAGTTTACCGCGACAACGCGGGCTTCTGGATGGCGCGCATAGAGGAAGACGCGAGCACGCCGGAAAACCGGGGCATCGGCAGGGTCTACCGCCGCCAGATGCTACCCGTAGCACCATCGGCGAGCAAGGCGGAAGCAGAAGCGGCCTTGCGGCGCGTCATGAGCCGCGAAGCGAGGTGCCCGCGCCATGGACACCGATAACTACGCGCAGCCGCTCGAAAAGGTCATGCGCGAAGAGCGCCAGCGCGTCTACTCGATGCCGCTAAAGGTCGCCGATCGGCGTTACCTGTTCGAAGAGTGGTGCGAGAAGAACCCGAAGGCGCTTCGCGAGATAGAGCTTACAGCGCTCGCAATCGACGCTCGCGGGCTTCGCGTCTCCACTAAGTACCTCATCGAAAAGCAGCGCTATGAGGGCACTACGAAGCTCGTTGGCGTGCCCTTCGTTGACGATCAGGGCAACGAACACACCTACGGAATCAACAACAGCGATAGCTCTTTGCTCGCTCGCTGGCTGCTCGAACGCAACCCGAAGCTTCGCATCGAGCTTAGAACATCCATGTTTGACAAGGAGAAGAAAGATGAAGCGTAAAGAGATTACCGAGACTATCGCCAAGGTCGGCGCTGGCACTTTCGCCCTCAACGGCAGCATGTCGCTTATCAATCCCAAGACCGGCGAGGGATTCGACGTGGATATGGGCGCGACGCTCGCAATCGTTCGCGGCACCCTCGCATGGGTTGACACCCTGTTTGAAGATGACGCGAAGCCCGAGCCGAGCACCGTTAAGCACATGCAAAAGCTGCTCACCTACGTTGGCAGCTCGATTGCCTACGACATTTCAAGCGATGAAGAGGAATAGCGCGCAGGAAACCTTGCCGCTCGATTTCGGCGAACCGTCCATGCCAGACCCCGAAGCATGCGAGTTCGAAAGCATGCGGCATCGCGGCAAGACGTGCTGCACGTTCGTTGGGCGCGACGTTTGGACGAACTGCCGCGAAGTGGGGCACTGCGTATGGGACGGATGGCACCAGCAGGGCGCGCCAGACGTGATCTGCGACGAGGAAGACGGTTAGGAGGTGACTACATGCCTACACGGGAGGAAACGACCGCTGCGCAAGAGCCTATGGCCTTCTTCTCGCACGATTCCAACGCATCGCAAGATGTGAAGTGCCAACGGCTCATTCATCGCCGGGGCTATGACGGCTACGGGCGCTGGTGGCGGCTCTGCGAATATCTGGCGGCTACCAAGGGGCACCGTATCGCTTTCGAGACGGAGGAAGACGCGCTTATTCTCGCGGGCGTTCTGGGCTTCGGACAGTCTGGCGCGTTCGATGAGTACATGGCGATTGAAGATTGCAAATCCTTTGTCGAAGAGCTGTTGGATATAGGGTTGCTCGAACGAGACGAAGACGGCTTCTTGACGAACTTTCGCATGCTCAAAAACGCGCTTTATTTCGGTCGCCAACGCGCCAACGGGCGCAAGGGCGGAAGACCGCGCAAGAACTCACAGAACAACAATTCAGCAGGTCAGGAGGTGTAAAAGCATGTTTGCCAAACCCAAGGCAAAACCAGTGGTTTTAGGTGTGCTAAACCCACTCGCAAATGGTCGCCTAACCATAAAACAAAACAATACAAAACAAGACAAGGTGGGTTTTGGTTCCTTGAACCAAAACCAAAACCCACCGTACTTGCTTGTTAGTCAACCCTACAAGCAAGGTTTCTTCTCTTGCTTCTTCTCTTTGCGGTCTTGTTTTGTGCGGCTCATTCGAGCGCCAACGAAGAAGCTTTCAACAGGTTTTCAACAGAGTTTTCCACAACGACACGAAACGAGGTGTTTTTGATGCTTGGAGCAAAGGCCGACGATCTGAAGGTGCTTCGCCTTCTCGAACCGCAAGGGTGCCCCGATGCTATCGAGTGCGACGGTCAGCGCTACGTTCCGCAAGAGACTTGCACCTACCACCCGACAGAGTACGAAACACGCTTCGATGATAACGACGAAGAGATAGAGACGAACGACCCTGCGGAGGATTGCGGAACGTTCGAGTGCTCAGCGTGCGGCTTCGAAATGATGTTTGGCGACATGGGCTGGTTCGATGATGAGCCGCCATACAAGCCCTACTTCAAGTTCTGCCCAAATTGCGGTGCTCGCGTTGTCATGGGGGGGTCAAGCCGATGATTGAGACTAAGAACGCAAAGAGCCTTGCCGAGCTGAAGCAGCAGGGCAACGCCGTAGAGCATCCCGACCACTACGCGGGAGACGGCAAGATTGAGTGCATGGACGCTATGCGCTCGATGATGAGCGGCGACCAGTACGCCTTGCCCGCCCAATCTGCCTACTGGTGGGGCTGTGCCTTCAAATACCTTTGGCGCTGGCGGCGCAAGAACGGCGTTCAGGACTTGCAGAAGTGCAAGCAGTGCATCGACTACCTGATTGCCGAGACGGAAGGCAAGAAGTGAAGCGCTATCAGATCGTACTTTGCGCCATTGCCACCGCCGCGACCGTAGCCGCGTTCTGGTGCGTCTGCTACTGGGCTTATCAAGCGCTTCTGGCAATCGCGCTGTTTCTAGTGTTTCTCGCGCTTATAGCGCTCACGTTTTAGGAGGTTTCACATGCTGAAAGAAGATAGAGAGATCGAGCAGGGCGCATACGGATGCGCCGCAATCGTCCTGTTTTCCATTCTGGCGCTCGTTGTGAGCATCGCGGTTGGCGTGTTCTTCGGCGCTGGTTTCGGGCTTATCGCCTTTGCCGTGTTCGTCGTGTTCGCGCTCACCTGCGTTATGCGCGCGTTCATGAAGGTTGGCAAGTAGCATGGGCGGCAAGTACGAGGTTCGCGGCGCGATGAGCGGACTTTGCCCGTTCTGGGACGGTCAATTTACCAACTCGCTTGCTCATGCCCTGCTGCTGCTCATCCGATTTTCTCTGAAGTACCGAATCGTTGAGTTACACATCAGGAAAGAGCCGTTGGATTGCGCGGACTGCCACGACGATAACTGCCCTTCGCGGATTCGTGAAAACTGCGAGTGGTCATGATGGGCGTTAAGGTCAAGCGCGGTGCAGATGGCGTTTTCGAGTGCCGGTTGTACCTTGGGCGCAGCATCGACGGCAAGGCGATTCGCCCTTACAAGCGGTTTCCGAATGCGGCGACCGAAGAGGAAGCGCAAGCCCTCGCTGAGACGTGGGCGGCTTACGTGACGGCTGACGGAACGGTTAGAAGCGCCCGCTTGACCGATTTGCTCGAAGACTACGTGCAACTGAGGGAGCGCAACGGCGCAAGCCCGAACAGCATTAAGAGCTATCGGCTGTTCTGCCGCTACGTCGCACGTTATCTGAAGACCGCAAACGCACGCGATCTTGGCGTTATGGACTTCAACCGATTTGAGCAACGCTTGCTCATGGCAAAGGACGAAGGAGGGCAAGGGCTTTGTCGCAATAGCGTTATCAACGTCCACAACTTCTTGCGCGGCGCTTATAACCACTTCGTAGACGCTGGAATCTGCGACGCTAACCCGCTGGTGTACGTCGCCAAACCATCGCCGGAACGGCACGAAGCTTCGGCGCTCACCGAATGGGACTTCGAGGGCTTCAACGAGAAGCTAGAGGGCGCGCTTAGCAAGGAGATAAAGACGAAGGCCGATTACCGCGCCGCCGTCTACGCCTTCGCTTCGTGGCTGTCGCTCGTTACCGGCATGCGCGTTGGCGAGGTCTGCGCGGTGCAGCGCATCGACGTTAAGCGCGCCCTGTCTTACGTCCATGTCGGCGGCAACGTCATTGAGGGCAAGGGCAAGAAGCCTTATCGCCGCAACGTCACCAAAGGCCGAAAGTGCCGCAACATCGCGCTCACGCAAGACGATATCGCGGTCATTGATGCCTTCACGAAGCTTCAGAGCGCCGTTCTGGGGCGTTTGGGCGCAGATTGCCCACTGGTGACGCTAGACGGCTCATATATGCGCCCAACGACGATTTCACGGGCTTTCAGCCGCATACGCGACGCATGCGGACTGCCGCGAGAGATCACGTTTCACAGCTTGCGTCACACGCACGCTTCGTGGCTTATCGCCAACGGCTGCGACCTGAAGACGCTATCGGAGCGCATGGGGCACGCGGACGAAGCAACGACGCTTCGAATCTACGGCCACCTGATGCCCGGACGAGACGCGGCGGCGGCTCAGCTCTTCAGCGAAGCGAAGCGCCGCGCGGCGGGTTAGGAGGTGTGCCAAAGGTGAACCAAAACGCCGTTTTCGGGCATCGCGGCGACCGAGGACGAAACGCGAGATAAACCGCCGCTTTCGGTTCGGGTTTAGACAGCCCGTGCCAGATAAGAAGTAATTATCAGGCAATCGTGAGAAGGGAGGGTGCCAGTGGAGCCGCAAACGTTCGATTTCAAGCCTGACGCGCCGAAGCTAAGCAAGGAAATGCAAGCGACGTTGGCTAAGACCGAAGCCGCCCTAAAGCGGATGTGGGAGCGCGAGAAGCAGGAAGCGCAGACGGTCTACGAGATCACGATTCCCGCCCAAACGCTGACCATCGTTGGCAAGGAGCACGCGGAGCACGTCTTGAAGTCACTGAAGGCGATTCGGGTTTCCGGCACCTACCGCGTCACGAAGAAATGAGGTGCGATGAAGACCATTGAGCTTAACGACGATGACTGGGCACGGCTCAAACGCAAGCTCATGACGCAGAGCGTTGACGATGCCCTGAAGGACTACACGCCGCCCGTCACTCTGACGCACGGAACCGAGTACATCACCTACGAGAAGGAAGGCTACGAAGATGATTCCAATTCTGACAACTGAGCAGCGCCGCGAAAACCTCGAAAAGGCAAAGGCTGCGCGCCAGCGCAGGGCTGCAATCCTGAAGAGCGTTGCCGATGGCTCTTACAGCGTCGTTGACGTTCTCAACATGGCTCTCGAAGACGAGGCCGTTTCGCGGATGAAGGTTTTCACGCTCATAAAGGCCGTACCGGGCTACGGATTCGCCCGCACGCAGCAGACCATGAAGCGGTTGCACATCGCCGAATCTAGGCGAATCAAGGGACTTGGGGCAAACCAGCGTGCAGCGCTTGTGGAGGCGTTTTCATGATTAGAGCAGTCTTCATGTACGTTCTGGCAGTCGCAGCCCTGTTTGTCGGTCTGTTCGTGGCGGAAGAAACAGACGTGATGCTTGGTTGCTTTGTGCTCGGAAACACTTTCGCCATTATTGCGCGGCTTGAAATGATTGAACGAAATATCAAGGAGGGTTCGAAGTGAGCCTAAACAAGATCACGCTTTCTGGAAATCTTGGAGCAGATGCAGAGCTGCGCTATACGAAGGGCGGCGCGCCTGTCGTTTCGTTCTCGCTCGCGGTGAACGAGCGCGTGCAGAAGGGCGACGGCGAATGGGGAGACTACACGAACTGGGTTGACTGCTGCATGTTCGGCAAGCGCGCCGAATCGCTTGCGCCATGGCTTCAGAAGGGCGCGAAAATCTCTCTGCTCGGTCACATCCGCACGCACAGCTACGAGCGCGACGGTCAGCGCATCAAGCGCTGGGAGGTGCGCGTCGATGATGTCGAGCTGATGCAGTACAAGCGCGAGCAGCAAGCAGCGCCAGCATCGGCGAACGCCGCCGCACCCGGCCTTGCGATGGCTACCGGCGACCCTTCGCCCGCCCAACCGGTGCAACCTGCGATGCCTGACGTTTACGACGATGACATACCGTTTTAGGAGGAAGAAGGATGTTCGGAATCAAGAAGAATGGCGCAGAGATCAAGCAGCCCGTTTATGTCGTTCTCGTGCCGGAGGTCGCGGCATACGCCAGCGCCGCTTCGTTCCCGGTCGATTCGGCGGGTAAGCTCGTTTTCCTAAACGACACGGTGGAGCATGAGGGCAGCGAATTTCAAGTTGTCGCGATGAGCCACCGCAACAAGGTTGTTATCCGCCCGAAGGGTCAGACTTACGGTGGCAAGTGGGTTAAGGCTGGAAGCGTGCGCGTCACGCGTCATGTTCTGGGGGTGCGCTAATGATTGGCAGGAAGCTTCGCGCTAAGAAGGTCAATGAGGGAATCGAGATGCCGCGCTATGCGCATGAGGGCGATGCTGGGCTTGACCTTCGCATTACCGAGACTGTCACGCTCGAACCGATGCAGAAGTGCGTTGTCGGTTGCGGCCTTGCCGTCGAGATTCCGAGCGGTTGCGTGGGGCTTGTGTTCCCGCGCAGCGGCCTTGCGGCAAAGCAGGGTATCACGCTTTCGAATAGCGTTGGCGTTATCGACAGCGGATATCGCGGCGAGGTCTGCGCGGCTCTCATCAACCAGAGCTACGAGACGGTAACGCTCGAAGCGGGAACACGCGTCTGCCAGCTTGTCGTGATGCCTTACGTGCCGTGCGAGCTTGTGCCGGTCGATGAGCTGAGCGACACCGAGCGCGGCGCGGGCGGCTTCGGAAGCTCGGGCGTTGAGTAGGTGACGCGATCTTGAAAGCCAAGGAGTATTTCGAGGGTATCCGCGCCGAGGTGGTGAAGACCGATAAGGCGCGGGATATGCTCGAACGCATGAAGGCCAAAGAAGGTGCCAAGGCGCAGAGCTACACGGAGGGGCGCGGGGGCGGTGAGGTTTCCGATGGGTCACTCTCGATATTGCAGCGTATCGACTTCGAAGACAGGTTGCAGCGGCGAATCAGCGACGCGCAAGGAATGATTGAAGAAGCGTGCGAACTGCTTTACGGGCAAGACGGACGCGGTGGGCTTGCCAAGCTCAAAGGCACCAGATACGCCGACGCAATCTGCATGGGCTACCTTCAGGCGCAGGAATGGGCGGAGATAGCGGACATTATGCAGTGCTCGCAGCAATGGTGCCGCGAACTATGCAAGGCTGGCTTCGCCTACATCGACCGCGTAGGATGGGCGAAATTGAAGAACGCCTAAGATTGGCACTTGCGTTCACTTTCCGCATTCTGCTAAAATTCGGTACGGTGGATTAGGTAAGGCCACGGGCGGCAGCGCTCGTGGCCTTTTTGTTTGGGGGTGCGCATGGCTAAGGACTTCTCGCGCGCCTTCTACGCTTCCGCCGATTGGGAACGCGCCAGAGACGCGGCATTGACGCGTGACGCTCACCTATGCCAGCACTGCTTGCAGCAGGGAGAGATCACGCCCGCAGTCATGGTGCATCACATCATCGAGCTTACGCCAGCGAACATCAGCGACCCAAGCATTGCGACCGACCCAAGCAACCTTGTTAGCCTATGCGACCGATGCCATAAGAAGGTGCATGGTTGGATAAGGCAGGGTTCGACAAGGCAAGGGCTGGCCTTCGACAGCGACGGCAATTTGATATCACTTGGCGAGTGACACACAAACGCGACACAACACAGGGCGACCGCGAGAAAGCGGACGCAAAACCGCAGGTAAACCCGCGAGACAATCCCCCCGGTCTGAAAAACGCAGGTGGTGCCTAGGGCACCAACGCCGGGAGATAATTTCTTGCGCGTGACGGATTTTCGAAAGGGGGTGGTCTTGCGATGACGGCAAAAGTAGGCAATACTTCGAAAGTTTCGCCCGCAGTCGCGGGGAATAGCCCGCCGAAGCGGAGAGTTGCCAAGGAGAAGCGCGTAGAGAGTGAGCTTCGAAAGCTGCGCGAGATCACCAAGGGCGCTATCCCCGACGAGAAGCGAAAAACCGTCATGCCGCTGCTTGCGAACCTCGCTTTTCTGAAGGTCAAGCTTGACGATGCCCGCGCCGATCTGCTCTACGAAGATATCTTCACCGAGTATGACAACGGCGGCGGGCAAACCGGGCTGCGCGAGCACCCCGGATTCAGTGCATACAACAAGCTGTTCACTACGTTTTCGCGCGGCGTGAAGCAGCTTACCGACATGATGCCGAACGGCACCGCCGCTGCCGACGCGCTCATTGACTTCATCAATGAAACGCGGTTCGGTTAGAGCGACCGGCAAGTATGGTTCGTGCGAGTGCGCCATACGTGACTACTTCGGCGGCATCCTGCGCGGCGATATAACCGCATGCGGCAAGATGAAGCAGGTTGCCGCTATCGTGCTTCAGGGCATGGACAACACCGACCCGCTCTATCCGTACCACTACCGCGAGGAATACGCGCAGAAGCATGTTCGCTTCATCGAAAGCTTCTGCCGCCTACCGTCCGGGCGCTTGGGGCACGATTTCAAGCTAGAGCTTTTCCAACGCGCCATTCTGTCCGTCGTTTTCGGATTCGTTGACGCTGAGGGCGTGCGGCAGTACCGCGAAGTGCTCTGGATTATGGGGCGCAAGAACGGAAAGACCGCGCTTGCGTCTGCGATAGAGCTTGACTTGCTCGTCAACGACGATGAAGGCGCGCCGGAGGTCTATAACGTAGCAACCGCGCGCGATCAGGCGGCTAAAGGCTTCAACAACGCATGGCGCATGGTGCAGACCAGCCCCGCGCTCGCTAAGCACATCCGCAAGAGGGTTGCAGACTTGTACTGCGATCTGAACATGGGCAGCATCCGCGCTCTGAGCGCAAACACGAACCATCTTGACGGCTTGGACATTTCCGGCGCAATCGTGGACGAGCTGGCCGCGATGAAGAACCGCGACCTTTACGACCTGACGATGCAGGGAACGTCTGCGCGCCGCCAGCCGCTCGTGTTGGAGATCACGACTAACGGTTTCGTGCGAAACAGCATCTTCGATGCGCAATACGAGTACGCGACCAAATGGCTTGACGGCAAGGCGACCGGCGAGAAGGCGGAGCGTTTCATCGCGTTCATTTTCGAGCTTGACGAGCGCGAGGAATGGGAAGACGAAAGCGCTTGGATTAAGGCGAACCCCGGCCTTGGCACGATCAAATCGCTTTCGGCTCTTCGGCAGAACGTTTCCAAGGCTAAGGATGATGCGACATACCTTCCCACGCTGCTTGTTAAGGATTTCAACCTCATTGAAAACCAGTCTCAGGCTTGGTTGACGTGGGCTGAGATACACAACGAAGCGACATTCGACCCCGGCGACGGAACCTTTACGTATGCCGTTCTTGGCGTTGACGCGGCGGACACGACCGACCTTACCGCCGCTTGCCTTCTGATGCAGCGACCGAACGACCCGAACATCTACGCGCTTCATATGGCGTGGATTCCGCTTCGCGCTTTGGAGCAAGCAGAGCGCGAGGGGCGGCGCGGCGGTCGCGATGGTGTGCCTTACGATGCGTGGATTGCGCGCGGGCTTATGCGAACGTGCGAAACGCCCATCATGGACAAGCGCGACGTTCTGGATTGGGTGGCGGAAGTTCAAGACAAGTACGGAATCTATGCCGTAGCATGCGGATACGACCCGTGGCACATGCGCGATGTGCCGACCGTGGAAGCATACGAAGACTATTTCGGCGCTGACAACCTGCAAAAGGTCATTCAGGGAGCGCAAACGCTGTCAATGCCGATGAAGGAGCTTCGGGCGCTCTACAAGGAAGGACGCATCGTGGACAACGCCAACCCGATTGCCGAATGGTGCCGTTCGAACGTCGCCATTCGAACCGACGTGAACGGAAACATTCAGCCGGACAAGAAGAACCAAGACCCGCGCAACCGCATAGACGCTTGGGCGGCTGAGTGCGACGCGTTCATTGCGATGAAGAACATTGCGGACGATTACCGCGCGATGATAGGAGGTTAGAGTTGAGCAGATCACAACCGTTCGTGCGCTCGCTCTTCGATGCGGTGTTCCACCGTCCGCAGATGCAAGCTGTTAACGGCTATTTCTCCACGTTCACGGCCTATGCTCCGTCGTTCACGACATGGCAGGGCGGTCTTTACGAAGCCGAGCTTACGCGCAGCATCATCGAGAGCGGCGCAGACCACGCAAGCAAGCTGAAGCCCGAAGTATCGGGCACGGCTCAGCCGACGGCTGCGCGAGCGCTGCGACAGCAGCCTAACCCTTGGATGACAACGCCGCAGTTCATCAAGCGCGTTTGGACGATTCTTCAGGTGAATGACACGGCGCTCATCATCCCGATAGACGCGGGAGACGGCACCACTATAACGGGCTATTACCCCGTTCTTCCGAGCCAGTGCGAAGCATACGACGTTGACGGCGATCTTTGGCTGAAGCTCACGTTTCCGACCGGCGACAGCGTGCTTGTAGAGTGGTCGCGCGTGGGCGTTATGACGCGCCACCAGTACCAAAGCGATTTGTTCGGCGACGGAACGAACGTTCTTCAGCCGACGTTGGAGCTGATGCACGCGCAGAACGAAGCCGAACAGTCGGCTATCAATCAGGGCGCGGCGGTGCGGTTCATCGGCAAGCTCAGCCAGAACCGCAACGAGGGCGACCAAGAGAAGGCGCGCAAGGCGTTCAACGCTCAGCTTTCCGCAGACAACGCGGGCGGCATCGCCGTATATGACAAGCTGTTTTCAGACGTGCAGCAGATAACGCCGAACAGTTACACGGTCGATGCGGCGCAGATGGAGCGAATCGAGAAGAGCGCTTACCGATTCTTCGGCTCCAATGAGGATATCGTCACGAACTGCGCGGACGAAGACACCTTCAACAGCTACTACGAAGGACGCATCGAGCCGTTCGCTGTTCAGCTCGGCTTCGTTATCACCTCCATGACGTACACGGCGAACGAGATAGCGCACGGAAACTCAATCATGTTCAGCGCGAACCGACTAGAGTTCGCCAGCAACACGACGAAGCTTAACGTCTCGGTCGCGCTCTTCGACCGTGGCATCTGGAACGGCAATCAGGTCGCCGATGTTTTCCAATCGCCGCACTACGACGGCGGCGAGCGCCATGTCATACGCGGCGAGTACATCGACCTTGCGCTCATCAGCGAGCACACGGCGGAACAGGCGGCGCAAGCCGCGCAGACGAACGCAAAGATAGCCGCTATCGACGCGAGCAGCGGCGTTGGAACCAACAAGGAGGTAGACGATGCCAGCGAAACCGAGTGAGCGGCAATACCGTTCCCTTGCCGTGCCGCTCAACGTGCGGACGGCTGACGGAAGCGCGAACAAGCGCTTTGACACCGATTACTACGTCGAGGGCTACGCATCGACATTCAACGACCCATACGTGCTTTTCACCGACTGTGACGGCAACGAGTATCGCGAGATCATCGACCCCGGCGCTTTCGACGGCGCGGACATGAGCGACGTTATCATGCAGTACGACCATACGGGCAAGGTGCTTGCGCGCATGAGCAACAACACGCTCATTGTCGAGCCTGACAAGCACGGGCTATTCTTCGCGGCAGACCTTAGCGGCTCTCAGGCCGCGCGCGACCTTTACGAAGAGATTACTAACGGCCTTATCACGCGCATGTCGTGGGCTTTCAGCGTGGGCGCTGACGAATACGACCGGGACACGCACACCACGACCATTACGCGCGTCAAAAAGGTTTTCGACGTGTCGGCGGTGAGCCTTCCGGCTGACCCCAATACGGAGATTTCAGCAAGAAACCTGCTCAACGGAGTGATTGAGCAGTCGCGCAAGGAGCTTGCGCGCCGTAAGAGCGCCCTTGCAATCGCTAGGGCAACACTGGCAATCGCCAAGAGCAGAAAGGTTTAGGACAATGGACGAACTGACTATGGATGACCTGCTTAACGAGCTTCAGGGGCTTGTTGACAAGTACAAGGCCGATGACGGCACCGACACCGAGCCGAC
>ULWT01019260.1_pt1 | contig 18306 bp, 21 predicted proteins | sample 1960611 | NCBI WGS metagenome assembly ULWT01 (sample SAMEA4835819, study PRJEB28245) | human gut metagenome | biome: gut microbiome; material: fecal sample | place: Denmark | collected 2008
GGCTACGAGGGACGCTTCACCAAATGCGGCATCTGCGTGCTGATGAAAAAGCTGGGGCTATATGACCTCACTCCCGCGCTGTGCCGTCTGGACTACACCATGAGCGAGTCGGGCGGCGTGACCGACTTTGTGCGGCAGTACACCCTCGCCTCCGGCGGCCCATACTGCGATTGCGGGTACACCTGTGCTGCGGGCGGATGACAGTATCCCAAGCGGATGTGCTGGAATACTATCTGCGCGCCCAGGACGGCGTGCAGGCGGTCAAGGTCTACGACCGGACGCAGGACGCCGTGGTGCTCTATGAGGCGGAGCGCGGAAACATAATTCGTGCGCTGGCACGTTTCTCCTTCGCCAAGGCGGAGGCCATGGAGCTGGTGCCGGAGCATAACTCCCGGGCACTGAACCGGGAGTTTGAGGACAAGCTTGCTATCGCCATCATGCGGCGGTGCATCTCCAAGCTGTTCCTGCCTGTACCCATCACCACGGCGCTGGCACTGTTCCGCTCCGTAAAGTACATCCGGGAGGGGCTTTCGGCACTGTGGCACGGCAAACTGTCCGTCGCCGTGCTGGATGCCACCGCTGTTACGGTGTCCATGGCACGGGGCGATTTTGCCACCGCCGGCTCCGTTATGTTCATGCTGCATCTGGGCAAAATTCTGGAGGAGTGGACCCACAAGAAGTCTGTTGCCGACCTCGCCTCCGCCATGAGCCTGCGGGTGGACAGCGTCTGGCAGCAGGCAAACGGCGTCGAGGTGCTGACGAAGATCACCGACGTGAAGCCGGGCGACCGTATCGTGATCCGCACCGGCGGTATGATCCCGCTGGACGGCCTGGTGGTGGAGGGCGAGGCCATGGTGAACCAGTCTTCCCTCACCGGCGAGTCCATGCCCGTGGCGAAGCACCCCGGCAGTCCCGTCTATGCCGGGACGGTGGCGGAGGAGGGTGAGTGCGTCATCTCCGTGGAGAAATCCTCCGGCAACGGGCGGTATGACCGGGTAGTTCGCATGATCGAGGAGTCGGAGAAGCTGAAATCCACCGCCGAGGACAAAGCCTCCCAGATGGCGGACAGACTGGTGCCCTATACGCTGGGCGGCACGGCGCTGACCTATCTTCTGACCCGGAATGTGACGAAAATGCTCTCGGTGCTGATGGTGGACTTCTCCTGTGCGCTCAAGCTGGCCATCCCCATCGCGGTGCTGTCCGCCATGCGGGAGAGCAGCGGCTATCACATCTCCGTCAAGGGCGGACGCTTTTTGGAGGCGGTGGCCAAGGCGGACACCATCGTGTTCGACAAGACCGGCACGCTGACCTATCTGTTCGCGGGTCAGCTTTGGCTTTTGCAGTTCAGCAGTCTGGATATTCACAAGGATTTCTTCTTTTCGTGCTTCCAGCTCATCAAGCCGCTGTTTAGTGGACGGCGTGAAAATGCCCTGCTCGATTGCTTTCAGAATGTTTCCAATGGAGGACTCGATTTCCGCAAGCTGTGAGCGAAGCGCAGGGGTTGTTGTGTCTTCCTGCTCCTGCATAACAAGAATTGCGTCAATGAGCCTGTTGATCTTTTCTTCATCCATGACGCGCTGCATGGTCAGGCGGACAACAACACGTTCAATCCAGTCTTTGCGAACAGCCTTCTTGTCGCAATCCTTCAGGCGCTTCGCACCGCTGCATTTGTAATAATAGTGCATAGCGCCGGTATGGCTCTTGCCGCTTTCACCAACCATCATGCGCTCACATTTACCGCAGAACAGCTTTGTTGTCAGCAGATAGTCCTCTTTTGCTTTTGCCATTGCGGGAGCATGGCGGTTCTTCTCCATGCGTTCCTGCACACGGTTGAACAGGCCTTCTGGAATGATAGCAGGAACGCCGCCCTCAATCACAACGTCCTGATAACGATACTCGCCAATGTATTTGCGGTTTTTCAGCAGAGAGCTGAAACTATTGATATTGAACGGCTGTCCCTTTTTCGTTCTAAGTCCGCGGGCATTGAAATCCTCAACAATGGAACGAACCGTTTTGCCATCAGCATACTTTTCAAATATCTCAACCACTAATGGCGCAGTCGTAGGATCGATCACAAGCTTCTGTGCTTTCTTGTCCAACAGATAGCCGAGCGGAACGCCACCGCCGTTGTTTTTCCCTTTCAGCGCGTTCTCTTTCTGTCCGCGATGGATTTTCTCTGATAGTTCAGCAGAATAGAACTCGGCATAGCCCACCAGCATTGCTTCCAGAATAATACCCTCCGGGCCTTCGGAGATAGCTCTTTCGCAGAAATAACCTTTACACCATTCTTTTTCAGAATGTGCTTGTAGTGCGCGCTGTCGTAACGGTCGCGGGAAAAGCGGTCGAGCTTCCATACAAGCACAATCTCGAACAGCTCTTTTGCACTGTCCTTGATCATGTGCTGGAACTCGGGTCGATCTGCTGTTTTTGCAGATAATGCCCGGTCAATATACGTTCCAACGATGGTCATATTGTTGCGTTCAGCATATTCCCGGCACTCACGGAGCTGACCTTCAATGGATTCTTCGCGCTGGCTGTCTGAGGAATAGCGGGCGTAGATAACAGCGTTCATTCTTCATCACCCTCGTTGCCTTCGCCACTTTCCAACGCAAGCTCTGTCAGTTCACGCAGCTTGTTCTGTAGAAGCGTCTTGTCGGGAAGACAAAGCCGATAATCTGCAACAAGTGTGGGCGACATACTGCGGCTTAAAGCATATTCGACAACCGCGTCATCCTTGCTGGCGCAAAGAATAACGCCTACACTTGGATTTTCATTTGGCTTCTTCACATCGCGGTCAAGTGCTTCGAGATAAAAATTGATCTGCCCGATGTGTTCCGGCTTGAATTTTCCGATTTTCAGTTCAATCGGGACAAGGCAGGAAAGCGCACGGTTATAAAACAGCAAGTCGATGAAGAAATCTGTATTGCCGACCTGAACACGGTACTCCTCACCGATAAAGGTAAAGTCCCGGCCAAATTCAAGTATAAACTGCTTCAGATTTTCGATGATTGCTTTACGGAGATTCTTTTCAGAAAATTGCTCCGGCAAGTCCAGAAACTCAAGCACATAGGTATCGAGGATGCTTTCACGCACATCATGCGAAACGGATTCAGGCATCGGCTTCTTGGCAGAAATCATTGAACGCTCATAGTACGATGTGCCGATCTGACGCTCCAACTCGCGTTTGGAATAATGTTCCTTCGCACAGAGCGCCATGTAAAAATGCCGTTCATCTGCCGTCTTGGAGCCAGACATAATAAGCAGATGGTTTGTCCAGCTGATTTGTGTCACCAGTGGTGTCACAAATTCATCGTCCTTGTAGGTCTCGTAGAATTGCTTCATACGATAGAGACCGCGACGATTGAAACCTTTGATGTTGGGGTTCTCTTGCGCAATGTATGCGGCAACTTCGTCAATGATCTTATCGCCAAAGCTTGATGCAGAACAAAGCTCTGACAAATACGCACCGACGCTCCAATACATCTGAATAAGCTCTGCATTGACTGCTTTCATGGCACGGTTGCGGGCGTTGTCGATGATATGGATGACTTCATCGAACTGTCCCGGATTATGGGTTAATTCATGACATCAAAACGATGTTCGTATCGGCGGTCAATCAGCTGATAATCCAGAAAAATGCGATTATTGCGGCACTCACGGTATCGCTGGACACAGCATTTGACCTTACCGACCTCAAAGCGGAACAGGCTGAATTGGAAAGCGAAATGGCGGTGGTTTCCGACCTCATCGAAAAGTGCATCTGCGAAAACGCTCATGTTGCCCTCGACCAGGTCGAATACCAAAAACGCTATGATGGACTGACCGCACGGTTCGATGCTGCCAAGGCACGATACGAAACCCTGGACGAGACCATCCGTAGCAAGCAGTCCAGACGCGCCACCATTGAAGCCTTTCTGGAAACCTTGGCGCAGGCTGACCTGGTGGACAAATCTGAGACCAGCCTTTGGTGCGGACTGGTGGACTTTGTTACCGCCTACAGCAAAGACGATGTGCGATTTACCTTCAAAAACGGAATGGAAATCAAGGTCTAAAGCATCTACACAAAACACCTCGCAGCCAGGGAACGATGCTCCAGTTGCGAGGTGTTTTGTTATGTGTTATTAATTTTGGGATTGAGTTTTGCGGTTGTCCATTTTGCTGTAAAACTCAGCGCCTTTTCCAAGGCTGCTATAATTTTCTCAATCTCGGCAAGAAAATCGTCAGCTTCTTCAGCAAAACTATCATGTAGTTCACCATAGATTTCTGTTGCAGTATTCAATGCCTTTTCTGCATACATATCTAAGTGTTCCTCATCTGCTTCAAATGCATACTCCTCTTGTAATAGATTATTGGCCTCTATATCGGTGTCATAAATAACCAGTTGGTATAGGGAACCATCCTCTGAAATAACCGTTTGTAACCACTCTATGCTGAGACACTCAAAAGCTGATTTCAATTCTTCTAATTCAGAATTGTAGTCATCATTCTCATCATCATAGGTGTCATCCGCTAATGCCGATACCGAACTAAGTTCATCGAGATCTCTATACAGTGCAGTTAAATCGCTCACATCAATAAAAATAGAATCTGCGACGGTCAGTTTTGTCCTTTGATAATCGGTATATAGGTTTTGCATAAGGTAATGATGGTGATGCTTAAACTTTGCGTACAGCGACATCGCCAATAGGCGAAATGCGCTAAACCCATCATCATAGTAAGACATAGAGGTTGACTCTACTTTATCAAAAAACTCAGCATATAACCTACCTATAAATTCCTTATCTTCTATAAGAATGCCAGCTTCAATGTTGTCGGCGCTTTCGTTTGAAAAATTTGCAGAACCAATATAAACTATGTTTTCTGTTCCAATGAGTTTAGCATGATTATGGACATTAAAATACGGAACAAATTGTGCCGGAAATCTTTCGGGATTTAGCTTGGAAAGATATATTTGAATGTTCTTTCTTGCCGCAGAGCGCATATTTTGACCGGCCGGACTTAAATAATACTCATCCATGCGTGAAGGGATGTTTGTGATAATTTTTGTATCTGCTGAAACCGTTTTCAACGCTTCAAGCAAAGCGTCCATTCGTTGGTTTTTAGAAATATTATATGTGATTATGCGGATAAGATGTGCATTTGGAAAATCATCAAGTACTTCTTGGTAGTTCAATCTGCCATGATGTGCAACAAATCTTCCGCTATCAAAGGAAAGCTCCATTCGTTTTTTCTCCCTTCTGTTTTTCTCTATGTAGCCATTATACCATACTTGTCTACATTCCCTGTAGCCTAATCGAAACTGTTTCTATATATGAAAACAGCCGGGATACCCCGACCCCACTGTACACCGCAACGGCTGTTTTTACACCGCAAAGGTACACTTTTCAATTATTCCATTCCTTTGTATCAAACTCGGTATGATTATTTCGATATAAATGCACTTGACGCGCCCCTCATACCGGGGCAGCAGCGCTTTCAGGGCTTCCAGATTATCGCCCCGGATGATCATATTTTCGCTGCCGTTATCTTCGTTGTGCTGTCCATTTTCATCAAAGCTATACTTGCGCTCCAACACCCGAAACGGCACGTCCTGATGGTGATTGATGACCTTGCTTTTTCCAATCCATTCAAGTGTTGGCATGGGTATCCTCCTTTCGCTGAACCGTTGTACTATCTGGTTGAGAATTTGCAGATCCAAAGGCTTTTGTAAATAATTCTACTGCACTTGCCAACTGCTCTTGTCCGTTTTGAATATTCTGCTGTTGTTGCATGGCATTTAGCATTCCTTGAGGTATATATGGATTTTGAATTGTCTCCCAAGTTACCTGCTTTTTATATCCAAGTGACTGAGCTATGGTCTCTAATAATTTGTCTTGTGCCTCTTGGATTTGCTTGCGCTGCATAACATTTGGTGTCTGAATACAGAGCTGGTTATAATACTCCCTCCATCTTGCCCTAACACTATCATCGTCTGAGAAAACAACATCAATGATGTTTAAGGCACGAACGGTATCGGCAGTCCAGCCAATACCGCGATTCATCATAAGCACTCTGAAAATTTCCATCTTATCTTTGCGTTTCTGATTGCGGTCTTGTAGCTTTTGACCGACAAATACAGCGGCAATAGGAACTGTGATAATCGCAGCAACATTGATAATAGCCATAATGATTTCAAAAGTTGACATTGCGTAATCCTCCGTGCATGTAAATTCTTATATTGGACAAAGACCTATTCTGTGTCGGAAGGACTAAATCTTTGTCCAACGCTGTCATCGTTTGTCGAATCGACGATTTAGGTAGAGTCGTAACCAAGGGGTCAGTGCGCCCATTCGCACCTGAGAGGTGGAATAGACCCCATTATTTCGAGTCAGAGTCGCTGATATGATGCGGCTCATTTTTCGTTTTCGGCGGGCTTCTTGATATACTTGCCGTTCTTGATCCTCGCGTCCGCTGGCTTTTCTGCGTCCTCTGGAATCCCCCAGACCGTGCCAATGCGGATAGCACCGGGGACGCGCCCCTCGCCGCACAAAATCTGAATACGGCGAGTGGAGATACCCCAGCGTTCGGCGGTTTGCGCGATTGATAAATACTTCATGGGCGGTACTCCTGTTGCAGTTCATTTCTGCGTCTGCTTATAAAATCACAGTATAATTATAATCGTCAAAGCGAATAAAAGCAAGAGATTTCCCGAAAAGTTCAGGAAGTATTTTCAAATTCGACACGAAAGGGGTGTGGGGATTCCCCAACAACAAAATGAGCAGTTCGGACGCAGGGCTGAACCGCTCATTTTTCCGGTGTGTACGGACACCGGATGTGCTTGCTACTCTCTCAAATCTCATATCCGCAGATACACCGCGCTCCCGCTTTCGCAAAAGCAGGGGCGCATATTTTTTGAAAATTTCTCATTTCGATACCTGCGTTTTGACTTAAAAATGTCCGTTGTAAAGTGAAGGGCAACCAAGCGACAATTCCCTCGTTCTCAAAATTTTATTTTCGCCACTACCAAGTTTTTGAGAAAAAATGTCCGTTGTATTGTGAAAGGAGTGTTTTATCATGCCGGACCGCACGCGACCCATCCGCAAGGAAATCTGCCTGAACGAGCAGGAAGTAAATCTCATCCAGCACAAGATGCGCCAGCTGGGGACACACAATTTTGGAGTGTACGCCCGGAAGATGCTGATCGATGGCTACATCATCAAAGTCGATTACACCGAGCAGAAAAAGTTAGCTGCCGCCGTCAGCCGTGCCGCCACGAACATCAACCAGATTTGCCGCCGCATCAACAGCACCGGGCGCTGCTATGAAGACGATGTTGCCGAGCTGAAAGCACGGCAAGCCGAGATTTGGGAGCTACTGAAAGTGCGGCAGAGAGATGAGCTTTGACCACAACGGGATTTTCCATACGTGGGTTTTCCGTCACCGGTTTTTCAGACGGTGGAGAGGCTGACGCTCCGGAGCGTTCCGCAACCGGATTTCAGGACGACGGTTTTCGTGCCCTCCATCGGGGCTGAAATTCATCCTCTAACTAATAAGAAATAAATCAAGGCACAAGGGAATCAATCTATCAATCCAATCAATACACCTGATGGGATGGACGGGATAGGAGGTCAGATGAAAACTTTTTGCAAGCTCACGACGCAGAGCCCGGCGGCGTCCTATGTACCGCTTCCGAGGTTCCTTCTCCAAGACGAAGCCCTGCGGGACATCAGCAACGACGCCAAGGTGCTCTACGCGCTGCTGCTGGACAGAGCCAGCATTTCCCGGCAGAACGGCTACGTCGAGCCGGACGGCACGATTCGGCTGTACTTTACCTTGGAACAGGCGCAGACGAAGCTCCACCGTAGCCGCCAGAGCGCCACGCGAATCTTCCGGGAGCTGGAGTACAGCGGCTTGATTGTTCGGCGCAAGCAGGGTTTGGGCAAGCCCGCGCTTATTACGCTGAATTACCCAGCGGACGCAAAGTTGATTCAGCCAAGAGAGGATGGCGCAATATCGCACAAATAAAAGTCGAAAACAAGGTGTTTTCTGCCCCACAAGCGCTGAGAAAACACAGGGAAATATCTTTTCCCATAACGCCTCAGAAAAGCGTGTCTATGCGCCTACAGAAGCGATAAAGGAGGAAACAAGTGAACGCAGAAAAAGCCAATATCCAGACTGGTGTTGATGCAGCCGAAATTCCGGAATACGTCTTTGAATCGCTGGCACGGAGTCTGCTTCCGGTAATTCAGAAGTACTACGAAAGCGAAGGTGGCAAAAAGGCATTTGCCGAATGGAAAGCAAAGAAGGAGTTTTCAGACAGTACATCTACATAAAGAAACCGGGAGGATTGCCATGATCGGCAGTCCTCCCGGCTTTTCCATTACCAGTCTGCAACTTCTTCTATAAAAACAATAAATCCGAACCCATGACCAATCGGTACAAGGTTCGGATTATATTGTTTTGGTGGACCTGAAGGGATTCGAACCCTCGACCTCTCGGATGCGAACCGAACGCTCTCCCAGCTGAGCTACAAGCCCGTATGAACAGGGCGGGATGCCCTGCTCATCTATTATACACGTTTCGCGGCGGATTGCAAGCATTTTCTTCCGCCCAGCGGGATTTTTCTTCCGCCGGAGATCACGTCTTCCGGCCGGAGTCCCTGTCCATCTCCGCCTCGGCCCAGTCGGACAGACTCTCCAGCACCGGCAGCAGGCGCATGCAGCGCTCCGTGGCGCTGTACTCCACCCGCACCGGCACCTCCGGATATGCCTGCCGCCGCACCAGGCCGTCCCCCTCCAGCTCCCGCAGGGCCGCCGAGAGCACCGTGTTGCTGATGCCGTCCAGCTTGGCCCGCAGGGCGTTGTAGCGGATGGTCCCGGCGTTGGCCACGGAGCAGAGGATCTGCACCTTCCACTTGCCGCCGATGCGGCTCATGGCCCAGTGCAGGGGACATTTTTCCATACAGGGGCAGTCGTAATGGGACATGGTAAGCTCCTCCTGACCTGCTCATAATTTTCTGCGCTCTTGCTTTTTCCCGGGATTATGATACGATTATAGCAGATAAGAAAAAAGGAGTAAATAGCAAATGCGTATATATCTTCAGGGCCTCACCATGGGCCTGGCGTATGTGGCCCCCATCGGGCTGCAGAATCTGTTCGTCATCAACAGCGCCCTGGCCCAGCGGCGCAGCCGGGTGTATCTCACCGCCCTGATCGTCATCCTGTGGGACGTGTCCCTGGGGGTGTCCTGCTTCCTGGGGGCCGGGGCGCTGATGCAGGCCCTGCCCTGGCTGCAGAAGGTCATCCTGGGCATCGGCAGCCTCATCGTCATCTGGATCGGCATCGGCCTTCTGCGGTCCACGGCCTCCCTGGAGGGCGGCCGGGATGTCAACGTCCCCATCTGGAAGCTGATCTCATCCGCCTTTGTGGTCACCTGGACCAATCCCCAGGCCCTGATCGACGGCACCATGATGCTGGGAGCCTTCCGGGCCAGCCTGCCGGAGGGCGGCGACCTGCCGTTTATCTGCGGCTTTGGCAGCGCCTCCGCCCTGTGGTTTCTGACCCTGTCCACGGTGGTGTCCCTGCTGGGCAGCCGGTTCAACGAAAAGATCCTCAACGTCATCAACAAGGTCTGCGGCGGGGTCATCATCTTCTATGGCGCGAAGCTCCTCTGGAGCTTTGTGCAGCTTATGGGTTGGCTGTAAGCTGCCGCCGGGAGGAGGCGATGTACAGGGGGATGGCCGCCAGCTGGGCCGCCACGGACACGGCGATCATGGCCGGGATGCTGACGTCGTACAGCACCCCCAGCAGCCAGCTGCCCAAAAACCAGAACACGCCGAAGGCGCACTCGAACACACCGTAGCCCGTGGCCCGGCTGGCCTTGGGCACCATGGAGCTGACCGCCGCCTTCAGGATGGACTCCTGGGCGCCCATGCCCACGCCCCACAGGGCGATGCCCACCAGCAGGGAGGCCACCGAGTGCCCGGCGAACACGAAGATGGCGAAGGGCGCCGACAGCACCGTGCTCCACACCAGGGTCCGGACCCCCTTCTTGTCATACAACAGCCCGAAGAACAGGGCCGCCACCGCGTCCACCAGCATGGCCCCGGCATACAGCAGGGGCAGCGTTCCGCTGGAGATCAGACTTCCCGTTTCCCGCAGGCCCGCCGCCACACCGGTGAAGGTCCGGGAGACATGCATGATGATGATGGAATAGTCGATGAAGCCGAAGGCAAACAGGCTGATGCCGGCGATATACAGGATGAACTCCTTCTTCATGTGGAAGGGGACGTACTCCTTGGGCTCCGGCTCGAAGTGCTCCGGGTTGGGAAACTTCCGCCGGGTCACCAGCAGCAGGATCAGCGTGATGGCCCCGGGGATGGCCAGCACCGCAAAGCACGTGGCATACACCTGGAAGGTGGTGCCGCCGATTTTCAGCAGCATCACCACATACAGCAGCACCGGCCCCAGGAACGCGCCGATCTGGTCCAGCACCTCCTGGATGCCGAAGCTCTTGCCCACCCCCTCCTGGGAGGCGGCAAAGGACATGATGGTGTCCTTGGCGGGCTTTTTGATGGCCTTGCCCATGCGCTGGATCACCAGCAGGGCACAGGCCCAGATCCAGCCGTGTTCTCCCACCAGGGCCAGGGCCGGAACCGCCAGAACGTCCAGCACATACCCGGCGATGGTCATGGGCCAGTAGTGCTTGCTCTTATCCGTCAGCTTGCCGAACACATACCGCATGGAGTAGCCCACCAGCTCCCCCAGGCCGGAGATGAACCCGATGGTTCCGGCGGAGGCCCCCAGCAGGGCCAGATACGCGCCCCGGATGCTGGACGCGCCCTCGTGGGTCATGTCCGAAAACAGGCTGACGATGCCGAACAGCACGATGAAGGCCATGGCCTGGGACATTTTCTTACCGCGCATAATGGTTTCCTCCCTGCCGGCTGCTTTTCTCACAGCCCATGATACCCCAGACTCCCGGTTTGTCAAGGGCCTGCGGAAAAAAAGGAGCCGCCCTGCAAGCAGGGCGGCCCAAGCGGGTGGGATATTGGAAAGCTTCCGATGCTTATGATACGCCGTTTTGGCCGCCGTGTAAATAGGAACCTTTGTCATATGCTGTCGAATGACCAGAAAATCTTAAATTTTTGTGAATAACTGCCAAAAATGCACGGGGCTACTTTTCAAGCGCCCAGCAATATGTTATAATACGTCCAAGGATAAAGGGAACCATCTCCCCGACCCTTGCCCCGAAAGGGATACCTGCGAAAGGAGCAACCAACTATGAAGTTCACATTTACCTGCAAGAAGATCGCCCTGAACGACTCCATCAAGGAATATGCCGAAAAGAAGATCAGCAAGCTGGATCGGTATTTCCCGGAGGAAGCGGACGCATTTGTGACCTTCGCCGTGGAGAAAAAGAACCGCTGCGTGGTGGAGCTGACCATCCGCACTGCCAACGGCACCCTGTTCCGCGCCCAGGAGGAGGACCCCGACGGCGACATGCGGGGCGCCATCAACGAGGCCGTGGCCTTTATCGAGCGCCGCATCCGCAAGAACAAGACCCGTCTGGCCCGGAATCTGCGGCCCGACGCCCTGACCTCCAATATCCCCGCCGAGTTCGACGTGGTGGAGGAGCCGGAGTTCGACGTGGTGCGCACCAAGCGCTTCGCCGTGAAGCCCATGACCACCGAGGAGGCCATTCTCCAGATGAACCTGCTGGACCACACCTTCTATGTGTTCCGCAACATGGACACCTCCGCCGTGTGCGTGGTGTACCGCCGCAACAACGGCGGCTACGGCCTCATTGAGACCCAGGACTGATTCTTATATATCTCCCCGGGGGCGGACGAAAGTCCGCCCCCGGTTTTTTGACAAATAAATCCCCCTCCCGTCGGGAGGGGGATTTGCGTGCTTATGCCCGGTTGTTGAGCTTTCCCAGATAGCGGTAGATGCTGGCCTCGGAGCTGTGCAGCTCCTTGGCCACATAGCTGACGGAGCCCTTCAGCAGGAACACGCCCTTGCGGTTCAGGGCCGCCATGATCTCCATCTTCTCGTCCTGGGTCAGCCGCTCCACCGGCACGGGATAGCCGGACACCACCTCGGACACGATGCTGGCGGTGGCCCCGGCGATGGAGGTGGGATAGGTCTTTTCCGGCGGCTCGGCGGTGGGGTCGGTGTCGTCCTCCACGATCAGGCGGGTGCCGCTCTGCACCCCCGGTGTCAGCATATTGCTGCACAGGTCCATGACCCGGGCCGACAGCTCCTGATAGCGGCTGCTGTCGAAGTTGATGCACAGCAGGCCCGCCAGCTCGTTGTGGGGCCCCTTGATGAACAGGGAGTTGGAGCACATCTTCTTGCCGGTGATGGCGGTGGACTCGAACCGCAGCACATAGTCCTGGGTCTCGTACAGGTGGCTGGTGAGATACTCCAGCATTTTGTTGCTCAGGGGGGAGCCCAGGTGGCGGCCGGTCAGCTCGCCGTTGGCAATGGCGATGATCTCGTTGGAATCGTCCTTCAGCTCGTGAAGGGCCACCTCATAGTCCGGGCCCAGAATGTGGCCCAGGAAGTCCACCAATACGGTGTATTGCCGTCTCATTTCCCTGTCCATTGACAAGCCTCCTTGCTTTATTCCTTGGGGGTCTCGGCTTCTTTGGCCGCTTCCCTGGCGGCCTCCTTGGCCTCCTTGGCTTCCTTGGCCGCCTCCTTGGCCTCGGCGGCCTTCTTGGCCTTGCGCTCCTGAACGGCGGCCTTGCGCTCCTCCTCCAGCTGGCGGCGCTGGGCGTCGATCTTGGCATTTTCGGCGGCCTTGGCGTCCAGCTTGGCGTTTTCTTCCTCCTCCAGCACCCGATAGGCCACCTTGCCCACCAGGGTCTTGGGCAGTTCCTCCCGGAACTCGATGTCCGAGGGCATGGCATACTTGGCGATGTGCTTGCGGCAGTAGTCCATCAGCTCCTGCTTGCAGGCCTCCGTGGGCACATAGCCGGGCTTGAGCACCACGAATGCCTTGACCCGCTGCATCTTGATGGGGTCCTTGACGCCAATGACGCAGCTCAGGTGGACGTACTCGTGGCCGTCCAGGATGTTCTCCAGCTGGGAGGGATACACGTTGTAGCCGTTGGTAACGATCATGCGCTTGATGCGCTGGCGGAAGTAGATGAAGCCCTCCTCGTCCATCATGCCCAGGTCGCCGGTGTGGACCCAGGTCAGGCCGTCGGCGTGGGTCTGCTTGGTCTGGGCCGTCTCCTCGGGGTGGTTGACATACTCCAGCATCATGGTGGGGCCGGTCAGGCAGATCTCGCCCTCCTCGCCGTAGGGGACCTCCTCCTGGGTGCCGGGCTTGACGATCTTATAATAGGTATCCGGGAAGGGGATGCCGATGGAGCCCTCCTTCTGCTTGTGGATGGGGGTCAGGCAGCTGGCGGTGACGCACTCGGTGGTGCCGTAGCCCTCCCGGACGGTGATGGATGCGCCGTGCTCCTTCAGGAAGGCATCGAACCGCTTCTTCAGCTCCACGGACAGGCTGTCGCCGCCGGAGAACACGCCCAGCAGGCAGCTCAGGTCGGCCCCCTCGATCTCCTTCACCCGCAGCAGGGCCTCGAACAGGGAGGGAACGCCGGCAATGAGATTGGGCTGGTGCTTCTTGATCAGCTCGGCATAGCTCTGGGGCGTGAAGCGGGGGATCAGGATGCAGTGGCCGCCGTTGGCCACCATGGAATGGATGGACACGCCCAGGCCGAAGCCGTGGAACATGGGCATAATGGCCAGCATCTTGTGGCCGGGCCGGAAGAAGGGGTTGGTGGCGATGATCTGGGCGGCCAGGGCGTTGAAGTTGCGGTTGGACAGCAGGATGCCCTTGGTCACGCCGGTGGTGCCGCCGGAATACAGGATGGCGGCGGGGTCCTCGGCCTTGCGGCGGACCTGATAGATCTCCACATATTCGTCCCGGCGCAGGAACTCCTTCCAGGACAGAACGCCTGCCCGGCCGGCGGGGATCTTGGGATTCCTGCGGCCCTCGGTGAGCTTATAGCCCACCTTCAGCAGGGGCTTGAGCTCGTCGGCCACGGAGGTGACGATCAGGCACGGCAGGTCCACGGCCTTGCGGACGCTTTCAAACTTGGGATAAAACTGGTCCAGGGTGATGGCCGCCACGGAGCCGGAATCCCGCAGATAGAAGGCGATCTCGCTTTCGGCGGACAGGGGGTGCACCATGTTGGCGATGGCGCCCACCATATTCACGGCGTAGAACATGCACAGGGTCTGGGGTGCGTTGGGCATGCAGATGGTGACCTTGTCGCCCTCCCGGATGCCGATGGCCTTCAGGCTCTTGGCGCAGGCGTTGATCTTCTTCCACATTTCGGCATAGGTGGTGCACTTGCCCATGAACTCATAGGCGATGTAGTCGGGATAGCGGCGCACCATCTCCTCCACCTGGCCGCACATGGACAGGGTGGAATAATTCAGGGTAGCGGGCACCTCGGGGTCCTTGCTCTTGAGCCAGGGGGCTTTGACCTGAGCGGCTTTACTCATAAGATACTTCCTCCTTCAAGGGCTTCTCCAGCTCCTCCGGGTGCTCCAGCAGATACTTCAGCAGCCGGATGGACTTGGAGTAATAATAACCGTCGGCCAGGCGCTCGTCGATGGTCAGACCCAGATCCAGGGTCTCCCGCATGGCCACATTGCCGTCGGCGTCATAAAAGGGACTCAGCTTCTTTTCACCGATGATGCAGAACACGGAGCAGGTGCCCCAGTTGGTCAGGTGGTGATAGCCGCACTTGAGCTTGATGGAGCCCAGGTTGGACAGCACCACGGAGCTGTAGTAGGGGTCGTTGCAGGTCATGCTGTCGGGGACCCAGCCGTGCTTATCCAGCCACATGATGAACCGCACCGCCGCCTTGCCCAGCCACCGGGGCAGCTTGTTGAGGATGTCCATCTCGCCGGTAGTGCTGTCCACCTTGTCGGAGCGGCACTCCGTCACCTGCTGGCGGATGTATTCATGCACCGTGTCGATGGTGTCGTCGCCGGTGGTGTGCAGCATGGCCAGGGCCTCGGCCCCCTTGTCGGAAAACTGCTTTTTCACCACGAAGGACGCCGTCACTTCGTTGCGCTGGAAGAAGTTGCCATTGACGATGAAGCGGTTCATCTTGGGCCGCAGGGTGATGGTTTTCACCAGTGCCGTCAGCACCAGGTGGAAATAGGTATAGGGAAAGTCCTTCTCCGTCTCATTGCGGCGGGCCATATACTCCTTCACCGGGGTCAGGTCGATGCGCTCGGAGATGTATGCCTCGTTGTCGCAGCGGTTGGGATAGATAATGCCGGTGATGAAGTGCAGAGAATCCAGTTCCCGCAGCAGCCGGCCGTCCCGGCGGTCGCCCCGCCGTCTTTTCTGTGTTTCCATTGGTTTCTCCTGTTTTTTTATTCGCATTTTTACAAGCAAAAGTAATATCTCATATTAGATTATAAGATTCTCTTATTATAACAGATTCTTTGCGGCATTTCTACCCTTTTCTGTCATTTTTCTTCGTTAAAATCCCCAAATCGACGGAGGATTTACCGCAGCAGTCCGCTGGAGGCCATGGAGACAAAATCTCCGTCGGCCACGATGATGTGGTCGATGAGCCGGATATCCAGCCGCTTCAGGGCGTCCCGGACCTGGACGGTGGCCTGAACATCCGCCTGGGAGGGCAGGGCCACGCCGCTGGGGTGGTTGTGGGCCAGGAACACGCCGCTGGCCCCGGACAGCAGGGCGTTTTCCACCGCCTGCCGCAGGCTCAGCACCGTCATGTCCGCCTGCCCCTGGGACAGCATCCGGCAGGACAGGACCTTTCCCTTGCCGTCCACGCACAGCTGATACAGCTGCTCCGTCCGCTGTCCGTCCAGCAGCCGCAGGAAATAGGCCCCGGCCTGGTCCACGGAGGCCACGATCTTCTCCTCCCGGCCCGGCCGCCTGGCCCGGTCCCCCATGGCACCTATCAGCCGCAGCAGCACCGCCGCGTTCTGCCCCACGCCCTCCACCTGCTCCAACTCCTGCTCCGGGGCGGTCAGCACCCGGTCCAGAGAGCCGAACTGCTCCAGCAGCCGGTGGGCGGTCTCGTTGGTGTCCCGGCGGGGGATGGCGTAAAACAGGGCCAGCTCCAGCAGCTCATGGTCGGCCATGCTCTGGGGTCCGTGGGATAAAAACTGCTGGCGCTTGCGCTGGCGGTGCCCGTCGTGCAGACCCATTTTTTGTCCCCCCATTTCCCGGCTTTGTCCCGATAATATCCCGCATTGTATCACATTTTCCCGGATTTTACAAGTACGGCTCCGCCGCCCTTTACGGAGAGAAAAATTTGTGCTACAATAAAAAATACTATTACCATAAAGGAGCGTATCATCCCATGACCACCGCAGAATGCATCCGGCAGCGGGTCAGCTGCCGCCGTTTTCAGGAAACCCCCATCCCCCGGGAGGACATCCGCCGGGTGGTGGACCTGGCCCGGTTTTCTCCCAGCTGGAAGAACACCCAGCCTGTGCGATATATCGTTATTGACGACCCGGCGCTGAAGGAGCGGATGGCCCGGGAGTGCATCCCCGGCCAGGGCTTCAACACCAAGACCATCAACCGGGCCGCCGCCCTGGCGGTGATCGCCTATGTGCCGGGGCTGTCCGGCCAGGGGGACGCCCCGCTGACGGAGAGCCAGGCCGCCGGGTGGGAGATGTTCGACGCCGGGATCGCCGCCCAGACCTTCTGTCTGGCAGCCCGGGACCTGGGCATCGGCACTTGCATCCTGGGCATATTCGACGCCGACGCCGCCGGGCGTCTGCTGGAGCTGGAGGGCCTGCGCCCCGCCTGCCTCATTGCCATGGGCTATCCCGAGCAGTGGAAAAACGGCCCTGGCCGCAAGGAGACGGAGGAGTTGCTGTCCTTCCGATAAATCAATCATTTGATAAGGAGCGATAAAGATGGACCACGAACCATTTCAGCAAGAACCCCAGAATCCCCAGGACCCCCAGGACCCCCAGGTCGTGGTCTTTTCCCCGGAGCTTCTGAAGCTGGCGGACCGCCGGCGTCAGGCCCTGGAGGACATCCGCCAGGCGGCGGAGGACGGCGACGCCAACGCCGTGGTGCAGATGGGCATGAACTGCCTGTATGGCATCGGCGGCGAGGCCAAGGACCCGGGAAAGGCCTTCCGGTGGTTTTCCCAGACGGCTCCGGACGACCCGGCGGGCCTTTACTGGCTGGGTGTCTGCTACGACAACGGCTTCGGCGTGGAGCAGGACGAGGACCGGGCCTGCCGCCTGTATCAGGAATCCGCCCAGCAGGACTATGCCCCGGCTCTGTGCAACCTGGGCGTGTGCTATGAAAGCGGCCAGGGGGTGGAAAAGGACCTGAAAAAGGCCGTGGAGCTGTACCGCCGGGCGGCGGAGGGGGGCTATCCCATGGGCCGGTGCAACCTGGGCGTGATGTATCATTCCGGCCTTGGCGTGGAGAAGGACCCGAAAAAAGCCGCCTACTGCTTCGCCCAGGCGGCGGAGCAACGGCTGCCCCGGGCCCAGTATCTGCTGGGGCTGTGCTGCGAGTTCGGCGACGGGGTGGAGAAGGACGTGTCCCGGGCCCTGGCCCTGTACCGGGAGGCCGCCGGGGCCGGATATCCCGACGCCCAGTGCGCCCTGGGGGTGCTGTATCACCAGGGCAAGGGCGTGGAGCAGGATGACCGGGAGGCCGCCCGTCTGTTCCGCCAGGCGGCGGAGGGAGGCTATTACCGGGCCTGGCATTACCTGGGCCAGAGCTATGACCGCGGCCTGGGCGTGGAGAAGGACGTTCAGGAGGCTTTCCGCTGCTTCCTGGCTGCCGCCCAGGGGGACTATACCGAGGCCATCTGCCAGACGGGCATGTGCTATTACTTCGGCCACGGCACGGAGCGGGACTATGACCGGGCGGCGGAATATTTCCGCCGGGGGGCGGAGCGTGAGCATCCCCGGTCCATGACCCGGCTGGGGGTGTGCTGCGAAACCGGACACGGCGTGGAGCGGGACGTCCAGCGGGCCGAGAGCCTCTATCGCCGGGCCATGGATCTGGGCGATCCGGAGGGAGATTATCACCTGGCGGCGCTGCTGCGGCGGGACAAGAACCCGGAGAAGCGCCGGAAGGCGGCCCTTCTGCTGCAAAAGCCCGCCGCCGTGGGGCTGGCTGCGGCCCAGTATCTGCTGGGGCTGTGCTATGAGGCCGGCGACGGGGTGGAGAAAAAGCCCCGGTACGCCGCGTACATGTATCACCGGGCCGCCCAGCAGGGGCACCCGGAGGCCATGCTCCGGCTGGGCATCTGCTACGAGACCGGCGTGGGGGCGG
>ULWT01007158.1_pt1 | contig 17937 bp, 14 predicted proteins | sample 1960611 | NCBI WGS metagenome assembly ULWT01 (sample SAMEA4835819, study PRJEB28245) | human gut metagenome | biome: gut microbiome; material: fecal sample | place: Denmark | collected 2008
AGATTTTGCAGGAAGTGCTGTGGTTGAGTTGTTTACAAGTACGGGTGTATTCTTATCTACATTTGTATATACTCCAAGTTGTCCATAATTATTGTATCCCCACATATATAAGTCGCCGTCTTTGGTAACTGCTGCCGTATGTGAACCGCCTGCCGCTACCTGTATTACTTCTCCTGTTGAACTAAAGTCATAATCAGGATTACTTTGTGAAGTGCCAAGTACAATTTCGGCTGTTGTTTCTGCATTATTTACCGTTGTAGTTGTTGACTCGGTTTGACCGTTGTATGACGCAGTAAATGTATGATTACCGTTTGGCAAATACATTGTGACCTTACCGTCAGAGTCGGTTGTTGCTGTTCCGTTGACTGACGCACCGCTTACAAAACTGCCGTTGCTGTTCTTTACAATAATATTCACCTTATAGGAAACATAAGGACAGGTTGTGAAATCAAAGGTTTGGTGATCTAAGGAATAATAAAAATCGCTGATTTTTGTTTTGACATTTAAAGAAAGTTCAAACTTTAAATTCTTGCTGTTGAGGAATTTTATGTAAATTGAACCACCGATTTTTTTGTAAATATCGCCCTTAATACAAGCCGAACAGTTATGCTTTTTAGAAGATGAATCTTTGGTATCGTCAAACTTTCCCGAAATATCAACACCGTTTTTCAGCGTAAATCCGCCCTCAACCAAAGAACCGAGAACTCTTATTTTTAGCGTTGCTTTTGCGCCGATAAATACACTGCCCGAAAAATCAAGCTTGGTTTCAAGCTTTGGATTTGTTGTCAGGTCTTTGTACCCCTCGGTATTAGAAACGCTGAAGCCGTTTGTTGTTTTCATTGTAGCGCTGATTGAACAGTTTATTGAACCTTCTATAACAAGTGCCGGTGTTACGGTTACATAAACGCCTGCAATCGGCGAAACTCCAAATTCAAAAAGGTCAATACTGCTTTCAAACAAATTAGTTGAAACACTTAAATCAAGTTTTAAAGTTTGGTCAACTTTTAATTCTAAGTACTGATACTGAACGCTTAAATAAACTTTGACATAAACTGATGAACCATATGTAAGCGAACCTTTTACATTAACTCCGTTGTCAACATAGCTAACACTGAAAGGAACTGACCAAGACGCACTTCCGCTAATATCAATCGCCCTTGATTTTCTGCTTTTCTGTTCACTGAGTATCGAAACGCCCTCTCCAACTGTCGATTCATCATAAGTAAAATCAGATTTCTTTGCGGTGCTGTCAATTTTTACATAATCAAAAACATCGTCAAGATTTGCATCTTCACCTGTAATTGTGGCAGTAGTACCGTCTATGGTAATGCTTGCAACCTTGACTATAAGGGCATCACCGTTGCTGTAATCATATGAGAAAATATCGCCCTCACTAAGAGAAGAAATACTATCGTCAATATTCTCAATTACATATGTCTTTGTTGTATCGTCACTTTTAGTAACTTTGTTGGTTTCGCCGGACTCATCAACAAGCTTTACTTCATCCTTGTAAACCGCAAAGTTGTTATCATCGTCATTATCAAAATTAAGCACCTTGTTTTCTTCAAAATCATCTGTGGTTTTTGAAAGAAATTCTTGCATATTCTTGGTGTACATTGGAGAAGAATATGCGGTGCATAACGGCTTGTTTGTTGTTGTGTCAATAAGATAGCCTTTCACATAAAAATACTGTGGCATATCATTGGTATCTAAAATGACATTCTTTTCGGTTTCACCGTTGGTTACTTCTGTCGTACCCGTTGCAATAAGCGTATCGCAACTTTCATTGTAGATAGCGACAAGCAATGTTGCGTCTGTAATAGTTTCAAAAGAAACCACGGCATTGTTGCCTGAAACAGCTACTGAAAAGACATTGTAGCCGTTATTATCTTCAGTCTCTTCGTTTTTGTCCGCAATTTCGTTTGCAAGCATTGTGCCTAACGAATTTGTTCCCGACACGCTGAGATTGTCCTGAACATTTGCATTTTGTGAATTGCTTTTTTCATCAGCCGAAACAGCCCCTGCACTTACGCTAAAAACTGAAAAAATGAGCGTAATAGCAAGAGTAACCGCCAAAAATCTGCTGAATAATCGTTTGTTGTTCATAATATCCCCCTTAAATCAATGTTATGTTAATATTATACAATAAATAAAATATGTTTGCAATACTTTAATGCAAATTGATATTTGCGGATGAATTGTTATAATTTAAAACATATTAGTGATTCTTAGTACTTTTGATAGGCATAAACTTATGCTAATATTTCAAAAAATCCAAATTCATCAACCACAGGGTAGATAATGGGACAGTGGTTTTTGGTATAATATAGTTGACAGATGGTAACATCGGGCCAAAATGATATTTTATTAAAATATCAAAATGTCAGGAGGAAAATTTATGAAAAAATGGTGTGTGTATTATCAGGTCCAGAGGTATGAATTAGTCGATTATGTTTTAGCTGATTTGGAGATTTCCGATGAACTTTACGAGAAAATTCAGGAAAACATAGAAAACGGTATTCCTGTCCATAGCGGTGAAGTCGGTGAGGAGCTTGAAAAGCTTGCACAAAAGCATTATGAGAACTATGTGACACAATTTGCTTGTGATGACTATGATATGCCGTGGCGTGGTGATTATGACAGCGATGAGGCATATGAAAAGGCACTTGAAGAGGATCGCAAGTACTTTTTTTGAGGATGATCCTGATGCCACCGAAGAAGAATACGAAGAACATCTTCAGGAATTCAGAGAAGCATGCAAATGGCATATAGAGGATGATTTATACGAGGATTTCACTTTTGATGATCCCGGCGAGGCAACGAGATTCGCAAAATGTCTAAGCGATGTTCAGTGCAAGAGATATTCAGGCGAAAATTCCGGAAGTCATTATTTTGAATTTCAGGATTACGATGATGAAATAATTAACTATAGCCTGTGGATCACATTTGATGAAAACGGCTTTGTAATTAATGTGTCTGATATTGACGCACAAGGCTACGAAGGCGAAGATTGCCGACAATCATATACAGATGGATGCGCCCCCCGACTACGGCTTCTTAGAAAGCGAAATCCGCCGAGAACTTGCGGAAGATGAATAAATGTTTCTAAATAACAGGTGATAAATCCCCCCTCCTATGGCAGAATTAAAAAAACTGCCATAGGAGATTTTATTATACTGTGATAATATTTATTTGGCAGCAACAAAAATAATTGTTAAAAAAGCACTACGAAAAAATATTGCTAATGTAATTTAAAAAAATTACAAAAATGTATTGACAAAAGAAAAGGTTAGGAGTAATATAAAGTTGCAACAATGAAAAATGTAATTTTAGAAAGGCACAAAATGAAGATAGAAGATATTATTACAATTATGACGGGAACTCCTCAATTTAGGATAAAAGAATCTTTGTCAGATACGGCGCCGACTTATTATTTTTACGGTCAGCAAGAACTTGAAAATGATATAGTAAATCTTGAATTAAGCAAAGAAAGTCCAAAATCAATATCGACCTTAGATGAGCTTAATTTGGTGCAAGAAGGCGATATTTTATTTAGCTTGATTTCAGGTAGGACGACTATTGTAAACAAAAAACATCAGGGGTATTTGTATACACAAAATTATGTTAAGCTGATACCTAAAACTGTTGTAGACAGCAAATATCTGGTATACCTGTTGAATGAAAGCGACTTAATAAGAAAGCAGTGGTCAAAGGGATTACAAGGCTCGGCTGTCTTAAAACATACAGTAAAACAGTTACGAGAACTTGAGTTGCCCCAAATGCACTCTTATGAGAAACAGAAAATTATCGGAGATATTTATTTTAAACAATTACGGCTGCAGGCATTAAAAATGAGAGTGGCTGACGCAGAAAAACTATTAACAATAGCAAAACTTAAGGGGGTAAACTTATGACTGAAAACCGCTTTGAAACAGAGTTGATTCAGTACATTACAACAGGAACAATATCAAATCCGAAATGTTTAGAGGGTATTCCGGAATTTACAGTTATAGGACTTGGAAATAGGGTTGTAAAAACAAAACTCTGGAAATATGAACCTGACATAAAAACCACACCGCAGCTTTGGGAGAATTTTAAGAAGATACTTGAGCAACACAATCAAAATGTTTTGGAAAATCCCATGAGCGATGCAGAATTCAATCAGGTTAAAAAAATCATTTCCGATTTACACACACCGTATGAAGCAGGTCAATTCCTTTATGGATTAAACGGAGTATCTCAAATTGAGGTAGATCTTGATGACGGCAGACATGTTTTTTTGACAGTATTCGATCAAAAACAGATTGGTGCAGGTGATACAGTTTATCAGGTGGTAAATCAGATTGAGCGTCCCGCAGTTATAAACGGCAAGATGAACCGCCGTTTTGATACTACTCTTCTGATTAACGGATTGCCGATTATTCAGATTGAAGAAAAACGAGATACGCATGATGTTAACGAAGCGTTAAATCAAATGCACCAATACATTGACGAAGGTCAGTATGGCGACATTTTTTCAATGCTGCAGATTCTTATTGCAATAACTCCCAATAATGTAAAATATATGGCTAATACAACCTCCGAGAGGTTTAACAAGGATTTTGCATTTAACTGGCAGCGAGAAGATAATACCATTGTAAGAGATTGGAAAGAGTTTGCCGATTCAATGTTATCAATTCCAATGGCTCATCAGATGGCAACCAATTATATGATACTTGACGGCACACCGAACAAGCAGTCATTAAAGGTTATGCGTCCGTATCAGGTTTATGCAACACAAGCAGTTATCGAAGGCCTTAAAAATGTTGATTTTGAATTTGGCGATAAAAAGGTCGGTTATATTTGGCATACCACAGGATCAGGTAAGACAATTACATCGTTTAAGACAGCTTGGTTGGCAAGTCGTATGCCAAAGGTTGACAAAGTAGTTTTTGTAGTTGATCGTATCCAGCTGACAAAACAAACAAACGAAAATTACAAAGCTTACGATCCCGACGCTACTGATGACTTTGACGGTATTGTACAGGATACCAATAATACAACAGATTTAAGCCGTAAACTAAAATCAAAATCTAATGGTATTATAGTTACATCCGTTCAAAAATTGGATACGCTTGTTAAGAGAAAATCGTTTAAGTCGCCTGAAAAAAATATTGTCTTTATAGTTGATGAGGCACACCGTTCCACAGCCGGAGATTCTTTCAAAAATATTCAAAATTCATTTAAGCGTGCCGCATGGGTAGGCTATACGGGAACACCGACATTCGATGAAACAACTAAAGGCCTAAGAACGGAAGATATTTTCGGAAGACCACTACATAAATATACAATCCGTGAGGCTATTGCAGACAGAAATGTCTTGGGATTCAAAGTTGACTTTGAAACTACCATTCCCGAAGATGTTATGAAAGAAAAATATCTCCCATCATTCTACAGAGAAAAGTATCCGGATTGGTCGGAAGAAAAAATCAATGCAAAGATTGATAACCTGACGCCCGAAGATATGGACGATGCTGTTGAACCGAGTTTTTATGACGAGAATCCAAAGCATGTTGAATTGGTAGTAAAAGATATATTCGACAAGTGGCAAAATCGTTCAAATGACGGCAAATACAATGCACTTTTTACTACTCATGTAGGTGGCGGAAAAGCCAGCACACCAATGGCAATGATGTATTATAACGAATTTAAAAGAGTCAACTGTGAGCGTAAAAAACAGGGGCTGCCAACCCTAAAAGTGGCAGTAACATTCAGCGTTAACAACACAAACAACAATAGTATGCTTGATACCAACAAAGCCCTGTATCAAGCAATTACAGAATATAATACCGAATTTCGTACAAAGTTTGATATGAATGATGTGTCGGGATATACTCAGGATGTAATTTCAAGATTGAACAAAACCGCAAGCGACGGCAATTTTCTTGATTTGGTAATTGTTGTAGATCAGCTCCTCACAGGCTTTGACGCACCGCAATTGAATACCTTGTATGTTGACAGAACATTAAAGGGTGCAGGACTTATTCAGGCATATTCCAGAACAAACAGAGTAGCGGATATGCAGGAAAAGCCGTGGGGACGAATTGTCAATTATCGTTGGCCCGCACAAAATGAGCGACTTATGAACGAAGCTCTTGCAATTTACGCAAACAAAGATTCCGCAAATCTTTCTGATGAAGAAAGAAGCATTCAAAATGTTCAGAACGGTATCACCGCCCCGAAATTTGACGATGTTTTAGGTGATGTCAAAAATACCGTGGAAAAAATTTCTGATTTGACAAATGAATTTAATCAACTGCCACCGTCTGAAAAACAGAAAGATTTTATGATTGACTTAATTCGTGAGTATAACGCAGGAATGGCAAAGCTCAAGCAGTATGCTCCCGAAAGTGATGAAAACGAGGGATTTGACTACAAAAATCCTGATAAACTGCTTGAAAAAATCGGAATAACTCCCGAACAGGAGAAAAAGCTGACAACTGTTCTCACAAATGAGCTTAAAGATTATATTTCAAAGAGAGAAAAAATTCCGGTTTACCAGATAGAACTTCGTATGACTCATATCAAGGATGTTAAGATAGATTACGATTATCTTACAGAATTAGTAAATGAGCTGTTAAATGCTGTACATAACGGCAATGAGCAGGAGGCAGACGAAACCAAGGAGAAGATAGATCAGTTTGCAAACGGACTTGATGACCGTATGTATGCCGCAAAGATTATGAATGCCGCAGACGCTATCAGAAAAGGTGATTATCCTCCCGAGGGTTCAAACTTTAAATATCCCGCAAAACTTAAGGATTGCGAAACAGTAATCAGTGCAGCCAACACTATAAGCGTTGACCGAGTATTTCTTGAATTTAGAAATAAGTGGGGCATTACGGAAGTAATTACAAGTGCCGGAATGAGAGGCCTATTCAGCCGTCACCGTTATGGTAAATTTGATTTGGACGATGCAGGTGAAATAAGCGATATTATTAAAAGAGCAAGCGTAGATTACAAAACCATGGCACTTGATGAAGAAGTACAGGCTCTTTCAAAAATCAAGTATCGCAACAGTTTGCGAGATGCAATATATAAATTAGCCGATAAAATGGCAGAGAGGTAAGAAAATGAAAAAATTAATAATCGGAGGGAAAATATATGAGTGAAAAAAAGAATGTTCCTAAGCTTAGATTCCCCGAATTTACTGAACCTTGGGAACAGCGTAAGCTGAAAAATATACTGGTTAGCTTGCAAAATAATACTCTTTCTAGGGCTGATTTATCGAATGAAACCGGTGTTGCAAAGAATGTTCACTATGGTGATGTGCTTATAAAGTTTGGAGAAGTTTTAGATATAAGCAAAGAGCAACTTCCAATGATTACAGATGAAAAGGTACTGACCAAATATAAAACCTCATTCTTACAAAACGGGGATGTGGTTGTAGCTGATACAGCAGAGGATACTACTGTCGGAAAATGCAGTGAAATAGCGGAATTGAACGATGAAGTTGTTATATCTGGACTTCATACTATTCCATACAGACCAGTAGAAAAATTTGCCACTGGATATTTAGGATATTATCTAAATTCTGATTCTTATCACAATCAGTTGATACCTTTAATGCAAGGGATAAAAGTTACATCAATTTCAAAATCTGCTATGCAAGATACAAATATTATTTATCCTAACTCAAAGGAAGAACAGGCTAAGATTGGAAAGTATTTTATTACCCTCGACGACCTTATCACCCTTCATCAGCGTAAGTTAGACCATGTAAAGGATTTGAAAAAATCCATGCTCCAAAAAATGTTTCCAAAAAATGGTCAGCTATATCCGGAGGTGCGATTCCCTGAATTTACTGACGCTTGGGAACAGCGTAAGCTGGGGGATGTATTTAAAGAATATACAGAAAAGAACCACATAGAGTTGCCAACACTGACTATTATTCAAGGTGGTGGAACTGTAAAGAGAGAAGATTCTAATAGAAGTTTAATGTATGATCAAACAAATTTAGCTAACTACAAAATGGTAAGAAAAGATGATTTTATTGTGCATCTCCGTTCGTTTGAAGGAGGTCTTGAAAAATCATCATTAGATGGCATCATAAGCCCAGCATATCACACTTTTCATAGTGATAGTGCTGATTCAAGATTTTATTATCCTTACTTTCGTTCACATGAGTTTATAAAACATAAATTAGTGCCTCATGTGTATGGAATAAGAGATGGAAGAAGTATAGATATTGATGGAATGAAAACAATTGATATTCCATATACATCATTAGATGAACAGCATGCAATCGGTGACTATTTAGAGCAGTTTGATACCCTTATCACCCTTCATCAGCGTGAGTTAGATCACCTCAAATTATTAAAAAAAGGCATGTTACAACAAATGTTTGTATAAGAAAAAGAAAGGACAGAAAAAATGAGCGATTTAGAAACTATAAAATCCAAAGTGTGGGCAATGGCTAACGAATTAAGAGGTAATATGGATGCCTCAGAGTATAAAAACTATATTTTGGCATTTATGTTTTACAGATATTTGTCTGAACATCAAGAACAGTATTTGCTTTCAAATAATGTAATTGACCTTGAAGATGGGCAGACGATAAATGAAGCCTACAAAGCAATGGCTGTTAGCGAAGATTTGGCAGATTATATCAAAGATATATCGTCTGCCCTCGGTTATGCAATTGGACCAAATGACACATGGGCTTCTCTTGTGGAGAAAATTGAAAACAGCGAAGTTATACCAAGCGATTATCAGACGATTTTCGCAAATTTTGAGGAACACGCTAAGCTTAACAAAGAGGCAGAAAAAGATTTTAGGGGCGTTTTTAATGATGTAAACCTCGGTGATTCAAGACTCGGTTCTTCAACAAACGAGCGTGCAAAATCCTTAAATCGTATTGTAAAACTCGTTGATAGTACTCAGTACAAATCAGATGACGGCAAAGATATTCTCGGAGAAATTTATGAATTTTTAATAGGTAAATTCGCTGCTACTGCGGGAAAAAAAGGCGGAGAATTTTATACTCCTCATGAGGTGTCAAAGGTTTTGGCGAAAATAGTTACCGATGATGTCAAAGAATCAGACAGCGTATTCAGTGTTTATGATCCCACCTGTGGTTCAGGCTCTTTGCTTTTGACAGTTCAGGACGAAGTACCGGGCGGAAACAATACAGGTGCTGTTAAGTTTTACGGACAGGAACTCAACACAACTACATACAACCTTGCACGAATGAATTTAATGATGCACGGAGTATCATTCCAGAATATGAGCTTATCAAATGCCGACACTCTCGAGAGCGATTGGCCGGACGGTCCCGATGTAAAGGGTATTGACCACCCCCGTTCATTTGATGCTGTCGTTGCTAATCCGCCGTATTCGGCACATTGGGATAACAGCGAAACCAAGTTGAAAGATCCACGCTTTAAGGATTACGGAAAGCTTGCACCAAAGACAAAGGCTGATTATTCATTTGTCCTTCATGGCTTGTATCATCTTAATGAGGAGGGAACAATGGCAATCGTTCTCCCTCACGGTGTTCTTTTCAGAGGTGCAGCGGAAGGAACTATCAGACAGAATTTAATTGAACATCCAAGCGGAAATCGCATTTATGCTATCATCGGTTTGCCGTCAAATCTTTTCTACGGAACAGGCATTCCCACTATTATTATGGTGTTAAAAAAGAAACGCACAGGCAAAGATATATTGTTTATTGATGCGTCAAATGATTTTAAAAAGGAAAAAAATCAGAACAAGCTTACTGCAGAGAATATTGACAAAATTATTTCAACATACCGTGAAAGAAAGGATGTTCCAAAATATGCACATTTAGCAAGCATTGAGGAAATTCGCCAAAATGATTATAACCTCAATATTCCTCGTTATGTAGATACAACTGAGGAAGAAGAGGAAATTGACATTGATGAGGTCAGAAAGTTAATTGCTCAGGATAAAAAGGAAATTGAGGAATTAGAGGCTCAAATTGCAGAACAGTTTAAATTGCTTGGTATTTAAATAATTACATTTAACAGAGAAAGCTTGCAACATTTTTGTAGTTGCAAGCTTTTTTCCTATCATCAGCGTGTTAATGTTGTTTATGAGTTAAGATTAGATAAAGACCGCATTATGATGTCAATATCCTTGCTTTCCAGTTCCTGAATGATATGAAGATAAGTTTTTTGTGTGGTTGTCATATTTGAGTGACCTAATCTTCGGGCAACACTTGCAATCGACACTCCGGCAAAGAGCAAAAGTGATGCATGTGTATGGCGCAGTCCGTGAATTGATATTATAGGCACCTCTGCGTTACGGCAATGTTTTGCGAGAATACTGTTTGCTGTAGAATTATATACCTTTTTGCTTACAAAAATAGGTTTATCTTCCGGCAAATGTTTAATTAGTTCCGCAAATTGAATTACCGTTTGCCAATCCAAAGGAATTTTTCTGACAGAAGATTCATTTTTGGTAGGAAGAAAGCCACCGTTACCCTTATAATCCCATGTTTTTGAAACAGATAACAGTTGTCGGCTTAAATCAAAATCTTTTGGAGTAAGTGCCAAAGCCTCAGAAAAACGCATGCCTGTTTTTGCAATCAGCAGGATAAACCAATCCATATTGATTTGCTCTGTAAGATTAAGATCGTCCAACAATTTATGAAGTTCGTACTGATTTAAAAATTTTGGCTTCTTTTCACGAGGTGTCTTACCTTTGATAATAGCTTTTCTCGTTGGATCGTGAAGAATTAAACCTTCATCTACGGCATCAAGAATTGCACATTTTAAATGATGATGAAAGTCCATGGTTGTTTGTCTTTCATGTTCGGTTGCATAATCATTTAATAGTTTTTGATATGTAATGCGGTCAAGATTACTTATTGCAAGTTCAGGTATCAATTTTACTAACCACTGATGAGCCATATTGTATTTATTCATCGTTACCGGTCGGATAGCCCCCTCCTTATATACAGAAATCCACTGCTTATAGTAATCGCAAAATAACATGTCGCTTTTGATAATGGTGTTTTGCATATGTCAGCACCCCTTTTAAAATAATAAATTCACACGCCGATACAGGATTATAACCATTATCGAATAATACTGTGGCATTAGTCAAATTTATTGCATCCAACTTACGCTGATGAAGGGTGATAAGGTGGTCGAGACTGCGAAATATTGTGCCAATCTTATGTGCCTCGTTTTCACCAGATGGCACAGCTACTTCAATCTTCGCTAAATCATTCACATTTATTGCGGGATAGCTCGTTCCAGTACAGTTATCCAAAACAACCTTTACAAATCGTTCACTTTGAATAAGGCTGAACAGAAAATACCCATCAACAAACGGACGCATCTGTGCATATCCAGTCGAAAAAACATAGTTATTATCGGATATTTCAAAGAGATAATTATTTTTTTGATATGGGCGAACGGTCTGATAAAATATGTCGCCAGTGCAAGCAAGTCGCTGTGCTCTTGACGGAGCAGATGACTTTATTTCCGTTCTATGTGACAACATCTCCGTGCCAACAACCGACTCTAAATCGACATATTCAAATGTTTGAGGTAGTTCATCTTTAGGATTGAACAACGCCAGTTCTCCCAACTTACGCTGTTCCCAAGCAATAGCATTTTAAACTAACAAAATATTTAAATTTCTGTCTTAGTGAAATTTATTAGAAGTCAAAGAGAAAAATAATAACGCTTGGGAACAGCGTAAGGTTACAGACTTAGGTGAAATATATATTGGTTTAGTCACGACAATGACGGAACACTATACAGATCAGGGACACTTATTGATTAGAAATTCAGATATAAAAGATGGGTATTTTGAATTTGGAGAAAATCCAATTTATCTTGATGAGGAATTTTCTGAACAAAATAAATCAAGAATGCACCAGCTAGGGGATGTAATAACAGTACATACTGGTGATATAGGAACATCTGCTGTAATAGGCGATAATGAAGTGAATTCAATAGGTTTTGCAACAATTGTAACTCGACCAAATCAGGAAGTACTAGACTCAGAATATTTTGCAACGTATTTGAACACTGATACTCATAAACAATGGGCTATTTCAATGGCAACGGGTGATGGACGCTCGAATTATAACCTGAAAGACTATACAAAACTTGTGGTTCCGATACCTCAAATTAAGGAACAAAAGAAGATTGCAGCTTGTATTGGCAATTTGAATAACCTTATCACCCTTCATCAGCGTAAGCAATAAAGTAACGCATTATGAATTATTATTTGATTTAACATTTTACGGGCAAAATAGTGTGTGAAAAATTTTGCTAAGGGCTTGAATTATTGGAATGTATATGTTATAATGACACCATAGTCAACATTGTTCCAAGTCGCTTTTTGTAAGAGATTTAAATTTAAACCATTTAAGTAGGCATAAATGCCGAAAAATCATTTTTTGTTATTGAACTAAGAAAAAAGTTTTTAAAACTTTTAACGAAATCTTTAGAATTCCTGATCGGAAAAAACGTGAAATTAAGCTCAAGGGGGTGGTCTACCCTTTTTTACCTTGAGAATGACAAAATAGAAGAAATATATGTGCAAGATTTTTGCATGTGCTGAAGATTATGAAGGGTACAAATTTTATGATTTGTACTTTTTTATTTATGAAAATGCAGAAGCAATTCGCATGGTCAAGAATTGATTTGTGACGGTGTCACATTGAGATATTTGAAAAAGAGAGATTGCAGTAAAAGGGGCAGTATGCCCTTTTGAATACTAAAAACAGAATATTGTATATAAAGAGAGTACAATTTTTATTTGTACTCTCTTTTTGTTTGCAAGATAATGCCACATCCCGACAGCCGTGTTAAGGAGGCGATAAGAAAATAAAGAACGACATCAAATTAAGATGTTATTAACAGTGATAAAGTAAAAACATAGGTTGAAACAGACCTGATGACAGATAAAACATTAACTATGTGCAGTTGCCTCACATAAAATTCAGGCAAACGCCCGCGATGTTTGGGCGCCGATTCAGTCGGCAAAAACATCAATTTAAAATGAAAGGAGTTTATATATGCAATATAAACTTTTGGTTTATACATGGCTATTGCGTTTTGTGGGCAATCATGAAAAGCGATGCCGCAATTACTTTATCTACTGAAAAATTTATTGAACAGATCAAAGCCGATACAATCGGTTTGGCGTTTACCAAGCTTCTTGAAGCAATGAATGTTTCAAGAGCTGATTATAGAGATGCGTACGGATTTGGCGAGGGAACTGTCGATCACATAGTAAACCGATATGATCTTGATATGAAACCCGACACAATAATTCGTGCAGTTTTGGTGCTTAATGTCGATTACAGACTGAGCAAATTTCTGCTCAATAAAGCAGGAATTTGTGAGGGAAATTGTCCTGCATCAAAAATATATTGGAGCGTTTTAAAGAAAGTCAATTCTGATTTTATTCCGTATTACAGCAAAAATATAAATTTTTTCGAAGAAGTTCCGAATACGATTAACGAAATAAATCAGAGAATAGATAAAACGATTGATAAAATGCCGATTTCGGATAAAAAGAAGGTGGAGTATAAGAAAAAATATAGAATTAAAGATGCATTAGCTGTATGAAAAAAATTTTATTATAACACAGAATGCGAAAAAAGGGAACACAGTAAATCGCCTGTTGAATGTAATTTGCCGATGATATAATTTAGTTGTCATCGATGATAAATTATTTTTTCGGAGGTAAAATTATGAATATCAATTTAGTTGAAATTGATGCCAACAAGACTGTCGGCAAAAATCCTGTGCTTGTTGATGTTGCACCGTCATATGTCTATGAGAACGGCAAAAGAACAGGTGAGGTCAGCGGATTTAAATACACCGTTGCCTTACCTGATAAGGCTTTTGAAAAGCTGACGGTCAAGATTGACGGCGAGTGCAAACTTGAAAAGCCTGATGATAAACATTATCCGGTGGTCATCTTTGACGGACTTGAGATGCGTCCGTATTGGACTCCTGAGGGCTACAAGGTTTCTGCAACGGCGAAGAATATTCGTGCTGTCAATGCGGGAAAGGCTTAAACTGCACCAAATCAGTCTTTGCATGGTGTGCCTTAAGCACACCGTGCAGAGGCTCTGCGATAGGGGGAGTATTACCCCTATCGTAGCAATGTAGCAGTAGCAGGGAGGTTTTTATATGGGCAGTTCAAATCATCAGTCGAGGAAGTGGCTGTTGACCATAAATAACCCTGATGATTACGAGCTTGACCATAATTCGGTCAAGAATACTCTGCATCTGTTCAGTCCCGATTATTTTTGTCTTGTGGATGAAATTGCAACCACAGGCACAAAGCATATGCACATTTTCATTTACTCAAAATCGCCGATTCGCTTTTCAACATTGAAGAACAGATTTCCTGTTGCACATATTGATAAAGCTAACGGCAGTGTAATGGAAAATCGTGACTATCTCCGTAAGGAGGGCAAGTGGCAGGGTTCTGATAAGGAACAGACAAACCTTATTGATACCTTTGAAGAGGTTGGTAATGTTCCAAAGCCTGTTGATGAAAATTCTCCCGATATGTCTGCTCTGATTGAAGAAATCGAAAACGGACTTGATACCTACGAAATTATCAAGCTTCACCCGAAATATGCCTTTAGGATAAAAGAGATTGACACACTCAGGCAAACAGTTCTTTCAAATATGTTCCGTGAAAAGAAAAGACAGGTTACCGTTTACTATGTTTACGGAAAGTCGGGAACAGGCAAGACAAGGAGGATATATCAAAAACACAGAGCACCCGATATTTGCAGAATTACTGCGTATCGCCGTAGTACAGGGATAAATTTTGACAGCTATCACGGACAATCTGTACTCGTTTTTGAAGAATTTGCGTCACAGATTCCGATAGAAGATATGCTGAATTATCTTGACATTTATCCTCTTATGCTTCCGGCAAGATTCAACGACAAAGTCGCTTGCTATGACACGGTGTATATTACCTCAAATATTTCTCTCGGTGAGCAATACAGTGAGGTTCAGCATTATAAGCCTGAAACATGGAAAGCCTTTCTGCGAAGAATAAACTTTCTTGTGGAATATACCGATGTCAATACCTACACGGTTACTGAAATCAACAAGGTGAAAGAGGTTAAAGCGGATGATTGATAACAATGACAAATCAAGTCTTCATAATCGGTGGAATATGCGTATCCTCGGCATATATTTCTCAAACGGATTGAAAAGAATTTTCGGCAAAAATTCGGGCAGAGTTATTGCAATTATCTATCTTGCATTTTGTTTGATTTTCTGGGAATGTCGCTATTCAATCTGGCAGCCTTACGGTTATTTTCAAAATTTGCAGAAATTTATGACTTCTGTGCTGGTGCTTATTTTGATTCCGTCAGTAACATTTGCCCTGACTTTTTTAATCGGTATGCCGTTTGGCTCAATCGGTGTCAGCAACAATTTGCACAGAATAGGATTTGTAAATTCCGCAGGAGAAGCACCGTTGCTTTTGTCAAAATCAGTTGATAAAAGTAATGACAGGGTTATGATTCTCAAATTCAAAACCTTTGGCATTCCTCTGTCGGAATGGACTGATAATCAAGACAGAATAGAATCTGCACTCAATATACATATTGATGAGATGCGTGAGGGCGATGATTGCCGTGTCGTGATTATCAGATGTGTTGACGGTGAAAACAGGCTTTCGGATTATATCGAATGGTCGGAAAATCTGCTGAGCGATGAGAATTTTGAAATTGTGCTTGGTGAAGGTTATTCGGGACGGGTGAGTGTAAACATTGCCAAAATTCCACATATGCTTATCGGTGGTTCAACAGGTTCGGGCAAGAGCGTTTTACTCAAGCTTGTTTTGATGCAATGCGTCAAAAAGGATGCAAAAGTCTATATTGCCGATTTCAAAGGCGGTGTAGACTTTCCGCCGATATGGCATACAAAATGCTCTTTGCTGACTGATGAAAGAACCTTGTATAAGGTGCTTGTCAGCATAACCGATGAATTACAAAGTAGAAAACAAATTCTTCGCACGGCAGGTGTTGCAAATATTGACGAATACAATCGTAATGCCGAGAAAAAACTTTACAGAATTGTATTTGCGTGTGATGAGATTGCCGAAGTGCTTGATAAAACAGGTCTTTCAAAGCAACAGAAGGATGAAATTTTGAAAATCGAATCCGAACTTTCAATAATAGCAAGGCAGGGCAGAGCCTTTGGAATTCACCTTGTTCTTGCAACACAAAGACCTGATGCCGCAATCCTCAACGGTCAGATACGGAATAACATTGATACGAGAATATGCGGTAGGGCGGATAATGTGTTGTCGCAGATTATCCTTGATAATACGGATGCCTCAGATAAAATTGCAAAATCTTCACAGGGACGATTTTTGACAAACAGCGGAAAAATCTTTCAGGCTTATTGGTTTGATGAAAATATTTTATAGATTGGAGGTGAATTTATGAGCGAAAGCGAAAAGAAAGGTATTCTCGACAATTACAGTGATGTGCTGACTACGGTTGATCTTATGAGTATTCTCCATACAGGCAGAACATTGACCTATAAAATGCTTAAAGAAGGTACAATCAAATCCGTTAGAGCGGGGCGTAGATATATCATTCCTAAAAAATATCTCGAAGAATTTCTCAATGCCGAAAAAAGTAACGAGAAATAGCCGATAAACACTTGAACAGACTGTCAACGCAGAGTACAATTAGTATGTGCATTGGCAGTCTGTTCTCATTATGAAAGGAGATTATAAATGGGAGTATCAGGCAGCCTTCAGGTAAAGGACGGAAAATATTATGCAGTTCTGAGCCTGAAAACAAACGAACTTACTAAAAAAGGAAATATCAAATACAGAACCAAATGGATTTCAACAGGTTTTGAAGTCAAAGGAAATAAAAAGCGGGCAAAGGAATTTCTCAATGAAAAGTGCCGTGAGTATTCAAAACGCAATGTGGACTACTGCGATATGTATTTTGCCGATTATATGGTTGAGTGGCTTGATGAAATTGAGCCGGAAATCAGGGCGAATACATACAGAGGCTATTCGGGAAATGTGGGAAACCATATTGTGCCGTACTTTTATCCGAGAAGAATAAAAATTCAGGAATTGAAAGTGAGTGACCTTGAAGATTTTTACAAGTATCTTGTTTTTGAAAAGAGTAAATCTGACGGGAGCGAACCGCTGTCGCCCACAACTATAACGCACATCCACCGCTGTATAAGCAAGGCTTTAAATGATGCGGCACGAAAGGGCATTATAACGGTCAATGTTGCTTCACTTGCAAGAAAGCCTCATTCGGTAAAATTCAAAAGCCAGTATTTGAACGAAAGGCAGGTTAATGAGCTTTTGAAGACAGTTAAGGACACCCCGATTGAAGTGCCTGTTACAATCTGCGCCGTATTCGGATTACGCCGTGGGGAGGTGCTTGGCTTGAAGTGGAAAGCCGTTGATATGGAAAACAGGACAATTACAATCAGCGAAACACTTCAACAGCATGTCGGTGGCTCATATACTTCACCGCCAAAGACCGAAAGCAGTTACAGAACACTTCCGATTCCCGACAAGGTATTTCAATATCTGCTTGCTCAAAAAAGAAAGCAGGAGAGTGAAAAGAGGTTGCTCGGCAGCGGCTATATTGACAACGATTATGTGTGTGTATGGCCTGACGGCAAGGTCATCACACCGAATTATCTCACGAAAAATTTTCATCAAATGATTGTTGAGAGTGATTTGCCGAATATCCGACTTCATGACCTCAGACACAGCGTTGCAAGTAATTTGCTTAATATGGGATTTACGGTTGTTCAGGTTCAGGAGTGGCTCGGACACAGCAGTGCCGCAACAACATTGAACTTTTATGCTCATGTTGATAAAACAAGCAAACTGAACATTTCACGCACTCTTGATACAAAGCTGAAAATTGATTTGTAATTCCGT
>ULWT01023357.1_pt1 | contig 17770 bp, 10 predicted proteins | sample 1960611 | NCBI WGS metagenome assembly ULWT01 (sample SAMEA4835819, study PRJEB28245) | human gut metagenome | biome: gut microbiome; material: fecal sample | place: Denmark | collected 2008
CGGCAAGATAGCCGGTGTCTACAACGATGGACTGCCCGGGTCGGAGGTCGTATTCAACCGCATGGCCGTCAATTTCTATGAAAGCTTTGCCGAAACCGCTGAGTTTCTGCATTATGAAGCCCTCACCGCCGAACAGCCCTGCGCCGAAACGCTTTTGAAAATGGACGGAGAGCTCAACCGTGCTTTCGCTTGCAAGGAAGCCGCTCTTTTGAACGATGAGCGGGTTGTTGGGTGTGATGTCAAAGCAGCGCACCGAGCCGGGGAAGCTTGACGCGAATGCGATGGTGCCCGTGCCGCCGACGGCCGTGTAGCGATTTTGGAACATAGCCTCGCCGGAAAACATCCTGCCGAAAACTTTGCCGATGCCCCCGTTGGAAGTGGTTTCCATTTTCATATTCGGGCTCATCCAGCACATGCTGCCGCGTTCGGTTATCATGCTTTCATCTGCGTTGAGCGTGCAGACAACTGCAGGGAAGGGTTCGCCGATAATGTTATAATTCATGGTAAAAGACCTTTCTGTTTAATTTATTAATTTAACACTTTTATTTCCGGTGCTTCCGGCAGCATACCGCAAAAAGCGGAATCTGCTGTGATAAAAGCATAACATATATTCGAAAAGCTTGCAAGTATCTTTTCGGGGATGTATAATATTATTTGAGAAAATAAGGAAGAATCACCCGCGCGGCTCCGCTTTTCGGAATCTGCAACCCTTGCGGGAAATGAAACACAGTACCCGGTGCGGCGGCACGGCCGAAAACGACGGTGAGCTTCCTGCTGAAAAGGAGAAAATAAATGAGCAATACAAAGGTTCGTTACCCCGCGGTGGAGCAGTTTATCGATAACAATAAGGATGCGCTTGTTCGCTCCGTTCAGGAAATCGTCCGTTTTCCGAGTGTTGAAGCCCCTGCGGCAGGTCCCGGAGCACCCTTCGGAGAGGCGGTTCGCGGCGCGCTTGAAAATGCATTGAATCTCGGCAAATCATTCGGCTTTGAAACCACGAATCTTGACGGTTACGCGGGCTGCATAGACTACGGCTGCGGAGAAGAGATGCTCGGCGTTGTTGCGCATGTTGACGTTGTTCCCGAGGGCGAAGGCTGGATTCATCCGCCTTATGCTGCGGAAATTGCGGACGGCAGGATTTACGGCCGAGGCACAATGGACGACAAAGGTCCCGCCGTGTGTGCGATTTATGCACTTGCCGCAATCAAGGCAGCCGGCATTCCCATGCGCCGCCGTGTCCGAATCATTCTCGGCACGAATGAAGAAACGGGCTGGGGCTGCATGGATCACTATCGCAAGGTTGCGGAGATTCCGACGCTGACTTTCTCACCCGATGCGGATTATCCCGTTGTTAATTCCGAAAAAGGCATTTATCATGCCACGATGCGCTGCAATGCAAAAACAAATATCCGCATTAACGGCGGCACGCGCGCAAACGTTGTCTGCGGCAAGGTGAAGGCGTTCGTTCCGGTTGAAATTACGGAGGTTGAAAAGCACGTCAGCGGCATTCTTGCAAAGGGCTTCGGCGTTGAGCTTGAAGCACTTGCAAACGGAACGGAAATCACCGTTATCGGCCTTGATGCACACGGTTCAATGCCCGAACTCGGCAAAAATGCAATGCAGGCAGCTTTTGCAATGCTTGCGGAACTCCCGCTCACGGGCGAGGACAAACGCGTTATCGACATTCTTCACAACAGGTTCGGATTTGACATGCACGGCGAAAGCATCGGTCTGGATGTTTCCGACGCAAGCGGCAGGCTGAGCATGAATCCGGGCGTTATCGCTTGGGACGATGACGGATTCGAAATTTCAATCGATTTCCGCTACCCCATCTCCCTTGACGTGAACGAAGTCCGTTCAAAACTCAAAGCGGCACTTGCGGAGTTCAACCCCGTCTGCACTCATGAAAAGCAGCAGGACGGCCATTATATCCCTGCCGACAGCGAGCTTGTGAGCAAACTTTTGAAGGTTTATGCCGACAGGACGGGCGAATATAAGGAACCCCTTTCGATCGGCGGCGGAACTTATGCGCGCGCATTCCCCAATGCGGTTGCGTTCGGCAGCGAACAGCCCGGAATTTCGGGCCCCGTGCATATGCCCAATGAGTTCATCGGCATTGACGAGCTGATGTTCAACGCTCATATGATAGCGGATGCAATAATCGCGCTTGCCTGCGAGGAATAAAACAGTCGGTGCTTTCGGCGTTGGCGGAATAAATCGTAAACAAACCCGCAAATTCAAACAGCACACGCGGTGTTCGATATAAATGCGGACACCGCGCCCCATTAAAAAACAGAAGAAAACAAGGAGAAAAAAATGAATTCAGAATGGTCATTGGATGAACTCTATAAAGGCTTTGACGACCCGAAGTTCGCTGCGGATCTTGCAAAATACGACGAAATGATTGCAAAAACAAACGAGTTTGCAGCAAAGATTTCCGACATGCAGCCGCTCGACGCCCTGAAGACCTATATTGCCGGCAGCGAAAGCTCAATGCAGCTTTTAACGGACATGTATTCATATGCCATGCTGCGTTCCTCCGTGAACACAAAGGACACCGAGGCGGCAAGCATCAGCGGCAGGCTCATGGCAAAGATGAGTGCAACAACAAAGGCGGAAACGATAATCAAAAAGTTCATTTCCGAAATTCCGAACCTTGATGAGCTTATCGAGTCCGATCCCGTGCTGAAGGAATACGAATTCCTGCTTAAAAACATCCGTGCGGATCAAAAACATACCATGAGCGATGAATGCGAAGAAGTCGCCGCACTTTACAACATCAGCGGGGCAAGCGCATGGAGCGATCTGCACAGCTACCTGACGTCATCCGTGACTGCGGATTTCCGCGGCGAAAAACTGACCCTTTCTTCCGTGCGCAACCTTGCGTATTCCGCTGACCCGGCGGTTCGAAAGGAAGCATACGAGGCGGAACTTGCCTGCTATGAAAAAATTCGGGATTCTGTTGCATTTTCGCTCAATAGCATCAAACTTGAAGTTATCAACAACGCACGTCTGCGCGGGTTTGAGTCGCCTTTGGCACAAACTCTGTACAATTCCCGCATGACGCGCAAAACCCTTGATGCGCTCATGGCGGCAATGGACGAACATTTGGATATTTTCCGCCGCTACCTGAGGCTCAAGGGCGAAGTCCTGGGTCATAAAAACGGGATTCCGTGGTACGATATGTTTGCGCCCATGGGTACAAACACCAAAAAATATACCGTTGAGGAGGCAAAGGCATATCTGCTGAAAATCTTCCGCGGCTTTGATAATGACCTTGCAAATATGGTTGAGCGTGCGTTTGATGAGGCATGGATCGATTTCTATCCCCGCGAGGGAAAGGTCGGCGGTGCATTCTGCGCAAATCTGGACGGACACAACCAGAGCCGTGTGCTGACGAATTTTGACGGCTCGTTCTCCGACATCGTAACGCTGGCACATGAACTCGGTCATGCGTTCCATAATCTCAACATCGCCGGGCACCGTCCGCTGAACAACGATTATTCAATGCCCGTTGCGGAAACGGCATCCACGTTCAACGAGAACGTTATCATGAACGCCGCCATTGAAGCAGCGGAAACCGATGAGGAGAAACTCTTCCTTATCGAAAGCCAGCTTCAGGACGCCGCTCAGATAATGTGCGATATTTACTCACGCTATCTGTTCGAAACTTCCGTTTTCGAAAACCGCGAAAATGATTTCATGCCCGCGGACAGGCTTTGCGAACTGATGCTTGATGCCCAGCGCAGGGCATACGGCAACGGACTTGACCCCGAAACGCTGCATCCGTACATGTGGCTCTGCAAAGGGCATTATTACAGTACCCTCTCGTTCTATAATTTCCCGTATGCTTTCGGCGGACTGTTTGCAAGGGGACTTTATGAAAAGTACATGCAGGAGGGCGCGGCATTTGTTCCCGTTTACCGCAAGCTGCTCTATGCAACCCCGGTATGCACCGTTGAGGATACCGCAAAAGTTGCCGGAATTGACCTTACAGATAAGAAATTCTGGGAAAACAGCATGCTTTCCTACAGGCACAATGTTGACGAATTCGAACGGCTTTCCAAAAAACTGAATAAATAAGCACGGATCATCTTTCGGCTTACAGGCTTATTGACGAACGGCAGGATGAATCGCATGATTGCGGAACGTCCTGCCGTTTTTTGTTTTCTGCACGGACAGAATGAATATATTGTGTTGTCGGGACCGCTTCTAAACGAACAGAAGCAGCTTGTCGCCGTCCTTAAAAGGTTCTGCGGAGTCCGGATTCAGTTCGCGTACACGCTGCGACGGAACACCGAAACGTTTTCCGATGTCAAAAGCATCCTCACCCGCACATGCATTGCAAAGAATAATGCCCGTGCTTTTTCCGTCGGCGTCGTTGGAATTATCGGTTTCCGCAACGCCTGCAACGGCTGAAACGGCGGATTCGCTGAAATATTCTGCCGAAACATCGAGATTGTAGGAAACCTGTGCCGTGCGCCCGCTGCCGCCGGATATGCTTGCCGAGGCGTTCAGTCGAAGCTGAGCAAAGTTTGCTTCCGAAGGTGCGGCCATGCGAAGCACGAAGGGAACATCATCGCTGAAACTGTAGATCCTGTTGCTGCTGCTGCGATATATGATACGCGTGAACAGCAGTCCCTCAACGGTCATTGTTGAGTCTTCAATTGAAACATTTGTTGCGATCGGGCGCGCCGCCGCGTTCAATGCGGCAAAAATATCGGCCATTCCGTCCGGAACGGACAGATTTTCGCGCAGCGAATGCTGCGCAAACGAGCCGCCGCAGGCGTTTGCAACGGTCATTTTTTCGTACATGCAGCTGAAATTCAGTGACGGCGAATAAGCGTCCGTCGGAATGTCAATAACGGAGCGGCGAATGCCGAAAATGCGGAAGTCAATATCCGCATCGAATGCCAAAAGGGAAAACTCCGTGCCGAGTGCGCGCAGGCTGACGTTTTTAAGCTCCGCAACGGTATAAATCTCATCCGCACCGACTGCGGCCGAAAGGCTTTCGCGGAACGGAACGCCGCGAGTCAGCTGCATCAATTCCCCGTCGGAAGTTTTCAGCAGCGCATTCAGTGTTATTATGCCGCTGACGGATGTGCCGCCGTTTTCAATGGCCGTGTCGCGCACGGAGATTTGCGCCGAGAAGGAAAGCACGCTGTCCGCACCTTCGCTGCTCAACTCTTCCGAAAAACGTATTGTTTCGCTTCCGATTTCAACACGACGCGCTGTTCTGCACTGCATTGATTTGATTTCCATATCGGCCACTCCCGAAACTCCGGATAAAACGCGAACGGGTGCCGCCGATGTAACTATGAAGTCAATGTTCACATTTGCGCTGAAAGCTGCCGCACCGTCCGCTGCAAGCCGCATATCCAGCACAGCCACGGCGGGGAGTGCATTTGAAAGCATTCCGGCGGCAAAATCCGCATTCTCCGTGCAGTGGGAAAACGGTATTTCGCCGACAAAGGCAAATGTGTCGCCTGTTTCGTCCGCTGCGGCAATTGTGATGCAGAGTCGACCTTCAAAATTCAGCTTCCCGGTTTCCGTTTTGCAGTTTGAAATTTCAACTTCGGCGGAACAGTCAAGCAATTCCGCTGCGCGGCATCCGCCGGGCGGCGGGATGCTGCCGGCAACTTCAACCTGTTCCGTGCTCCTGTGAATCAGTCGGAGCACGCTGAGATCATTCCATAACAATTCCATGTCGTTCACCTTTCATGTGTTTTTTGCTGCTTTTATAAAAGAATACTCGCTGTTTTACGCAGATATGACGTGCTTGGGAAAGAAAGTCGAAACAAGAGTGCAGCTTGCTTTGCGAACGGGCGGTGGAAAACACTCGTTCGACATAATGCGTACTTTTTATGGATTGGATGCGGTCGAGGCAGACGCGGAAAGAATTTACACATGCCCATATGAAATACTTGTAGGTTATCCATGCAAAAAAACGGGAAGTTATCCACATTATCCACAAGGTTATCCGCTTTTGGGGCTGAACAGGCGGTTTTTTATGTTGATAACGGGTGTGACTCAATTTGAAATATGAACAAATTATATTGTGAAACGCACTTGACATTTGTCAAGAGGCGCATATGCTGTAAATTAATTTCAACATATATAAACGCGAATAGAACATATATCAAACGGCAGACAAACCGGAGCAGCAAAAATGCGGCGAACCGCGGTCGGAGGTTAACGCGGTCGCCGCAAGGAGTGGGGGAACAGGTTAATAAACATCGGAAAAGTCTGCCCTGTCGGGCGCGATGCCCTGCGCCGCTGCTTCAGCGGACTTTGGTTATTTTTCCAGCGGGAGTCATTCGGCGGCAGCGTGGGCAAGCACCGTGTCGCGTCCGTCCTCAATTATCAGCTTGTCCGCAACAAGTGCAACAAATTCTCCGTTGGTGGGCTTATCGTTTTTTCCGTATACGTTAAATCCGAAGAGTTTGTTGATGTTTTCGATTTTGCCGCGTGTCCAGCTTACCTCAATTGCATGACGAATTGCGCGTTCGACTTTGCTCGGGGTCGTGTTGAACCGTTTTGCAATGCCGGGGTAAAGCTCCTTGGTGATTTTGCTGATAAGCTCGGGTTTATAATAGACCATGCGAATAGCTTCGCGGAGAAAATGGTATCCCTTAATATGAGCGGGAATGCCGACGGAGAGGAAAACGGAGGTGATTTTTTCATCAAGGCTTTTGACTGCGGAAGGCGGTGCAAAACCGATGTCGCGCTCGTTGACACAGGTTTCAAGCAAATCGCGCATCCTGCGATACAGAAATTCAGGTTCCACCGGCTTAAGCATGACATAGCCGGCACCTTTGGCGAATGAACGCTGAAGCAGGTTGTCATTCCGCATGTACGAAACAACGATGATTACCGATGGTCGGTGCGCCGACTCAATACGAAGCTGATCCAAAAGATCCAGCCCGTCCAGTTTCGGCATTACCAATTCCGTGATAAGAACGTCAAAATGTTCTTCACGCATCTTTTCAAGAGCGGCCTGCCCGTCCGTCGCTTCTTCAACGCGGATAATTTCTTTGTCCGTTCGGAAGAATTCTGCGGTTGTGTGACGGAACTGAGCGTTCCCGTCCGCGATGATAACCCTGTATTCTGACATTGTCATGTCCTCCTCGGTGTTTTTTGTTATGGTTGAATTATACCGCAGAAAAACGCACATTTCCACCAAAAAGTTTGTATTCTTTTGCGTTAAAAAAGAATATGACTTGTGCAATTTTGTATCCGTTCTGCAAAATAAATTGAAATTGCGCACTTTTTTTAATTGTTTCAACCGTTTTGAAATCCAAAATGCATAAAAAAACGACCCTGCGCTGCAAAAAAAGCCGAGTATATATGGGGTTTTTGTGTCGATTCAATAAAAAGCAATGCGAAAACCAAAAAGGAAGAACGAAGCGGGAAGGTCGGGACAGTCGAAAAAGCGGATTTGAAATTAATATAAAAATCGCTCGCATTGTTCCAAACGGTGCGGTAAATGAGCTGTGTCGGATTTGGTCAAACAAAAAAATTCACAGACTTTGAAATGCTTATGCCTGAAGTGCAGAAAAAATAAACATTCAAACAGCAAAAATATTAAACAATATCAAAATAATTTTACAAATTCTTTACATTTACCCCGTTGACTCGGCGCAAATGCGGTTGTAACATGTTATTTGTCCCATTTTGCGCAAAAGCGCGGGGCAGGATATAACGACGCAAATATTGCCGCCGATGCCGCGGGGAAACGGCACGGCGTGCTGATTCGGAGGAATGTATGACATTTTTTGACGTGCTGTCTTTGGTTGGCGGCATTGCTCTGTTCCTTTACGGAATGGATGTTTTGGGAAAATCCCTTGAAAAAGCAGCGGGAAGCCAGCTCAAAAGCATACTGTCGAAGCTTACCAACAGCACAATAAAGGGACTGCTGCTCGGCGTTGCCGTCACGGCAGTCATCCAATCATCCGCGGCAACAACGGTAATGGTTGTCGGCTTTGTAAACTCGGGACTTATGCAGCTTGGGCAGGCTGTCGGCGTTATTATGGGTGCAAACATCGGAACGACCGTCACGGCATGGATTCTCAGCCTTACCGGCATAAGCGGCAGCAGCTTTTTTATTCAGCTTCTGAATCCGATGAGCTTCACGCCGATTCTTGCCATCATAGGCGTTGCACTTCAAATGTTTTCAAAGCGCGAACGCAGACGCAACATCGGTTCGGTCATGATCGGCTTTGCCGTGCTGATGTTCGGCATGAATATAATGAGCGAAAGCGTTGAACCGCTCAAAAATGTGCCCGAATTCACAAACCTATTCGTAATTTTCGGAAAAAATCCGATTCTTTCGATAGTTGTCGGCTGCATTTTGACGGCAATAATTCAAAGCTCTTCCGCCTCGGTAGGCATTTTGCAGGCTCTTTCCGCAACCGGTGCGGTCACATTCGGCAGTGCGATACCGATAATCATGGGTCAGCATATCGGCACATGCATAACCGCAATGATTGCCGCGATCGGAACAACCAAAAACGCAAGAAGAGCATCGTTTATTCATCTGTACTTTAATGTAATCGGAACAATTATCTGCACGATTGTTTTCTACACGCTGAACGCATTCCTGAAGTTCGATTTTATGGATAAAACAATCGATACGTTTCAGATTGCGATTGTGCACACGCTGTTCAGCGTGATTTACACGCTGATGCTGCTGCCGTTCGGAAAACAGCTTGAAAGGCTTGCGGTGCTGTCCATTCCCGATTCAAAGGATGATCCGCAGCCGGTCATGCTTGACGAAAGGCTGCTTGCAACACCCGCAATTGCGGTTGAACAAACGCGTGTACTTGCGGCGGATATGGCGAAGCTTGTGCGGAAAAGCGTTCAGGCTGCAATTGCGCTGCTCGGGAACTACAGCGAAAAAGGCTATAATGAGGTTGCAAAGCTTGAAAAAGAGGCCGATAATTACGAAGATGAAATCGGCACATACCTTGTAAAAGTTTCTATGCAGGAGCTTTCGGATGCGGACAGCCGCGATGTTACAAAAATTCTGCATTCAATAACGGACTTTGAACGCATAAGCGACCATGCGCTGAACATTGCTCAGAGTGCACGCGAAATGGCGGAAAAGAAATTAAGCTTTTCTCCCGCGGCGCAGGCGGAGCTTAAGGTTATGACGGGTGCGATCGATGAGATCGTCGGCATAGCAATCGGGGGGTTCGTTTCCGATTCCGCGGATGCCGCAAGGCATGTTGAACCGCTTGAAGAGGTTGTTGACGAGCTTAACACAAACATTCGCGCCGCGCATATCAAACGGCTTAAGGACGGCGAATGCACCATTGAGCTGGGATTTGTTTTGAATGATATTCTTGCAAATTTCGAGCGAATAAGCGATCACTGTTCGAATATTGCCGTTTGCAAACTGGAGCTTGTTGAGGGCATGATGGATGCACATGCGTATCTGCATAATCTCAAAAACACAAACAATGAAGAGTTTGTGAAAAGCTATAACGAATACAGAGAAAAATATGCTTTGAAAAATACGCCTTGAAGGAAACGGGAAACGGATTTCAAGGATTAGCATTTGACAACACCGCCTGCAGCGAAAACTCTGCGGGCGTGTTTGTGTTTAAGGGGAATCTTGCTTCGGACGCCTTGCAAAAATGTTGTTAAAAGGCTATAATTTAACGCGAAACAGTGTTTCCGCAAAGTCGGACGGAAAGAGGAACGGATGATATATATCGTTGAAGATGATGAGAATATAGGGCAAATGGAATGCTATGCCTTGAAAAACAGCGGTTTCGGTACGGAGCTTTTTGAAGATTCCGAAAGCTTTTTTTCAGCTGTTGCAAGGCGTCTTCCCACGCTTGTGATATTGGATCTCATGCTGCCGGGCGAGGACGGATTGACAATTTTGCGCCGACTGAGGGATTCCGCCGAAACAAGAAAGATTCCGATAATAATTGTGAGTGCAAAGTCAGGCGAAGCGGATGCGGTACGCGGGCTGGACAGCGGAGCCGATGATTACATAACAAAACCTTTCGGGGTTTCGGAATTGATTTCAAGGGTCAAAGCCGTTTTACGCAGAACAGACGGAGCGGCTCCGAATAATTACAGTGTCGGCGGCATTTCGTTGGATGACGGGCGAAGGCTTGTGTGCGCTGAAGGACGGCAATGCGCACTGACATATACCGAATATGAGCTGCTTAAAGCTCTGGTTTCCAACTGCGGAATGGTATTGAGCCGCGAAAAGCTGATGGTTCTTGTTTGGGGAACCGATTTTGCGGGTGAAAGCCGAACAGTGGACGTTCACGTCAAAACACTTCGGCAAAAGCTCGGCTCATGCGGAGATCTGATAAAAACGGTTCGAAATGTCGGATACAAAATAGAAATGCAATGACAAAGAAAATCTACAATCAATGTATACCGTTTATTCTTATTGTGCTTTTGTCGGCGTTTGCAGTCGGAAGCATTTTCGGTGCTGCATCCGCATTATCGGAGCGGGAAGCAGGCGCGGAAACGCTTGCATGTTCCGCAAAGGAAATCTATGATTCAACCGGAGAAATTCATCGGTTAAGGGCATTTGCTCAAAAGGGCTGCATTGCGCTTGTTTCGGAAGATTTGCAGCGGGTTAAAGCGGTGAATGCGGCGGGAAATGCGGAGAGCGTTTCGATTGACGATTTAAAAAGCGGCAGCAATTCTGCGCTTTGCTGTTTCGCAGGCAAAACCATCGAACGTTTGCGAATGAAGCTTGATGAGAAAAAGGGTCAGACAGCAGCCCTGCTTTGCAAACGGAACGGCTCTTTTTTTAATTTGAATTTCTGCACGATAACAAGGCTTAACAGCGGTGACTATTTGCTTTTGTCCGTACACGGCGGCGATTCCGCAGCTGAAAATCTCCTTTTCGCGGGTGCTTCGCTGCTTGCGCTCGCCGTCGGTGCAGCGCTGTTTGCAATAAATCTTTCAAAACGCATTACAAAAACGCTTATCACTCCGCTTCAGGGCATTGCGGAACATGCGGACGGCAGCGAGTTTGCGGTTCCGTTTGACGAGCTGAAGCCCTTTGTTGAAACCCTGAAGCAGCGTCAGGCAGCAAAAAACAATATGGAACAGATGCGGCAGGAATTCACGGCAAATGTTTCGCACGAGCTGAAAACCCCGCTCACGAGCATTTCCGGCTATGCCGAAATGATTGCCACCGGCATTGCAAAGGAAGAGGATGTTCAAAACTTTGCGCGGCGTATTCATTCGGAATCCTCCCGTCTGCTGTCGTTGATTGCAGACATAATTCAGCTCAGCGAACTGGATTACATTGAGGGACGTGATGATTTTGAAAACGTTGATTTGCTTGACTTGGCACATGCGACCGAAAACAGCCTTGCTCCCGGAGCGGAAAAATACGGAATTGTGATTTCCGTTGAGGGTGAGCATTTTCAAACGTTCGGATGCCGCAGCCAGCTTGAGGAATTAATTTATAACTTGTGCGATAATGCAATTCGGTACAATAAACGGAACGGAAAGGTTTCGGTAACTGTTTTCGGCAGCGAGGGACGGCCCGCAATTTCCGTTGAGGACACGGGCATAGGCATACCGGAGGATAAGCTTGACCGCGTTTTTGAACGCTTTTTCCGCGTTGATAAGGGGCGCAGCAAGCGCACGGGCGGAACGGGACTCGGTCTTGCGATCGTCAAACATATTGCACTGCGTCACGGAGCTCAAATCTCAATTTCGAGTGAATTGGGAAAGGGAACAAAGATTACCGTTGTTTTTGAAGAGAACAAAGGCGAAAATTCCGATTAAGACATAAATAATTTCAACAAAAAACAGGGCCTTGCCGTTTCATTCGCAGCTAAGCCCTGTTTTTGTTCGGTATAAAGATTTGTTCTTTCAGAAAAAATCCGTTTTAAGCTTTCAGCATAAAGATTTATCTCTTCGCGATAAATCCCTTTAAGCTTTCAGCATAAAGATTTATCTCTTCGTGATAAATCCACTTTATGCCTTCAGCATAAAGGCATGGTAAGCCTTAACTGCTTCGTACAGGTCGGCCTTGGAGATGATTTCCCACGGAGCATGCATGGACAGCACTGCAACGCCGCTGTCGATGACTTCCATGCCGTAATTAGCGCAGATGTAAGCGATGGTGCCGCCGCCGCCCTGATCGACTTTGCCGAGTTCGGCAGTCTGGAAGTTGACGTTTGCGTCATCCATCAGCCTGCGGAGCTTGCCCATGTATTCGGCGTTGGCGTCGTTGGAACCGCTCTTGCCGCCGGAACCGGTGTACTTATTGAAGCAAACGCCCCTGCCGAGGTATGCCGAATTCTTGCGTTCAAATACGCTCGCAAAATTGGGGTCATAGCCCGCACTGACATCGCAGCTGAGCATACGGCAGGCGGTGAGTGCGCGGCGAACGAGCAGGTCGGAATAGTCGCCTGTTGCGTTTACAAGCTCTGCAACAGCGTTTTCGAAATACTTGCCGTGCATACCGGTTGCGCCGACGGAGCCGATCTCTTCCTTGTCGGCAAGCAGGCAGCAGCAGGTGTATTCGGGTGTTTCGTCAATGCTGAGGATCGCATTGACGGAAGCATATGCGCAAACGCGGTCATCGTGGCCGTAACCTATGATCATGCTGCGGTCAAGACCGAAATCGCGTGCTGCACCGGCGGGAACAACTTCCAGTTCGGCGGAGAGGAAGTCCTCTTCTTCGATATCGTATTTTTCTTTGAGCAGAGCAAGAACAGCAGCCTTGACGGGCTCTTTTTCTTCATCGTTGAGGGGTTTGCTGCCGATGATGATGTTCAGCTCTTCACCTTCGATAACAACGGAACCCTTTTTGCTCATCTGATCGCGGCTGAGGTGAGGAAGCAGGTCGGAAATGCCGATGACGGGATCGGAGGGATCTTCACCGATAACGATGTTAACAAGCGTGCCGTCCTTCTTTGCAACAACGCCGTGCATTGCAAGGGGCATTGCAACCCACTGATACTTTTTGATACCGCCGTAGTAATGCGTGTCGAGATATGCAAAATCGGTGTCCTCATAGAGGGGATTCTGCTTAAGGTCAATGCGGGGGGAGTCAATATGAGCACCGACGATGTTCAGACCCTTGAAAATGGGCTGTTTGCCGATTTTGAAAAGCATGAGCGCTTTGCCCATGAAGTCGGAATAGACGCAGTCGCCGGGGTTGAGCTTTTCGCCGTTTGCAATGACGGTGTTAAGGTCGCGATAACCCTTTGCTTTTGCCATTTCAACAGTCTGTGCAACGCATTCGCGCTCGGTTTTGCCGTTGTCAAGGAACTTGACGTATTCGGCAGAAATTGCGTTGAGCTTTGAAATATCTTCTTCGGAATAGGTTTTCCAAGCATTCTTTCTTTCCATAGAAACAATTTATCCTCCGTTTTTTGATTGGGTAAACGCCGGTTTAAGGGCTTTGCGCAAAACATTCGGAACATTTTGCACAAAGCGCGGTTTAATCACCGCTCACCCGAGAGCAACTTTGCGCCGCCCGTTCCCGTCAACGGGCAAAGGCGGCGGGGATGCCTCTGTTTTCAAGCAATATGGTAACATTTTTGAAGAAAATATTCAATACCCGAACAAGAAAAAATTGCATCATACCGATAAATTCGGGCAAAACATCCGAATGCACGGCCGAACAACGGATTAAGCCGATAAAAACACTTAAAAAAAACTTGAAAATTCTTTGTGATATATGTATAATATCACTTGCGGAATACATCAAAACGCGATGTGATTCCGCAAAGACTTTCCTCGGCACGAAAGGAGAACCATATGAAAAGATTTATTGCGGCAATGACGGCGGTTATCATGCTGCTGGCACTTGCCTGCACACCTGCGCTTGCACTGAGCGTTCGCGACGCAGCATTGGATGCAGCACTGAACGTTCCCGACGGAAACATTCAGTTCGTTACGGAGGGCGAGTATCCTTGGACTGTTGACGGTGCGAACGGTTGGGCAAAAAGCACCAACTTCCAAGTCAGCAGTTCCGAATCCACCGTCACGGCAACAGTCACGGCGGAAGAGGGCGATATCGTTTCCTTTGACTACAAAGTCAGCAGCGAAGCACGCTACGACAAACTCGTTTTCTCTATCGACGGCAACCCTGTTGCTTCAAGCCCCTGGACTTTCTTCTCCGGCGAAATTGACTGGACGAATGTAAGCTATGCACTCACCGCCGGCGAGCATGTTCTCAGCTGGAGTTATCAGAAAGACAGCAGCTCAAACAACCATGATGACACTGCCTACCTTGACAATGTTTATGTAGGCGCTCCTGCTGCGCCCGAAAGCCTTGAACTGACTCCGAGTCTGACGGTGCAGACTCAGCGCCGCGCGCAGCTCAACTGGACGGTTCTTCCCGAGAATGCATACAACAAGGAAGTTACCTTTGCTTCCGCGGATGAAAGCATTGCGGTCGTTGATGCAAACGGACTCGTGACCGGCGTTTCCGTCGGACAGACCGTTATAACCGCAACCACCGTTGACGGCGGAATCACCGCCGAGTGTGCAGTCACCGTTGAACAGGGTCCTGCGGCTGTAACGTTGAACGGCTTCTTCTCCTCAAAATGGTACAGCTTCATCGATGCGGATCCCGCTGCCGCTTCCGAGCTGCCCTATACAATGACTGCAAATGTCACCGCTGCCGAGTTTGCGGGCGGCTATGTTTACGGCTATATGACAAAGGATTATTTCATCCTCAACCCCGAAACGGGTGAAGTTACCTACCCTGCGATGAACACCGGCGATGTTACGATTCGCGATATGGCATATGACCACAGCGCACAGAAAATGTACGCAATCGGCACGGGTGCAGCTTCCGGCAAATTCCTTTACACCGTTGATATTTCAACCGGTGCGGTCACGGAAATTGCACAGATTGTGTGCGGCAGTGAAACACCCATGACGCTTGCGATTTCAACCGACGGCACGGCATATGTTCTTACCGAAAGCTACTCAAATGCAAGCAAACTGTACAGCATCGACCTGCAAACAGGTGTCGGCACGCTTATCGGCAGCACGGGTTTCGGTCACAAACGCTTCCAGTCCATGGCATATGATCACAACACGAACCAGCTCTTCTGGGCAAGGTTCTCCGATTACGGTAACGGCGGCCTTGCCGTTATTGACACGGCGACCGGCGCGGCAACGGACCTCGGCATGATAAACGGTTCGGCGGTGCTCGTTTGCGGTCTTTATATTGCAAATAACCTTCCCGTCGGTTCCGTTATCGGCGATGAATGCACCGTAACTTTTGTTGACGGATTGTCAGACGAAACGATTTCGACGGCAACCGTTGACAAGGGCAGCGTACTCACTGCGGCTGACTTCCCCACCGTTCCCGCACACGAGGGCTATGCCTTCACGGGTTGGGATTACAACGGTGCGGCAGTCAACGCAAACATCATTGTGACTGCAAATTATTTCGATATCACCAAAGCTTCCGTAACGCTCCGCGTTATTGACGAAGTTTATCTTGACGGTTCCGGCTTCCAGATGCTGCTTGATGCGGATGCTGTTGAATACGGCGTCGGCATTCCCGAAACGGGTGATGTCCTGGCTTACGGCGCAGAAGGCGCGGAAGAGCTTTATTCACGCTTTGAGTATAAGCTCCCCGAGAATGCGGACGGCAACTTCATGACCGAAACGGATATCGTTTTCAACGGCGAAAGCGTCACCGTAAGCATTCCCGCAGGCACATACGACTGGTGCATTGCAAACCCGCGTTATTGGCATGATGACGGCCCTCAGATCGGCCTTGTCAGCGATATAGGCACGGCGCACGGCAGAAATGACGACTATGTTTTTGAAGCAGGCAAGAGCTATGTGTTCACGGTTTATCGTTACGGTGAACTCGGTGCGGTCGATGTTGAGATCACCGATTACAATTCCCAGCCCGGTACGGCAGGCGATGTTGACGGCAACGGCGTTGTCGAAACTGCGGATGCACTGCTTGCACTGCGCGGGGCAATGGGTATTGCCGCACTCACACCCGAACAGGTAGAGCGTGCGGATATGGACGGCAACGGTGTTGTTGACACGGTTGACGCGCTTGCAATTCTTCGCCGCGCAATACTTAACGGCTGAGTTCGGCAGCTGAATTAATCGGCAGCTGAGATTCACGGCTTTGAAACTGTGTTCGGCGCACTCGGTTCGGGTGCGTCGAATTCTTTTAAACAAAATATATTGATGAGAACATCAATGTTTATAAAAAATTGATGAAACGATGAATAACAAAGGAGCCTGAAATGTCTGTTGAAGTTGAAAAAGAAATGCTGAATGCGATATTTGCCGCGTGCGATGAAGAATATGCGGATTTTACGGCAAAACTGATTCCGAACGTTCCGCGGGAAAGCATCATCGGCGTGCGCACGCCGCAGCTCCGCAGCATTGCAAAACGGTTCGGGAAAAATGCGGGAATTAACGAATTTCTTTCCGCACTGCCGCATGAATATCACGAACAGAACCTTGTTCATGCATACATTGCGGAGAGCATAGGTGATTTTGATTCCGCCGTAAAAACGATTGAAGCGTTCCTTCCGTATGTAACAAACTGGGCTGTTTGCGACAGCATGACTCCGCGCGTTTTTGCAAAGCATACCGGGGAGCTTTTGCCGATAATCAAAAAATGGCTGCAATCGGCACATCCTTACACGGTGCGTTTCGGGCTGCGGATGCTGATGTGTTTTTACCTTGAAAAAGAGTTCGCTTCCGAAATCAATGCCCTTGCCGCCTCCGTATGTTCGGAAGAATACTATGTGAATATGATGCAGGCATGGTATTTTGCAACTGCGCTTGCAAAGCAATACGATTCGACCGTTCCCTTTGTTGAAGAACACAGGCTTTCCCCGTGGGTGCACAACAAAACGATTCAGAAGGCGGTTGAGAGTTTTCGCATAACGGCGGAACAGAAGGCGCATCTTAAAACGCTGCGGCTGAATTTGCGCCGTAAGGGTGCGAAGAATGAACCCGTTTCAACTTCAAAAAGCGACAGCAACGAATCAAAGCGGATTGAAGTTGTTGCTGCAATCATTGAAAAGGATGGTAAAATTCTCATCTGTCGGCGTGCGGAAAACAAAACCCGTGCGCTGAAATGGGAATTTCCGGGCGGAAAAATCGAGCCCGGGGAAACTCCGGAACAAGCCGTGCTGCGTGAATGCCGCGAAGAATTGGACGTCGATCTTTGTGTAAAGGGCGAATTTATGCGCGTTTTGCATTCATATCCGGATATTGAAATTCAGCTCACAGTGTTCCGAACAGCGATCATCGGCAGCGACCCGCGCTGCATTGAACATAAAGAAATTCGTTTTGCTTACCCATCGGAACTTGCAGACTTCGAGCTTTGTCCCGCCGATATCACGGTTGCGGAAAAAATTATTTCGGAAGCGCATCTTTTTTGAACAAAAGCATGTATGCGGGGGGAAAAAAAACAGAAACGATGTTTAAAACCAACCGATAATAAACTGACGGAAATTGACCGTGAGCAGAAGTTAAAACAAGCAAACATGCCCCCGAAAGGATCGATCTTTCAGGGGCATGTTTGCGGATTATGCTGCGATAAACAGCAGAAAACATTTTGATTACGGCATGTTATCGAAATGTTTTATATTTTATCAAGCATCAGCAAACGGTAGTGCCTGCCTTGCCCTCAAGAGCTTCAACCGCCTTGTCGAGGGAAGTGATGATGGCCTTCCTGCCGGGCTTGCTTTCAACGAACTTGACGGCAGCTTCAACCTTGGGCAGCATGGAGCCGGGTGCGAAATGCCCTTCCGCCATATAGCGGCGA
>ULWT01014758.1_pt1 | contig 17518 bp, 7 predicted proteins | sample 1960611 | NCBI WGS metagenome assembly ULWT01 (sample SAMEA4835819, study PRJEB28245) | human gut metagenome | biome: gut microbiome; material: fecal sample | place: Denmark | collected 2008
TGAAAAAAAAACTTCTTTTTGGTTAGTGGTTAATTTATTGAATATTAGCTCATTGTGATTTTAATGATAGTTTTTCTATTTTTTTTATCGAAGGGATGTGGGGGTAGACTTAACTCAAGTGTATTTATAATATACGAGTAATAATAAATAGAATAATAACAAAGTAAGATAGGATGGATAAAGATACAAAGATGAGTTTGATTAAAGATTTGCTGGCAGGACGGCTGACTAAAAAGCAGCGGAGAAGCTATGCTGACCTGGAATCAGTGGATAGAGAACTTAAAATACAATGGAATGAATCAGAAAATAAAGCTATAGATTTTAAAATAAAAGAACAGATATGGGAAAGAGTAAAAGCAAGATGTGTAGATAGGAAAAGAAACAAAGTTCTAACAGAACTAAGATGGTATTTTGCCGTAGCTTCACTCGCTCTTTTACTAACAATAGGAGGATTTTGGATGAATTCAGTCAGAGATAATATTAACGACGAATTTATAATGGTGATAGCACAACAAAACCAAATGCACGTTTTACCGGACAGTACAAAAGTATGGATGGAATCAGGTAGTTCCATTAAATACACAAAAGCCTTTAACAAAAAAAGAGAAGTATGGCTAGAAGGCAACTCATTTTTTGAAGTATATAAACATGAAGGCAGTTTCTTCCAAGTACATATTAATAAAGCTTTTATAGAAGTAAAGGGAACCTGTTTTCAAATCAAGCAAACTAATGCTGAAAAAAATGAAATCACGCTGTTTCATGGTAAAATAGAATTTAATGTAGAATCTACAGGAGAGAAAATTATCATGTCTCCATCGCAAAAGGTAATGTATAATCCAAACAATGCACAAACATTAGTTGAGAATGTAATGGATATCAATTGGAAGGACGGAAGATACAACTTCAAAGAAACCCCATTACCCCAGCTCATTTCAATTGTAAATCAAATATACCAATCAAATATAATTCTAGAAGGAAAGTTTACTAAACAATCTTCATTCACAGGTAGCATCCGTTATGATGAAACATTGGATGACGTAATAGAGAAGCTTTGTTTCAGCCTTAACCTCACATACAAAAAACAGAATAGTAAAATAGTAATATATAATTAACCATATTTCTAATAATTAACCCAATATTTAACCTCACAACAAGTTAAATCATGAAAAAAAATCACAGTTGTTACCGGAGGCGATATCTGAAGCATATCGCACTCGTTTTGCTCTTTTACCCCTTGTCCGCTCTTGGAGCTCAGGGACACATATCTATCAAGGGGCAATCAATCACTATTATGCAAGCTATCCAGCTTATAGAAAAAAACAGCGACTACACGTTTTTCTACAACGCAGCAGATCTCGAAGACAAACAACGGAAAGACATTAATTGTAATGGTCCTATTGACGAGATTCTGGATGAAGTTTTCAAAGACAGCGGTATTAGCTATATCGTAAAAAACAAAGAGGTTATTCTCAACGTACAAAAAACGAATAACACCCAACAAAAGAAAAAACGTACTGTAACCGGTACTATCATAGACGCAGTGGACGATAGCCCCATCATTGGAGCTAACATCACGATTAAAGGTGACAAGAACACTGGTACAATCTCGGATATTGATGGTAATTTTAGTCTTTCCATACCCGACAATAAGACGATCCTTGTCGTAACTTACATCGGATATAAAACTCGTGAAGTTCCTGTAGAAGATCTAGGGAATATCAAAATTGTACTGGAAGGAGACGATCATACCTTGAATGAAGTTGTCGTAGTCGGTTCCGGTACCCAAAAGAAGGTCAGCGTAACAGGAGCTATCACAAGTATAAAAGGTGCCAGCCTCAAACTGCCGTCATCTACCCTGTCCAACTCATTTGCCGGAAAGTTGGCGGGTGTCATCGCAAAAACAAACTCCGGAGAGCCTGGCTCCGGTGCCGAATTTTACATTCGCGGTATCGGTACTTTTGGTGGACGAGCAACTCCTCTGATTTTATTGGATGATGTAGAAATATCATCCGGTGACCTTAATTATGTGCCAGCCGAGAATATTGAAAGCTTCTCTATCCTTAAAGATGCATCTGCCACCGCTATCTATGGTTCACGCGGAGCTAACGGTGTAATGATCGTCACAACTAAAGGCGGAGAATACAATAGTAAAACATCCATCAACGTTACAGCGGAAAACTCTTTCAACTACTTAGACAAGTTCCCGGAATTTGTGGACGGAGCTACTTACATGGATATGTATAATAAAGCTTCATTAGCCAGAAACTCTTCCGCTACACCCAAATACAGTGCTACAGACATGGAACGCACGGCATCCGGAGTCAACCCATACCTATACCCCGATGTAAACTGGCAAGACGTATTGTTCAAAAACATGAGTATGCGCCAACGTGCCAACGTCAACATTTCCGGTGGTGGTTCTAAAGTTAAATATTACATGAGTTTGGATGTCAGCCATGATTCAGGCTTGCTGAACACAGGGAAAGCATATTCATGGAACAACAATATTAATATAATGAACTATACCTTCCAGAATAATATTGCTTATAAACTGACGCCGACGACAACAATCAAAATGAATATGAACGCTCAGATCCGTCAGAAAAAAAGCCCGAATGTATCAAGCGAGGATTTGTTCAAACAGATTCTGACTACTACCCCCATAGAATTTCCGGTTACTTATCCAAGTCAGGACGGGCGTATCATGTACGGCAATAACATCATCTCAGGAAGTACCTTATACACGAACCCCTATGCCAGGATGATGACATCCTTTGCCGAAACGAACGAAAATACACTTAACACAGTTATCAAGATAGACCAGGATTTGGATTTTATCACTAAAGGGCTTAAAATTAATGCTTTTGTAAATTTCAAAACCTGGTCAAGTTCTTACTTTGATCGTAGCATTGCTCCTTATTATTATCGCATAAAAAGCGGAAGCTACGATGAAACCGACCTGGAAAATACGAATTATGAATTGGAACTGCTAAATTCGAATGGCAGCGATTATATCAGTCAGTCGGCTATCGGAAAGTCTTCCGACCAAACATTTGAATTACAGTTCAACCTAAACTATGCCCGTCAATTCGGTCTGCATAATGTAGGTGCCATGTTACTCTACAAACAACGCGAATACAGAAGCGACGTGTTACCCAACCGTAATCAAGGCCTTTCCGGACGTCTTACTTATGATTACGGACAACGCTATCTATTTGAGTTTAACTTCGGTTACAACGGGACCGAACGTCTGGCCAAAGAAGACCGTTTCGGATTCTTCCCTGCCGTCTCTTTAGGATGGGTAATAAGCAATGAAGCTTTCTTCGAACCAATGAAAAATGTAGTGGACAATCTCAAGGTCAGAGGTTCCTACGGTCTTGTAGGTAGCGACGACCTGGCAACAGCCGGCGGAAGTTATTACCTGTATATAGACAAGATTACAAACAACGACCTGTCTTATTTGAAATGGACTTCCGGACAAAATATGGACTACCAATTAGGAGGTCCTCAGATGGCATACTACGCCATGTCCGGTTTGGGATGGGAAAAAGTAAAGAAGCTCGATATAGGTATTGATTTTACATTGTTCCGCAACTGGACATTTACCTTCGATTATTTCTACGACAAGCGTTATGACATCTTCATGAACCGTGAAGCATGGCCGCAATCACTGGCTTATCATATTGCCAAACCTTGGAGTAATATTGGTAAAATGGATAATAAGGGAGTAGAATTCAGTATTAATTATGCCAATAACTTCTCCAGAGATTTGTCTGTCAGTCTACAGGCAAACTTCACCTACAACAAAAATAAAATGGTCTATGTGGATGAACCGGAATATCCGACAATATGGAAGTCAGAAACCGGAAAACCTTATTCACGTATTACCGGCTACATAGCAGAAGGCTTATTCAAGTCACAAGAAGAAATAGATAACAGCCCTGCCCAGAATTTGGGTTCTACACCCAAGGTCGGAGATATTAAATATCGTGACCTTAACGGTGATGGTATCATTGATTCGGATGACCAGACGATGATCTCCAAATATGGAAGTACTCCACGCTTACAATACGGATTTGGCGGAACTGTCAACTACAAAAAGTTTGATTTTGGTGTCTTCTTCAGTGGCTCTGCTCTGCGTTCTATCATGACAAACGGTATTGACCCTTTCCAAGAAGGAATAGCCGTCGGTAACAGAAATGTATTAAAATATATAGCCGATAATTACTGGTCGGAAGAAAAACAGAATTGGGATGCCAAATATCCTCGTTTGGGACTACTTGCAACAGACGTTGCCAACAATACAGTGAACAGTAGTTACTGGTTGAGAAATGGTTCTTTCCTCCGATTGAAGAATGTAGAAGTAGGATATAAGATACCTTACGGACGTATTTTCGTCAGCGCAGCCAATCTATTCACCTTTAGTCCGTTTGACCTTTGGGATCCTGAACTGTCTTCTTGGAACAGTTATCCTATGCAAAAAACTGTCAATGTCGGAATTCAACTTCAGTTCTAATTTATTATGAGAAAAAATATGAAACTAACACGCATCTTTCAAAATATAAGTATAGCAGTTATTATCACTGCATTGGGCTTAACCTCATGTGATTATCTAGACGTCGTTCCACCCGAACAACCCAATATCGATGACGCAATGTCAAGCCCCACCCGAGCTTTAGGATTTCTTTATTCCTGTTATAGAGGTGTCAGTACAGACTTACCCAGTGCCTATCTGGGGGAAATAAACTCTACGACAGACGAATATGTATTACCTTATTCATGGAACACAGACGGTTATTGGGGCGCCTATGCATTTAACACTGCATCATCCACTAACCAAGACTGGCTATGGGGAACTACTTACCAATATATAGGACAATGTTATCTGTTTTTACAAAAGTTGGAAAATGCGGGAAGCGACATTGCATCTGATGCAGAAAAGGAACAATGGAGAGCCGAATGCCAATTCCTGGTAGCTTATTACCACTTCGCTACTTTAAGAAGATATGGTCCCATCCCAATTACAGACTCGTACATTCCGATGGATACCCCAACGTCAGAGTATAATGGACGTTTTCACTTTGACTATTGTGTAGACTGGATTGCGAACCAGCTGGATGAAGCCGCCAAAGTACTTCCTGCCAACCGCACCGTTACCAATGAATGGGGTCGCGCTACATCTACTATAGCTAAAGCTGTAAAAGCACGTTTGTTACTTTATGCCGCATCTCCTTTATGGAACGGAAGTTTCCCCTACCCTAACTGGCAGAATGAGAATTTCGAGACTCCGGGTTACGGTAAAGCTTTGGTAAGCAATACTTATGACAAGAGCAAATGGGAAAGAGCACTGGCCGCATGTCAGGAAGCACTTACATTAGCTACAACTTCCGGTGACCGTGAACTTTACGATGACGACGAATATTACTCCCGACAATCCCTGAACTTACCTTTTGTTCCCGGAGTAGCAGACGTGGAAGATAATAAAGAATTCCTGAAAAACGTAATGAAGATGCGCTATGCCGTAAGTACACGTGAATCTGAAGGAAACAAAGAAATTATCTGGGGATTATCCAACCAGTTTGATTTTTATTCCCGTTATCCGCTTCGTATTCTGAAGAAATCGGATGGAACATGGCATGCTGGTTATAGTGGTGTATCTCCTACATTATATACGTTCGAACATTTCTATACAGCTAACGGGAAACTACCTGAAAAAGACCTTGACTTTACTCCTTCCTCTGAATGGTTTGAGTCAGCAGGTATCTCTTCACGGGAAGACATTATCAAATTGAATGTGGGTCGTGAACCTCGTTTCTATGCATGGATGGCTTTTGACGGTGGTGACTACGGAACTAAATTTGCGGCCGGTTCTCCTCTGAAACTGGAAATGAGGAATTCGGAAATGCACGGTTACAATCCGTCTCTATTTAATCGTGACCATAGTGTCACAGGGTTCCTGACACAAAAGTTTGTTGATCCGGTAACTGAATTCTATACAGCCGGCGGTTCTACAAGCGGAACAAGCGCACCTACTATCTTATTCCGCCTGGCCGAACTCTACCTAAACGTAGCAGAATGCCATGCAGCATTAGGAAATACACAGGAAGCCATTGATGCACTAAATCCTGTTCGTGAACGTGCCGGAATCCCTAAATTAACATTGGCTGATATCACAAATAATATGACAATAAAAGACTGGGTACACAATGAACGTTTTGTTGAATTATGGAACGAAGGTCACCGCTTCTTCGATGTCCGCCGTTGGGCAGAAGGAGCCAAGTACTTTGGAGCAAACAAACGGGAAGGATTGAATGCAGAAGTTCAAAGTCCCACATTCGAAGAATTTAATAAACGAACTACAGTTGATGCACCTTATGTGTGGGAAAACCGCATGTACCTGAATCCGGTATTCTACAACGAAGTATACAAAAATCCGCAAATGGTACAAGCACCCGGATATTAATTATTTTTTATTCATTCATAACAATATAGAATATATATGAAACATATATCAATAGCATTGTGTTTGTGCGGGATGATTCTGATGAATACTTCCTGCGACAATTATGACGATACCTATCCGCAGGAATATGAGAAAATACTATCACTGCAGACCACCGGTGAGCAAGCCGTAGATCTTTATAAAACAGGAGAGGCTACTAACTATTCAATAACGGTCATTAAATCCGGAAGTCAACCCACATTGACAGCTTCTGCCCATATCGGTGCAATGGATGCAGTCAATTTTGAGAAGTATATCTCCGAGAGAGGTTTGGACTATGTGGCAATGCCTGCCAATTGTTATTCGTTCAACATGGAAGAACTCGATTATTCTTCTGCTGAAACCTATAAGATCATCAATTTACAGTTGAATACCAACGAGATAGAAATCTTTGAGCAGACTCTTGAAGAGGGACAAACGTGTGTTCTTCCAATCATGCTGACCAGTACATCCGATTCCATCCTGGCGGATAAAAACACATTAGTTCTGAAACCGGAGATTATTACTCCATCTCTTTCAGTCACTGAATCCAGTTCAGGAACCGTGACTAAATATTTATCACAAAGTGGAGGTATCATTGATCTTGCTTTAGGATTGCAAGTCGAAAACCAATGGAATTTCACCTGTAAAGTAGCAATTGATGAAACTACTACTACCTTAGAAGGAGCAACGTTAGTTTCGGATATCATCTCATTTGAGCCTGGAAACACATCTTCTGTTCAGGTTAATATCCCTAAGTTTACGAAGACCTCCGGAAATGTGGGTATAAAGATTCTGGAAATTAATGGAAAAGACAGTTTCGAATTCGACACGAATCCATTTATACTGGTTGCATCTGTTGAAAAATACAGTCTGACAGCGGACATGCTTTCCAGTAATGCAATAGAACCGTCAGAAGGTTCCTTAGCTAATTTATTGGATGGAGACATAGGTACCTACTTCCACAGCGCGTGGAGTGTATCAATTGCCGACAAGCATTATGTTCAAGTAAAATTGCCCGTATCAACTAAGACATTCCGTTTCACCTATACAAACAGATCAAATAACGGAAATGCCGCTTTGGCATGGTTCAATTTATATACAGGAACGAATGAGAACAATTTACAACTTTACAAGCGTTTTGCGTGGGATGAAGATGGTCTCCCGTCAGGTGCTGCAGGAGTTTATGTTTCTCCCGACGTTTCAATAGACAATGCTGCCAACACCTTACGCTTTGAATGTGAAAGCAACTGGACCAGTGGTTCCTTCTTTGTATGGAGCGAATTTAGTCTGTTCATACTGTCCGAATAATAAATGAGAGACAAAGGGTGAGTCAGACTTTTGATTCACCCTTTTATACCTCATCTATCTTAAAAACTAATACAGCAAAAAAATGACAATAAAAAGATTCATTACTAACCTGTTAGCCCTTTTTACTCTATTCACAGTTTCACTGGCATGCAAGGATACCGAAAAATCGATTATAAATAGCTCCTTCAGTATCAGTGAAGAATATCTGATACAAAATCTGGATAAATCAAGTACGTCTGTCCAGATTCCAATTAACACATCTATGGAGTTAGCTCAATGGAGTGTCTCTTATGAAGCAAACTGGCTACAATGCTCAAAACAAAAGACAGCAGCAGAAGGAACTTTCCTGAGAATTACAGTGAATGAAAATACAGGCGAAACCAAAAGAACAGCCAACATAAAAGTAACATCAACTACTGCTACCTATACTATCACCGTTAATCAATATGCCAAAGGCGAAGTAATTGTTGAGGGTGACATCAAGGTTACACCAACCGGAGGCAAAGCGAGTGAGCATCAGGAGGGACAGGATATTGAAAATACATATGATGGCAAATTTTCAACTGATGGAGCTGCCCCTTTCCACACTCCGTGGGGACAATCCGCCAAATTCCCTGTCACGCTGGAATACTATTTTAAAGGAGATACGGAAATAGACTACTTAATTTATTATACACGATCCGGTAATGGAAACTTCGGAAAGGTCAAAATATATACAACAACCAATCCTGACCGATCAGATTATACATTACAGGGAGAATATGACTTTAAAGAGCAGAATGCTCCTTCCAAAGTTTCATTTTCAGAAGGCATAAAAGCGACCGGAATCAAATTCGAAGTATTAAGCGGTCTGGGTGATTTTGTAAGCTGTGATGAAATGGAATTTTACAAAACAAATACGGATAAAACACTGGATAAACAACTTCTTACCGTATTCACCGATATAACTTGTACGGAAATAAAGAACAACGTCACCAACGAACAGATACAAGCTCTGCCAGACTATTTCGTCAGAATAGCAGAAGCGGTTCGTGACAATACATACGACAAATGGGAAAAAGAATTTCGCATTCGCAGCTATGAACCATACAGTAATATTGCTGAATGGGCGGATAAATTAATGACTAAGAAATATAGTGATCTCGACAATCCGACTGGTATATCCGTCAAGGCAGGAGACGATATCATCGTATTGGTTGGTGACACATACGGACAGAATATTTCAATGCAGTGTATTTGGGAAACAGGAACAGAATACAAGCAAACAGCTTCTTCAGGCGATGTCTATATGCTAAATCCCGGAGTCAACAAACTGACTATGAAAGGAGAAGGACAATTGTTTGTCATGTACAACACCGAACTGACTTCAAATACAGCAAAACCCATCAAAATTCACATACCACTCGGAAGTGGCACAGTGAACGGTTTCTTCGACCTGAAAGAACATAAGACAGACGAAAAATACGCTGAATTATTGAAAAAATCAACACACAAATACTTCTGCATACGCGGTGAAAAGATCATGTTCTATTTCCACCGCAACAAATTATTGGAATATGTACCCAACAACATCCTCTCAGCTATCCATCTATGGGATAACATTGTCGGCTGGCAACAAGAATTAATGGGAATTGACGATGTACGCCCATCACAAGTCAACAACCATTTATTTGCCATCTCACCGGAAGGAAGTTATATGTGGGCTTCTGACTATCAAATCGGATTTGTCTATACCTACTTAGGCAATATCTTGTTGGAAGATAATGTAATGGCAGCGGAAGATAACGCGTGGGGACCAGCTCATGAAATTGGCCATGTTCATCAGGCAGCTATTAACTGGGCCAGTTCTACCGAATCATCTAATAATCTGTTCTCTAATTTCATTATCTATAAATTAGGAAAATACAAATCGCGTGGTAACGGGTTAGGAAGCGTTGCAACCGCCCGTTATGCCAACGGGCAGGCTTGGTATAATATGGGAGACGCAACCCACCAGAACGAAGACACAGAAACGCATATGAGAATGAACTGGCAACTATGGATTTACTATCACCGATGCGAATATAAAACAGATTTCTGGCAAACACTTTTCAAACTGATGCGTGAAGTGAATATGACCGAAGGTGAAGATCCCGGGAAAAAGCAACTTGAATTTGCCAAAATGGCAAGTAAAGCCGCCAATCAGAACCTGACAGACTTTTTCGAGATGTGGGGATTCTTCGAACCTGTCAATACGACTATCGAACAGTATGGAACATACAAATACTATGTAAGTGATGCGATGATTCGGGAAGCAAAAGAATACATGGCACAATTCCCTGCCCCGAAACATGCTTTCCAATACATTGAAGACAGAAAGAAAAGTGAGTTTCCACCGAATGACTACCGCTATTCGGCAGTCGGAGATGTCGGATATTACACTCAATTCAAAGAAAATCAGAAGATAACCAAAGCTATCACGGCAGAGCTGGCAGGACGCAAGGTCTCCATCCAAAACGGAGATGAAGCTGTGGCTTTTGAACTCAGAGAGAATGATGAAAATGGAAAATTACTTTATTTTTCTACCTTCACGACTTTCGAGATTCCTTCATCTATATTGATGGTGAATGCCAAATTATATGCCGTACAAGCTGACGGAAAACGTATTCTGTTATAAGAATAATTTAACTTAACACACATTACAGATGTAGAAACGGCATCGCTCACTGTTCGGGCGATGCCGAAAATATCATTATAACATAGCGAATAGTGCGACTCTTTTTCTACCAAAAATATAGACGGGCAATGAAAATATCTACAATAATTACACTGGATTGATTAATTAATTAGTATTTTTGACACCGAAATGAAAAACCAATTAATAACCCCCAATTAAAAATTAAAAGAAAGATGAAGAAACTACTACTTAACACACTCATCGGTCTTGCATTGTTGACCTGCCAGACCAGTTTTGCTCAAAAGACAAAAGCAAAGTTCTCTCCGATTAAAGTAGAAACTCCGGCTCGTCCGGCAAATCAGCAAGATGTAATCCAACTCGTTACTCCTAAACTTGAAACAGTCCGTGTAGGCTTTATCGGATTGGGAATGCGCGGTCCCGGTGCGGTCGAACGCTGGACACATATTCCGGGAACTCAGATTGTAGCTTTATGCGATCTTCTCCCCGAACGTGTTGAAAATGCTCAAAAGATACTGGAGAAAGCTGGTCTGCCGAAAGCAGCTTCCTACGCAGGAGACGAAAAAGCATGGAAAAAGCTCTGCGAACGTGACGATATCGACGTGGTATACATAGCTACAGACTGGAAACACCATGCAGACATGGGTGTATACGCTATGGAACATGGCAAACATGTAGCCATCGAAGTACCTGCCGCTATGACACTGGATGAAATCTGGAAGCTAATCAACACTTCTGAAAAGACTCGCAAACACTGTATGCAACTGGAAAACTGCGTATATGACTTCTTTGAACTGACTTCACTCAATATGGCACAACAAGGTGTATTCGGTGAGGTACTTCACGTAGAAGGTGCTTATATACACAATCTGGAAGACTTCTGGCCGTATTACTGGAACAACTGGCGTATGGACTACAATCAGAAACATCGTGGTGATGTATATGCAACTCATGGTATGGGCCCGGCTTGCCAGGTACTCAATATTCACCGTGGCGACCGTATGAAAACTCTCGTAGCTATGGACACCAAAGCTGTGAACGGTCCGGCATACATTAAAAAGTCTACCGGAAAAGAAGTAAAAGACTTCCAGAACGGAGACCAGACCACAACCCTCATCCGTACGGAGAACGGCAAAACAATGCTGATACAGCACAATGTAATGACTCCCCGTCCTTACAGCCGTATGTACCAGGTAGTTGGAGCTGATGGCTATGCCAGCAAATATCCGATTGAGGAATACTGTCTAAGACCTACACAAGTAGACTCTAATGATGTGCCGAATCACGAAAAGCTGAACGCACACGGTTCTGTATCTGAAGATGTAAAAAAAGCATTGATGGCTAAATACAAAGATCCTATTCACAAAGAACTGGAAGAAACTGCCAAGAAAGTAGGTGGACACGGCGGTATGGATTATATCATGGACTATCGTCTGGTATACTGTCTGCGCAATGGTTTGCCACTGGACATGGACGTTTACGACCTCGCAGAATGGTGTTGTATGGCCGAACTGACCAGACTCTCCATCGAAAACGGTTCTGCTCCGGTAGAAGTTCCTGATTTCACCCGTGGCGGATGGAACAAAGTGCAAGGTTACAGACATGCTTTTGCCGAATAAGCCATTATACCTTATTAATATATAAACTTACGGATAGCCAGACTGGGAAAAAGTCAGGTTATCCGTAAGTTCATGTTCGGCACTTTACTGATTATTATAATCACCTATATGAAAGCAGATATTTTAAAACCCTCTAGACAGACTATCCTTCGGGAAGCCAAAGATTATGTGATGATCGCCGTAGGTATGATACTTTATGGCATCGGATGGACCGTTTTCCTACTCCCCAACGACATTACGACGGGCGGAGTGCCGGGTATTGCATCTATTGTATATTGGGCAACGGGATTCCCGGTACAGTATACATATTTCAGCATTAACTTTTTCTTATTGTTGCTTGCGCTTAAGTTATTGGGATTAAAGTTCTGTATTAAAACTATTTTTGGAGTATTCACCCTGACTTTCTTCCTGTCCGTTATCCAGCAACTGGCATCAGGCGTTTCCCTTCTTCGCGACCAACCTTTCATGGCATGCGTCATCGGAGCATCGTTCTGTGGCGGCGGTATCGGAGTTGCGTTCTGCGCCAACGGAAGCACCGGCGGTACGGACGTCATTGCCGCCATCATCAACAAATACCGGGACATAACCTTGGGAAGAGTCATACTGATCTGCGATATGATCATCATTACCTCCAGTTATTTCGTTCTGAAGGACTGGGAGAAGGTGGTATACGGATTTGCAACACTTTACATTTGCAGTTTCGTCCTCGATCAGGTAGTGAACAGCGCACGTCAGTCTGTCCAGTTCTTTATCATATCCAATAAATATGAGGAGATAGGACGACACATCAACGAATACCCTCACCGTGGAGTGACGATCATCAATGCAACCGGCTTCTACACAGGCAGAGAAGTGAAAATGATGTTTGTGCTTGCCAAAAAACGGGAGTCTACCATCATCTTCCGACTGATTAAAGATATCGACCCCAACGCATTTGTATCGCAAAGTGCCGTTATCGGAGTTTATGGGGAAGGCTTCGACCATATCAAAGTTAAATAAAAAAAGAAACAAGATTGAAAAACATGAAATACAGATCATATCACCTATTACTGGCAGGAATATTCTCTCTGTTAACAACAGGCGCTATGGCCGAAAAGACATCCGACAAACCTTACTGGCAGGATGTGCAAGTTGTATCGGTCAATAAAGAATATCCGCGTACTTCCTTCATGACGTACGATAACCGGACTGATGCACTTAGCGGGAAGTTTGAAAAAAGCAACTATTATCAGTTGCTGAACGGTACATGGAAGTTCTTCTTCGCAGACAGCTACAAAGACCTTCCCGCCAATATCACCGACCCTTCCGTAAGCACGGACTCCTGGAATGACATCAAAGTTCCGGGCAACTGGGAAGTACAAGGGTATGGAGTGGCTATCTACACCAACCACGGTTATGAGTTCAAGCCCCGTAACCCGCAGCCTCCCACCCTTCCGGAAGCCAATCCCGTGGGAGTCTACCGTCGGGACATCGATATTCCCGCTGATTGGAAAGAACGGGATATCTACCTCCACCTCGCCGGAGCGAAATCAGGTGTATATGTATACATCAACGGACAGGAAGTAGGATACAGCGAAGATTCCAAGAACCCTGCAGAATTCCTGATCAACAAATACGTGAAACCGGGTAAGAATGTACTTACACTGAAAATCTTCCGTTGGAGCACAGGTTCTTATCTGGAATGTCAGGATTTCTGGCGTATCAGCGGTATCGAACGGGATGTTTATCTATATTCACAGCCCAAAGCTGCCCTGAAAGATTTCCGCATCACATCGACACTGGATGACAGTTACAAGAACGGAGTATTCGCTTTGAACGTCGACCTGCGCAATCATCGTCCGGCTGCAACCAATCTGACGCTGGCATATGAACTGCTCGACGCTCAAGGAAAAGTAGTTGCCACCGAAGAGAAGACAACTTATGTCCCTGTCAACGAGACACGTACCCTTTCTTTTGACAAGAATCTGACTGATGTACACACATGGACATCGGAACACCCGAACCTCTACAAGCTGGTGATGACTATAAAAGAAGAGGGTAAAGTCAATGAGATTATCCCTTTCAACGTAGGATTCCGCCGCATCGAGATCAAACCTATCGATCAGAAAGCCGCTAACGGAAAACCTTATGTATGCCTGTTTATCAACGGACAACCGCTGAAACTGAAAGGAGTCAATATCCACGAACATAATCCGGAAACCGGACATTACGTCACCGAAGAACTGATGCGTCGTGACTTCGAACTGATGAAACAGCATAATCTGAACAGCGTACGTCTCTGCCATTATCCGCAGGACCGCCGTTTCTATGAACTTTGCGACGAATACGGACTTTACGTGTACGATGAAGCCAATATCGAAAGCCACGGTATGTACTATGATCTACGTAAAGGCGGCTCATTAGGTAACAACCCCGAATGGCTGAAACCACACATGGATCGCACGATCAATATGTTCGAACGCAACAAAAACTACCCCAGCGTAACTTTCTGGTCGTTAGGAAATGAAGCCGGAAACGGATACAACTTCTACCAGACTTATCTTTGGTTGAAAGAAGCTGACAAGAACATCATGCAACGTCCCGTCAACTATGAACGTGCACAATGGGAATGGAACACCGATATGTACGTACCCCAGTATCCGGGTGCCGGCTGGCTGGAAGATATCGGCAAGAACGGCAGCGACCGTCCTATTGCCCCGTCAGAATATGCACACGCAATGGGCAACTCTACCGGAAATCTCTGGGGACAATGGCAGGCTATCTATAAATATCCGAACCTTCAGGGAGGATATATCTGGGACTGGGTAGATCAGGGGCTGCTCCAGAAAGACAAGAACGGAAGAGAATACTGGGCTTACGGAGGTGACTTCGGAGTAAATGCACCCAGCGACGGTAATTTCCTCTGCAACGGTCTTGTCAATCCCGACCGGGGCCCGCATCCGGCAATGGCAGAAGTGAAATACGTGCATCAGAATGTCGGCTTCGATGCGATTGACGCAGCCTCGGGCAAGTTCAACATCACGAACCGTTTCTACTTCACCAATCTGAAAAAGTATCAGATACATTACAGCGTACTGGCCAACGGAAAAACCGTCAAAAGCGGAAAGGTATCACTGGACATCGCTCCGCAGGCTTCAAAAGAATTCACCGTACCGGTAAGTGGTCTGAAAGCCCGTCCGGGAACAGAATATTTCGTAAACTTCAGCGTGATAGCCGTAGAACCGGAACCGCTGATTCCCGCCGGATACGAGATTGCATATGACCAGTTCCGTCTGCCCGTCGAAGCCGAAAGGAATACGTACAAAGCCAACGGCCCCGCATTGCAAACTCAAACACAAGGAGACGAACTGACTGTTTCTTCTTCAAAAGTAAATTTTGTATTCAACAAGAAGAGCGGTCTGGTTACCTCATACAAAGTGGATGGAACCGAATACTTCAAAGACGGATTCGGCATCCAGCCCAACTTCTGGCGGGCACCTAATGACAATGATTACGGAAACGGTGCTCCCAAACGCCTCCACGTATGGAAAAAGTCCAGCAAAGACTTCCACGTGACAGACACGAAGGTAAGCACAGAAGACAAAGCCGTCCTGTTGCAGGCAACTTATCTGCTGGCAGCCGGCAATCTGTATGTTGTCACCTATAAGATATACCCAAGCGGAATCGTTCATGTAAATGCCAAATTTACTTCTACCGATATGCAGGCTGCCGAAACAGAAGTCTCCGAAGCTACCCGCATGGCTACCTTCACTCCCGGAAGTGATGCAGCCCGCAAAGCCGCTTCCAAGCTGGAAGTACCCCGCATCGGTGTACGTTTCCGTCTGCCGGCGCAGATGAACAATGTACAGTATTTCGGGCGTGGTCCGGAAGAAAACTACATCGACCGCAATCACGGAACCATGGTAGGCGTCTATCAGACAACCGCCGATAAGATGTACTTCAACTACGTACGTCCTCAGGAGAACGGACATCACACGGATACGCGCTGGCTCAACCTGTCTCCCGATAAAGGAAACGGCCTTGTCATCGTTGCCGACAGCCTGATCGGTTTCAACGCACTGCGCAATTCCGTCGAGGATTTCGACTCGGAAGAAGCGCTACCCCACCCTTACCAATGGAATAACTTCAGCCCGGAAGAAGCTGCCAACCACGACGAAAAGGCCGCCCGCAATGTATTGCGCCGGATGCATCACGTCAACGACATCACTCCGAGAGACTTCGTCGAAGTTTGTGTCGACATGAAGCAACAGGGAGTAGGCGGCTATGACAGTTGGGGAGCACGTCCGGAACCTTTCCACCAGATTCCTGCCAACCGCGAATACAACTGGGGGTTCACTCTGGTACCGGTTCGTTCCGGCAGTCAGGCTACCGAAGCCGCCAAATATGATTATCGATAACCTTAGTATAAATTTTAAAGAAAAGACCCATGAAAGATTTATCAAGTATTGTAGCCAAGTTCAACACCCAAGGTACTATCACAGAGATTAAGCCTTTGGGAGCAGGACTTATCAACGACACATACAAAGTTAACACACAAGAAGCAGACGCCCCCAACTACGTTCTGCAACGCATCAACCATGCTATCTTCCAGAATGTAGAAATGCTTCAATCCAATATTGCCGCAGTCACCGGACATATTCGCAAGAAACTGACCGAAGCCGGAGAAGCTGACATCGACCGCAAGGTTCTCTCTTTCCTCGCCACTGAAGAAGGAAAAACTTACTGGTTCGACGGAGAAAGCTACTGGCGTGTCATGGTATTCATTCCGCGTGCCAAAACATACGAGACCGTTAATCCGGAATATTCCAATTATGCAGGAGAGGCTTTCGGAAACTTCCAGGCTATGCTTGCCGACATTCCGGAAACACTGGGAGAAACCATCCCCGACTTCCATAACATGGAATTCCGTCTCAAACAGCTACGTGATGCAGTCGCTGCCAATGCTGCCGGACGAGTAGCCGAAGTACAGTATTATCTGGACGAGATAGAAAAGCGTGCAGACGAAATGTGCAAGGCAGAACGCCTGTTCCGCGAAGGAAAGCTTCCGAAACGAGTATGCCATTGCGATACGAAAGTAAACAACATGATGTTTGATGAAGACGGGAAAGTGCTTTGCGTTATCGATCTCGATACGGTAATGCCGAGTTTCATCTTCTCCGACTACGGTGATTTCCTCCGTACAGGTGCCAACACCGGCGACGAAGATGACAAAGACCTGGATCGTGTGAACTTCAATATGGAGATATTCAAGGCATTCACCAAAGGATATCTGAAAGGTGCCAAGTCATTCCTCACTCCCATTGAAATAGAGAACCTGCCTTATGCGGCCGCTTTATTCCCCTATATGCAGTGTGTACGGTTCCTTGCCGATTATATCAACGGAGATACTTACTACAAAATCAAATATCCCGAACATAATCTGGTGCGCACCAA
>ULWT01054613.1_pt1 | contig 17426 bp, 16 predicted proteins | sample 1960611 | NCBI WGS metagenome assembly ULWT01 (sample SAMEA4835819, study PRJEB28245) | human gut metagenome | biome: gut microbiome; material: fecal sample | place: Denmark | collected 2008
GGTAGTCAGAGATATTATATTCAGGTGGCTTATGATATGACTTCAGAGGAAAAGCAGAAGTAAGAACTTAATTCATTTAGAAATATTCCAGATTCGTTTAAAAAGATTGTGATAGTAAACGGAACAAAAAAACCTTGGAGAAATGAAGAAGGCTTTGTAATCATGGGAATGAAGTATTTTTTGCTTAATGCGGATAGTTTGGAATTATAGTATGCTTGGACTTGACAGAATTTTTTAGAATGCGGGAAGCTTCTTGCATATTAATTACTAGTCCTCATTAGAAATTCCATATGGTAACACATATTCTTCATCAGGCAGTTCTGATATTTCACCTGCATTAATGTTTTTACTATTTTCATACACAACCTCCAGCAATTTAATAAAAAAGACCAGCAAAATGCTGGTCCTAAATTATGTATATATCCAGACATACAATCACCAACATGTGGTCAAAACATCTGGAACACTCCATTTGTCAAAAATTTCTAATATTACATTATAATGGGTAAGAACTTAAGTCAATACCTGTATTTTATCTAATGTTATTTATGCTGCACGATGTATATCTTTTTAGTTTAAGCATAGCTTTCTTCCATATCACTGATATCTTCAAGAACCTCCCTTATTCCATAAAGCATTTGCTCTTCAGTTAATTTATGTATCACTTCCCGCTTAGAGATCTGATTCTCAATTATTGGAATCAAAAGATTTCTTGCAAATTTCTTCCTATCATTACTTGCAAACATATCTTTAAGAGTTTTTCCATCTAATTTATCCTTTAATCTGTCTACGGACTTTTCTGCTTCCTTATTGCTAAGAAGATATTCCGATGCCATTTCAGTAAACACATCCTGAATTATTTCCACCATTTTATCCGCATCATCTTCAATAAAGCTTCCAACCACAGCATTTGTTACTTTACCTGCTGCAGAACCAGCAACCATAGAACCAACTAAGCCACCCACAATTGTACCTATTCCTGGAATTGCGGAACCGATTGCTGCGCCGGCAACCCAGCCTCCTGTTCCAGCCCCTACCGTTGCAGCTGTATTTGCCATATTTTAAACAACTGTTTTCCTGATATTCTCCCTCTGAATATGTTGGCAACATCAAAGGAAGACAGTACAACAAATGTGATGCCTGCTGTAATTGTATTGCTCCTTAAAAGCTTGGCTGCTGCTTTCATTGCCGCTGCGCCATAAATAGGCTTTGAACCTACACGAAATGCATTAATTAAAACTGCAGATGCTTTCGGTCCCATCATAGCAACTATAGCTTCGGAACTTCCAACAAGCGCACTGTTAAGCCCGGCTTTTGATAATTAAGCTGCAAGTATCGAAGTAATAAATGCTGTTCCACCTACTTTAAGACCTGAATATGTCGCAATCTTTATAGCATCTTCAAAATCTTCTCCATTCCACATTGATGTTGCAAATGTTATCATTGCAGTAACACCAAATGCAGATGATGCTATTATTGTTCCGTTTACCGCATCATATGTAAGAGATTCAACAGTACCTGCTTTGGCGATATTTTTAGCCTGTGCATATGTAAAGTGTCCTTTCTTAACAATATTCTTTGCTTCATTAGGATCAGACACACCCTTTACCTGTCCGTTTTTAATTTTCTCTTCCATTGCCCTTACAGCTTCATCATACTTATCAGACGGAACTTCTATCTTCATTGGTTTTCCATCCGTCATATATCTGAATGTACCTTTTCCATCATTTTCAAAGCATTCATTTATACATCTTTTTCCTGTAGCGCAATACTTCGACTGTATATTTACGCCATCAACAACTCTGTCAGCACCATTTTTAGCGTTATCATCTCCAACAATCTTTGCATCATGTCCTGTCAGCTTATCAAATAGGTTATTAGCCCTTTCTGCAGCAAAACCATGTCCCTGTCTTGAATGAAATTTCTCTTCTTCAAACTGATTATTAACAGTCCTAAATGCTCCTATCCCTCGACCTGCTGATTCAGCTCCGAAATTATTCTTCTTTTCATTTTCAATTTTCTTCTTCTCCGCCTTTTTGTTAGCCTCAAAGTTTTTCATTTCATTAAGGAAATTTTTTAATGGAGTCTTGTTTATAAAGGAACCTTCTATATAAAATGTGCTTCCGTCTAAAAAATCTATTGCCAATTCACGATTACAATCTTTTTTACTACTCTTCAATATCCTCAATTGTTTTATATCATCATACCAAAGTTTTTTAGGCTTCTCCATTGTTTCCACATAGTACATCTTATCATCAGTAAAAATATAACCATTTTTACCACTTCCAAATACAGTTGTATCAAGAAAACCTAGCATTGTAGTTCTATCCATCCCCTGTGCAAATGTTTGTAATGCATTATCAATTTTCTTACTAGGAATATTTCCTTTGACATGATAATTTCCAGCAGCCGTCATATCTGCCAAATACTTTCTCATTATCTCAATCTTTTCTTCATGTTCCCCCATAAAACTAATTCTCCTTATTCTCTATCACTACATTTCCTAATAATTCAACATACCTATGCATAAGCTCCTGCAAATAAAATCCATTCAGCCTTTTCGATACAGGAAGACTATCAAATTTGCTGCCTGCATAATCTAAAGCTTCGTTCCACAAATTATTTAATTCGCACTTTTCAGGATACATTTCTGCAAACGCTTCTTTTATTGTATCTTCTATATATGTCTTCTTATCTTCAATAATCCTTTTCTTCTTATCTTCACCTGCAAGAAACGGAAAATCCATATTCATCGTTTCATTTAATAACCTGTTTATTACTTCATAATCACCTTTCATGCAGCTCCTCCTTGAACCCACTTTATTCTTTCTTTACCTTTTAATCATAGTTTTACCCTTAGTAAAATACTCGTTTAAATTTTTCACGCATATAAACTGAATATATTATAGCTCTTTGATGACCTGAAAGCAAGATTTGTTATTTTTCATAGCATCTAACCGACTGCCATGATTTCGCATTTCCATTTATTAATATATTATAAAGCAGCTTGTTATCAGAATATATGAGATATATAATTATAAAATAGAAATGAAAAGCACAATAAGGAGCAAGCAGATATATGTTTTATTTTATATTGGAACCTATAATGATGTATAACTGGATATTAATATTAGCGGCAGTTATTCCTGCGGTATTCCTTATGATTAAAGTATACAGAGCAGACAGAATGGAAAAGGAAAGCGGCTACCTTTTAAGACAGCTAGTTATTGCGGGAATTCTATCCACCATTATTGCCTTAATTGAGGAAAAAATAGGGGAATGGATTTTATCATACTTTGTTCCCGAAAATACATTGCTGTATCAGATAATTCTTTATTTTGTTATTGTTGCCATAGCCGAAGAAAGCTCAAAGTATTTCTTCTTAAAAAAACGGACATGGAATAATCCAGAATTTAACTGCCAGTATGACGGTGTTGTATATGCAGTATTTGTTTCTCTCGGATTTGCCCTTTGGGAAAATATCAACTATGTTTTATCATATGGTTTTTCAACTGCTATTGTAAGAGCAATAACAGCAATTCCAGGACATGCCTGTTTTGGTGTGTTTATGGGTGTATTCTATGGTCTCGCAAGAAAACAGTATAATCGTGGAAAAAAGTTTAGCTCCAAGATATTCAGAATATTCAGTGTTGTGTTACCAGTTCTATTACATGGCTCATATGATTTTATAGCTTCCATGGAAAATACAATGGGAGGTCTATATTTCGTGGCCTTCGTTATTATACTTTTTGCACTGTCTTTTGGACTGGTAAACATCTCATCAAAGAATGATAAATACATATGATATAGAAAACACCAGCACATTTAACCTTAACGTGCTGGTGTCTGTATGTTAATACTTTTCGTATTTATTCATCTGTCTTCTTTTTAAGAATACAAGAAATACTACCACGCAGGAAATTACTATCAGAACTGTTAATGCTCCAAATGTAACCGCTGCTGGATGATTATTAATTAAGCAACATATTTATAAGCCAGATTATTGGCAGGAAGATATGCATCTCCTCCATACAAAGATGTATAATCATTTACCACCTTATTACCTTTTGCAACTGCATTTCTGCAAAGTATACCATTTTCCTTATATTCTTCTCCGTCCCATTCAATGGAGTTTATTTTATATATTGATAATCTTTTATTTTTTTCGCATAATCCGTATATTTCCACCAGAATATGTTAATATATGAATATCAATCCACAGATTGGAGAATTACCATGAAAGCATATGAAAGATTATTAAAATATGTCACTTTCCGTACACCAAGTGATGAAAGCAGTGAAACAACTCCCTCATCTGCATGCCAGTTTGAGTTAGCCAGATTTCTTAAAAATGAGATGGAAGGATTGAATTTATCGGACATTGTACTTGACGATATGTGTTACCTGTATGGTAAGCTTCCGGCAACCAAAGGTTATGAAAATGCACCTGCTATCGGATTTATTGCACATATGGATACCGTGTCCGATTATTGCAATCACGATATTACACCAGTACTAACAGAAAACTTTAATGGTGTATCACTCAAACTTCCTGCGGGAATAACCCTGTCTGTGCATGACTTTCCTCATCTTGGCACTCTTAAGGGACGCACACTTATCACATCAGACGGAAGCACTATACTTGGTGCTGATGACAAAGCAGGTATTGCTGAAATACTTACTATGATAGAACATTTGCAGAAAGGCAATATACCTCATGGAACAATATGTATTGCATTCACACCTGATGAAGAAATCGGCATGGGAGCTGAACATTTTAACATAGAACAGTTCGGTGCCAAATACGCCTACACAATTGACGGCGACACAGAAGGCGAGATTCAGTACGAAAACTTCAACGCATGCAAAGCGGATTTTCATATTAAAGGCTTCAATGTACACCCAGGTTCTGCCAAAGACACCATGATTAATGCCAGTCTTGTTGCAATGGAGATTAACAATGCGCTTCCTGCTATGGAAACCCCTCGCGGCACAGAAGATTACGAGGGCTTCTACCATCTTGTCAGCATGTCTGGCGATGTCAGTGAGGCTTCGCTTAATTATATAGTAAGAGACCATGATAAGAATTTATTTGAAGCAAAGAAACATACTCTGCGATTAATCGAAAAGAATATGAATGAAAAATGGGGCAAGGGAACTGTTACGCTCACCATTAAAGACCAGTATAAGAATATGTCCGAAATCATTGCGGGCTGCATGAATCTTATTGATAATGCAAAGAAAGCCTGTGAACTGGCTGATATAGTACCGCTTATTCTTCCTATCCGAGGGGGAACAGACGGCTGTCAGTTAAGCTTCAAAGGACTTCCATGCCCTAACCTTGGAACTGGCGGACACGCATACCACGGTCCTTATGAACATATTACTGTTGAAGGCATGGATATGACCGTTGCAATGCTTGTTAAATTGGTTGGAACATTTACTGAATAACAACTATATTTCATAACACAAAACAGGAGTTAAGCTATTGACCTACTCCTGTTTTGTATTATCAGTTGCTATTCAGTTTTTATTACTTTCGCTTTGAAACAACATACATAACTGTTGCTGCAATACATCCAGCTAACGCAATAATTGCTATTACAAGCCATAATTTCCCATGATTTCTGTCCCCAGTGTTAATTGATGATGCATTTGTTTCATTCTCATCAAATGTATACTGGCTTGTTGTTTCTGATTCTATCTGACTGATGATCTCTGTTTCAGATTCTTTAATACTCTCTGTCTCCAGTTCTGTTCCTTTAGTACTTTCCATCACTGTTTCGGATTCTTTAATACTCTCTGTCTCCGCTTCTGTCTCTTTAATGCTCTCTGTCTCAGGTTCTTTAACAGTAAAATGCGCACTCGCTGTTCCACTCGATGAAGCAATACCTATAACATGCTCTCCCGTCGATAATTTTTTTATTAAATCTGGATTAAGTGTTACAATAATACTTCCTGCTTTTACCATATAATCCTTGTCTTTTACAAGCTCTCTGCCATCAAGTTCTACTTTTACAAAATCTGAAAATGCTGCATTAGACTTAAATGTAATTGCCTTATCGGAATTCTTATCAATTATACATTTATCACCAGCAATTATTTCTGGTGCCAGTTTCGATGTAACAACACTATCTTTGTCTATCTGCTTTGATGCATTTGAATCTGCAAAGTATTTTAAACATAAATAGCAGTAATAATATTCAGTATTACCTTCCTGAGTCACTGTAGCTGCTTTAGCTTCTACATGCTGTAACTTATGATTATCCTTATTTAATTCACCATATTCCTCATGACATACTTCACACACTGCACGATTGATGCATGTTGCCACTCCACCACTATGAATATGCTCTGTAATGCCACCCTTTATTTCAAATGTGAGTATATTATTCTCGATTGAATTGACACTGATATAAATATCTCCGTAAATCCATATATCTTCACCTATTCCTAATGCTGCATCTGCCTTTGTGTTATACTGTCCACCAAGAACTTCATAATTCCATTTAGGTGATGAAAAATACATATTACTTGGAAACTTAGTGTCACTGTCTATAAGATAACATACCAGCCCTGATTTTAATGGAATTTTATCCACTCTGTTTCCATTAATCTTGAACATATGCTTATATTGAGAATCATATTTGTTACCATTATCCTCAAAATTTCTGTACTCAAGATACAATGTCTTACCCTTTTCCGGAATATCCATCTTATATCCTGTAATATTATCCGTACCTGAAGTTCCTAATGCTTTAAGACTATATTCTCCTTCGGACAAAATCGTCTTAATATCATTCTCATCAGCCCAGCCTAATACTTCTTTCTCCTTAAGAGACATAAACTGTGGAACTGGAGATATATGCTTTGCCATAACTGACATGAAATACACCGGTGACGCATTCTTTGAGTTATATAAATCCTTCAGCCCCATAATATGTCCCATTTCATGTACTGCTGTTGCAATTGATACAAATACCCGGTCATCCTCATCCTTAAATAAATATCCGTTAGTATCACCATCAGGCTTACAATACGAATTGGTTATCTGGACATATTTGTAACTATTAATAGTTTTTTTGCCGGTATTAACAGAAATATTATTAACATAATCTGTATAATTCCACAATGGTGATGACCAGCTTACTGATATATTACCTGCCCCATTATTCTTATAAATAATTGTAATTGAATCAATAGTACCATTGTTATCTTTATCAAGCACACCATAGTCATAGTATACAGTATTATTATAATCAGAAATTTTATTACCAGATGATATGGCATTATTAACAGCTTCTGACCACTCCTGCCTAAGCTCATACATTCTGCTTGCACGCTCCGAAGCATCTTTATAACCAATAGTATTAATATCGCTGTACTCTGCATAATACCCACGAGGATGTGAAAGTACAATTGAGCCGCCATTATCATATAGATATACACTTCTCATTCTTAATTTGTTATCTGATACACATCTGTAATAATCGCCTACACTATATGAACCTGCATTATATGAATTATCTGTTATTTTTCTGACAGAACTGCCTTCATATACATCATTTATAAATTCAGTTTCACCTGCAAATCTGGCAAATACCACTAAATTAGTAAAATTACTGTCGTCATCATCTGCCTGTATCCTGTCTTTATCACCTGTTAATAACAAAATTGACAGAAAAACAGCGCAAAATAACAGTATTAGTTTGATTTTTCTCATAAAAATTCCTTTCCATGTATAAATAAGCTAACTATTATATTGTCCGGTTTCTCTGTCAAAATCTTACCATATTATTAAATTTAATTCAATTCAAATAACTATTTTACGGCTTGCACACACCACAAGCTTCATATCCCATATCAATAATCTCCTGCCTGCTTCCTGTATAAATCTTTTTATTGGAAGCATCCATGCTCTTTGCACTGTTGCAGGATTCTTTGTGGAACTTCTTAGTATTCGTATTAAGTACATATGTCTGCACATTTGCTTCTGCTGCAGTTGTTGACTTTGAAGCATCTGCAACTATTGAATCGTCCTGATGGCTGTCACCTGTTGCATAATCAATAGCAATTCCCGGCTGTGCATTAAAACAATACACATTGAAAAGAATTCCATCGCCATTATCCTCAACTGACTCAGCCTCCATCTGCACACCGCTGGCAACAAGATTATCGCCAGAAAATACAGGTGTTACGCGGTACAGAACATGATTATTAGTTTCCTTTATGTAATCCGCCACCATATTTTCAAAAGGCAGCATACCATCAACATTAAGATATCTTGTTCCTGTAATCAGATTCTTTGCGTTAGCATTCTCACCGGTAAGCTGATATCCAATCAGATGACATCTGTTATACAGATATTTGCCATCAACACTATCGTATTTCGCTGTCTGCCATCCCGTAGGTTTTACTTCACCAATTGCACCACGTTTCTCAGTAGGCATAATGTCTTTACCTATATTAGCAAATGCAGTCGTACATCTTCCAAGTTCATCCAGTTCTCCGTAACTCTCAAATGATATAGTCGTGAAGTCAGCATCATTAAACGCTGGGTTATTATCATTAATTACAACATACGGTTCACCCTGATATACTAAAGATGCCATATCATCTGCAACAGCCGTACTCTGAACCTCAGCACTCCCCACAGTACCAGCCTGATTATCCTTCTTAGAAGAGCATCCGCTTAACCCAAATCCGCTTCCTGCAATAAAGAACACCAGTAAAAATGCGGTTACTCTCCTTAGCACTTCTAACCTTATATTACGCATGTATTTTTCCTTATTTCTTTCTTACATATCTTTCTTCAGTAATTTTCTCATGAGAATTACCCTCAAAATCAGTAGAACCCTCCAGCTTAAACTCATTAAGCATGTCCTTAGGAAACTTCACATCAGAAGGATACTTCCTGTTCCACTTATACAGATAAACCTCATCCACCATATCCTCATAAGAAACAATCTCAGAGTCCTCAACAAAACAGAAATCATCCCTTCCGGCAAAACCAAACTCCTGATTAACCTCAAGATTCTCATAATCACAAAAAAGCTGCTTGCTATATAAAGAAAGCCATAACTTCCCGCCATCAAGCATCTTAATAATATGCTCATTAAGAACACTGTCCTTAGAAACTCGTCTGTTATTAAACATAATTCCATAATCATCATCAACAATAGATATAACCTTCATAATGTCCTCCTTCTTTTATGTCCAGCAAGGTGTGACTGGGTTGGATAAAGGACTTTCTTAAAGGTGGAACGTGTCATTAAGACGCTGTACGGATTTTATCCGCGTTACAGTCACCGTCCGCAACCGGCGCATACTCGCCATCCATGGCTCGAATGCGCCTTTTTCTCACATCGTGTGCGAAAATTGCTACACATTTTATAAAATCCTACAGCCTCTAAACTCCACTTGAACCTTCAAGAAAGTCCTTTATCCAACCCAGTCACATCCTCCCCATCACAAACACAGTTGCTCTACACGACCATAGCTCAATCCCGCCACCACACCAGCAAGGGAGCAATGCGACCAACGCTGAACCACGCATCTCACCCCACCACAAAAGCGAGGGAGCCAAAGCGACCAACGCTGACAGGTAAAAACTCCCCGGGGTGGTGGGCTGGGTGTGGTTGTATGGTTTAATTGAAAACCGTAAGAAGACGCCGGTACTTAGTGCGTGGGGAGAGCCGCCGAAAGGCGGCAAATCCCCACAAACTTAGTACCCGCTGCGTCTTCGCCCGAGCGGGAGCGCGTTTTTAATTAAACCATACAGCCATCCCCAGCCCCCTCTCCGGGGAGCCATTTCTTACCTACTTCTTAAAGGGAAACCTCCCCGATTCCAGCCTCTTCTTAAGCATAACCCCACCTATCGTCTGAGGCTGCTTAGCCGGGCTATTTTCAGCTTCTCTTTCCTCCGCTTCTGCAATTCTGCGACGAATCTCTTCCATCTTGTTATCCATTGCAGCAATCTGATCTGCACATGAAGACAATTCTGCAGCCAGCTGTTCTGCTTCAGAATCTGGAATATTCTTCTTATAACGAACCTTATGCTCCACACTCGCCCAGAAATCCATGGCAATTGTACGGAACTGAACCTCAACCTTCATCATCTTCTTTTCATTCTGAAGGAATATCGGTATCTCAATTATAAGGTGAAGACTTCTGTAACCGCTTGGCTTAGGATTCTTGATATAATCCTTTCTCTCGACAAGCACTACATCGTCCTGCTTTAACAGGCAGTCGGCAAGCATATAGATATCTTCCGGGAAAGAGCATATTACTCTTACCCCCGCAATATCTCTTATACCTTCCTCAATGCCTTCCATTGTTATAGGAATATTTTTCTTCTTCGCCTTCTTAAATATGCCATCCATAGACTTAATTCTGCTCTTGATACTCTCAATAGGATTTCTGTCATACTGTAATGAGAACTCCTCATTAAGCACCTTGAACTTAGTCTCAACCTCCATAATGGCGCATCTGTAATAAGCCATCAGTGTGTTAAACGGCATAATATTTTCTTTTAATAACTCAATCATTTCATCAGAAAGGAGATTCTCTTTAATGAATCTTTCCTGTTCCTGCTTGAGTATCTCTTCTAATAACATAGTAACCCCTTTTACCTTTGATGCATCTTAAAGTGCCTTCTTAATAGCAGCTAAAAGCTCATCATATGTATCAAATGCCTCTAATTCAGGATTATCAGCCTTAATCTGCTCTGTACTCTTAAAGAGGAAGCCTGCCTTGCTTGCCTTAATCATTCCTAAGTCATTGTGGCTGTCTCCTGATGCAATAGTATCATAACCAATAGACTGTAAAGCCTTAACTGTTGTAAGCTTTGACTGCTCACAACGCATCTTGAAACCTGTAATCTCACCATTGTCAGCGACCTCAAGTGAATTACAGAAAATAGTTGGCCAGCCCAGCTTCTTCATAAGCGGAGTAGCAAACTGTGTAAATGTATCTGAAATAATGATAACCTGTGTTATACTTCTTAATTCATCAAGGAATTCCTTTGCTCCCGGAATTGGGTCAATCTTAGCAATAGTATCCTGAATTTCTTTAAGTCCAAGACCATGCTCCTTAAGAATACCAAGTCTCCAGTTCATAAGCTTATCATAATCTGGTTCGTCTCTTGTTGTTCTCTTAAGCTCTGGGATTCCGCTTGCCTCTGCAAATGCAATCCATATCTCTGGTACAAGAACGCCCTCAAGGTCTAAACATACAATATTCATATCATTATCTCCTCGCTTATTATTCTTAGATACACTCGTATCTCATGTGTTATTTCACTTATATTATTGTAACCCACTACCTGTCAAAACTCAATATGCCATTTCTAAGTCTTTCAAGCCCATCCATTAAAGTTGTCTTAGGACATGCAACATTCAGTCTTAAGAAATGTTTTCCATCTCCGCCAAAGCCTTCTCCCGCTGACAGGAAAAGTCCTGTATTCTTTCTTATATATGCCGCAAGCCTTGTTGAATTGTCTGTGATATCAGACACATCAAGCCAACAAAGATAAGTTGCATGTGATTCCACCATTGACACTCTCGGAATATTGTCTTTTATGAACTTTTCGGTAATCTGTTTATTCTCGTAGATATATTCTCTTAACTGCTCAAGCCATTCCTCACCCTTTGTAAATGCAGCTATAGCCGCATCAACTGCGAAAACATTTGGCTCAGCTACCTCATCGGTATTGATTGCACGCCAAACCTTGTGACGGAGTCGCTCATCCGGCACACATATTGCTGCTGTCTGTAAGCCTGCCATGTTAAATGTTTTCGTAGGTGCTATGCATGTTACAGATATATTCTTACACACCTCCGAAACACTTGCAAATGGCACATAATCAATGCCCGGGTCTGTAAGCTCGCAGTGAATCTCATCAGATATAACAACGACTCCATACTTGTAAGCAAGCTCTCCGATACGTGCAAGTTCTTCCTTTCTCCATACATTTCCACCCGGATTCTGTGGGTTGCACAGAATAAGAAGTGTTGTCTGTGGGTTCTTGAGCTTAACTTCAAGGTCTTCAAAATCTATTACATACCTGCCATTCTCATATGCAAGCTGGCTCTGTAACACATTTCTGCCATTATTAAGAATACTGTTAAAGAAAATGTTGTATACAGGTGTCATGATTACAACATTCTCTGCTGGTGTCGTAAGCTTTCTTACAGAGCTTGATATTGCAGGTATAACGCCTGTTACGAACATAAGCCAGTCGTCTTCCATCCTGAAATTGTGGCGTCTTTCCCACCAGCCTGTGTATGCATCATACCAGTCCTTTGATATCTCAGTATAACCGTATACACCGATGTCTGCCTTTGCCTTAATAGCCTCCGTTATCTCAGGTGCTGTCTTAAAATCCATGTCAGCAACCCACATAGGAAGCTCATTCTCTGCCACATTCCATTTTAAAGAATCCGTATTACGGCGGTTCACTACTGTATCAAAATCATATTTCATTCTCGGATTTCCCTTCTTAATTCTACTTATTAATTCCTGCATACTATCTTAGTAAGCGAAGGATCAACCTTATCCTTCTCAATTATAAGCTTATCTATACTGTCTGCTGTTATAGTTCCGGAAGTTGGATTTAACACGCTGTCAACCCTGCTTGTGATATCAGCATCTACTGTTGAATACTCGAAAGCAAGTGTAGTATTAATAAGCTTGCAGTTCTTCATAACAAGATTATCAATGTAGCACAATCCCTGAAGGCTCTCTATTGTACAGTTAATAAACGTAAGATTCTTTGAATTCCAGCCAAGGTACTCACCTGAAATGTATGAATCATACACTGTTATATTTTCAGCATTCCAGAAAGCATCCTTGCTCATAAGTCTTGAATTTCTTATCTCAAGATTCTTACTTCCATCAAATGGATAATTGCCGACAAGCTTAAGACCGTCAATCTTCATATTGTTGCTGTTCATTGCAAAATAATTGCCCTTTGCCACTACATTTGTCATAGTAACATTATCACAGCTCCAGAGAGTTTCCTCGGCATTGACGAACTCTACATTCTTAAGTCCTAATCTGTTGCATCTTCTGAAATTCTTAGGTGCTTCAATAATTGTATCCTCAACATTAATATCGTTAGTGTACCATACTCCTGCTCTTCCCATCTCAAAGAAATAACAGTCCTTTACATTGACATTGTTGCAGTACCAGAGTGGATATTTCCACTTAAAGCTGCTGTTTACAAGCTCTATATTACTGCTCTCCTTTAATGGAGACTCACCATCATCAAATATAGAATCTTCAATATGAAGGTCTTTGCTTGCAAAAAGAGCACGTTCTCCTGTAAGAAGCTGCTGCTTAACTAATTTCTTTTCCATATTTACTCCATTCTTATCTACAAACATTAAAACCCAATCACCATATTATAAGTGATTGGGTTACATTCTAAACATTCTTAAGGTTCTCTACCATCTCTTCCATTGTGTGCCAGCCAAGTACTGCACATTTAACTCTTGCTGGCATATGAGAGATATCTCTTAATGCTCCGGCTTCATCAAGCTCATCAATCTCTTCCTCAGTTGCCTCATCCTTAATCATCTTAAGGAAAAGTTCTGAAAGATGTACAGCCTCATCAATAGGCTTTCCAATGATAAGCTCAAGCATTATATCTGCTGATGCCTGCGATATTGCGCAACCATCTCCTGTAAATGCCCCATCAACAATAGTTTTCTTAGCATCATCAAACTTAAGCTTTAAGATAATGTCGTCTCCACAGCTTGGATTAACACCCTCAAGCTCTAAGTCTGCATTGTCTATATCATGCTTATGATATGGATGCATGTTATGATCCGTAAGAACCTCATTATAAAAAGTTTTAGTCTCCATATCCCATAAGCCCCCTGATCTTAGATAGTTCTTCTATAAAATGCTGTACTTCTTCTTCTGTATTATAGAAAGCAAAGCTTGCTCTCGTTGTTGAATTAACCTTAAGGAAATCCATTAATGGCTGTGCACAGTGATGTCCTGCTCTTACTGCAATATGCTGTGAATCAAGTATAGAAGCAACATCATGTGGGTGTACTCCGTCAATTGTAAATGTGACTATACCCTCATGGTCTTCTGCCTTCGAAGAACCTATCAAGTTGACTCCCTTCATGTCATTAATGGCATCAACAGCAATCTTAGTAAGCTTTCGCTCCTGTGCCATAATTGTGTCAAATCCAACATTGTTAATATAATCAATTGCCGCATGAAGTCCGACTGCACCGCCAGTATTAACAGTTCCTGCCTCAAACTTATGTGGAACCTCTGCATATTTAACTCTGTCCCAGTGAACAATCTCAATCATCTCACCACCGCTTAAGAATGGTGGCATCTTGTCAAGAAGCTCTTTCTTGCCATATAATGCTCCGATTCCCATAGGTGCTAACATCTTATGTCCAGAAAATACAAGGAAGTCAACATCAAGGTCTGTTACATTAACCGGCATATGAGGAACACTCTGTGCTCCGTCAGCCACAATAACCGCACCATGTGCATGTGCAACCTCTGCAATATGCTTTATATCATTAACTCTTCCTAATACATTAGAAACCTGGGTAACTGCTACAAGCCTAGTCTTATCTGTGATAACCTCTAAAGACTTGTCTGTAATCTCTCCATTCTCATCAGGTGTAAGCTGCTTTAATACCGCACCACATTTTTCTGCAACCTGTTTCCATGGAAGGAAATTGCTGTGGTGTTCCATAACACTAACAACAATCTCATCACCTTCTTTAATGAAATTCATTCCATAACTGTATGCAATTAAGTTAAGACTCTCTGTAGCATTTCTTGTAAATACTATCTGGCTTGCATCTTTAGCACCAATAAACTGAGCTACTGCCTTTCTTGCATTCTCATAACTTTCTGTAGCAATCTCACTTAATTCGTATACACCTCTGAACGGATTGGCGTTCATCTCCTGATAATACTTATTAACTGCATCAAGAACAGCCTGTGGCTTCTGTGTAGTCGCTGCATTATCAAGATATGCAATATTGCTTCCCGAAATAAGTGGGAAATCTTTTCTTATAGACTCAATCGTCTTACTTAACTCACTCATTAATAAACCTCTTTAATGTAGTCATGTATCTCGTTCCTGATACCATCATCAGGGATTTTGCCGCATACAGCTAAAAGCTTAGCTGCTGCCAGCATATTATAACATTCTTGTGCCGGTATTCCTCTTGATTCAAGATAGAATAAAAGCTCCTCATCAGGCTTTCCTATAGTTGCACCGTGATTACCGACAACATCTTCTTCTGCACATAGAATAATAGGAATAGTCTGGTTGACACATTTTTCATCAATAAGAAGAACTTCTTCCTTCTCATTACCTACAGAACCTGCTGAACCCTTAACGAAATCAATAGTTCCTCTGAACAGCTTAAATGCTGTATCTCTCAATGCACCTGCCGCATTGATTGCACATTCTGTCTTCTTGCCGATATGTCTTACGCAGTAGTTCATATCAAGTCTTTCTTTACCTGCTGCAACATATCCAATCTCTGCAGACATAGAACTTCCATCACCTGCAAGCTTAATCTCACAGCCTTCGTATCTGTTCTTTCCGCTTAAATAAAGCTGCACAAGTTCAATTCTTGCACCATCTTCACAGTAACCACCGATATCATTAATAAATGTTGTCTCACTGCCTACCCTCTGAATCTGGATAAGACGGATAACTGAATCCTTGGCAGCATATAATCTTGTCTGTACTGCTGCAAAGCCTTCTCCATCTTTATCTCCATTAAAATCCATGTAAACATCAATGCTGGCATTCTCTTTAGTCTCAATACCAACAACATTAATGTCTGCATTGTTCCTGCCATAATTGAAATCAAGTCTTACGAAGCCTGCATTCTTCTTATCTGTTATATAATATACAGGTTCAGTCTGTGATTTCCTAGCTGCCTCTGTAATCTCCTGACCACATCCACCAATGATATTGTCAAGCTCACCATTATTAAGCTTTCCATCATCAATGAGACTTACATCATTAACAGAAGCATTTAACTCACCTGTACGATTAATCACAACCTCTCCAACCCTGCTCTGGTTCATATGAAGATGATTCCATGTCTTGGCTGGGATACGGTTTATTATCATGTCTTTTTCTTCGATACCTATCATATCATATTCCTCACTCTGATTAACTTAACCAATGCTGCCCTTCATCTCAAGACGGATAAGATTGTTCATCTCCATTGCATACTCAAGTGGAAGCTCCTTAGATACATTATCAGCAAATCCTGAAACAATCATTGCTCTCGCATCATCTTCCGGAATTCCTCTTGACATAAGATAAAATACAGCATCATCACTGATTCGTCCAATTGTTGCCTCATGTCCTACATCCGCATCATTAACACGGATATCCATAGCCGGAATTGTATCAGATCTTGAAATATCATCTATCATAAGTGACTGACATGAAACTGATGATTTACTCTTCTTAGCCTTGGTAGTCATTGTTACCGCACTTCTGAAAGTACTGATTCCGCCACCCTTAGATATTGACTTAGTACTTACAACTGATGTTGTACCTGGTGCATTATGAACTACCTTCATACCTGTATCAAGGTTCTGTCCTGCTCCTGCAAATGTAATTCCTGTGAATTCACAGCTTGAGCGTTCTCCATTAAGGATACTCATAGGATACAGATATGATACATGCGAACCAAATGAGCCTGAAACCCATTCAATCTTACCACCTTCAGCAACAGTTGCTCTCTTAGTGTTAAGGTTATACATATTCTTGCTCCAGTTCTCAATTGTTGAGTAACGAAGCTTTGCATTCTTAGCCACAAAAAGTTCAACCGCACCTGCATGAAGATTGGCAACGTTATATTTAGGTGCTGAACATCCTTCAATAAAGTGAAGACTTGCACCCTCATCAACAATAATAAGTGTATGCTCAAACTGACCTGCTCCTGCAGCATTAAGTCTGAAATATGACTGAAGAGGGATTTCAAGATTAACTCCCTTTGGTACATACACAAATGAACCACCAGACCATACAGCTCCGTGAAGTGCTGCGAACTTATGATCCTGTGGTGTAATAAGCTTCATAAAATGCTCGTGTACCATATCTGCATATTCACCTGTAAGTGCACTTTCCATATCAGTGTATACAACACCCTGGTCAGCAACCTCCTTACGGACATTATGGTATACAAGCTCTGAGTCGTACTGTGCTCCAACTCCGGCTAACGACTCTCTCTCCGCCTTAGGAATACCTAATCTGTCAAATGTATCCTTAATCTCTTCTGGTACATCCTTCCAGTCACCCTTCATATTCGTATTGGCACGAACATAAGTAGCAATATTATCCATATTGAGTCCATCAATAGACGGACCCCAGTCAGGCACCTGCATATTATTATATATCTCTAATGACTTAA
>ULWT01019552.1_pt1 | contig 17307 bp, 18 predicted proteins | sample 1960611 | NCBI WGS metagenome assembly ULWT01 (sample SAMEA4835819, study PRJEB28245) | human gut metagenome | biome: gut microbiome; material: fecal sample | place: Denmark | collected 2008
TCGCCCTTTTGTTTTAGGACTTGTTTTGCTCATCCCTATAAGAAACACGATAGAAAGAGTTATCGCAACAGCGGCAAACGCCAAAAGAACCGTAGGCAAATAGCCGATAGAATATGTGAGCATGGCAAAGGCGGACGGAATCATAGCAAAAAGCTGAACAAGACCAGTTACAAGATACTCGATAAAATCGAGGACAGTACCAAGAAAATCAAGTACAGCTTTAGCGGCATCAACCATCATCACCACCACCTTTCCCAGATTTTGCACCCTTGCCAGCAGAACGAGACACGCGACCCACGACAACAAGGGAAATACCAAGAATCAAAGGGAAAGTAAAAATAATGGTCACAGGCCCAAGGGACTCCCAGAGATTAGAAAACCACTTACCAACAGCTTTCAAACCTTGAATCAAGCCATTATCAAAAGAAAAATTACCAATATCCAGAGAATTGAAATTTTCGGTATTTTTATCTTTCCAATAGTTTTCACCGTCCGTCTGCATCATAATCTGATCACCTACCTGCTGCGCATTTTGAGATACTGCCGCAGATTCATCAGACAAGGCATTTTTAAGCAAATCATAAATACCATGCACATTTTGAGCAATATCATCTGTAGTAAGAGCCAGATTATTCAAATACTGCGTAACAGAACGAAGGAGTTCAATAACAGTATCCAAATCAATATCCATGTTGGCACAATGGGTCAGAATCTGGTCAAGATAAGATAAAACCTTATCATCATCAGTATTAAGAGTATACGCAAAGGCAAACCCAATACCATTAGAACGAGGATAAAGCTTAAAACCGGGGGAAGTGTTAGTTATAGGAACCTCAAAAAGAGCAGTATTATGAGGAAGAGTAATGCGACAGATAGCAACACGAGTGTGAGTAGAACCACCCGCCATTTGAGATACAAGAGTCTGCGTAATGTTACCCAAAGAAACGCCTTTATCACTATAAGCAGTACCGGAAACGGAAGAAACATTAGAAAGATAAGCAGGCTGAGAAACACCTTCACCCGAAACTACAGCATAAGCAAAATATACAGTAGGCCGGAGACCAGAAGAAGTAAGCGGCTTAAAAAGGGAAGAACGCACACCAAGCCGAAAATCAACAGGCCCATCACCAGGGCCTACGGTCTTACAAATCTCAATTTTATTATGGGGGACAGGATATGCGGCAGTCTGCGTAAGAGCATCATAAGAAGGAATCTGACAATAAAGATACAAATCGGATGCATCCTCGACGGATGTAACATCACCATAGACAGGAACCAAGGAAACGGAAAAAATTACTAAGAGCGTAGCAAGTACGGCGGAGAGCCTTTTTAACCACATTGTTTCACCTCCTTGAAATTGGATGCGGGTGCAGGAATCGAACCTACAGCGCCGGAGCACAAATCCGGTATGTTAACCATTACACCAACCCGCAAAATATTAATCTTCTACCTGGGCAAACTTACGAAGAGAAGCCATCATTTTTTCAAGCTCCTGAGCCTGGGCATTTACCTGTTCCATCTGACGCTTGTCATAGTGATCCATATTCTCAGCCGCAGTCAGACCGAGGGCACCAAGCAGACGATCCCGCAGACCGTCATAAATACTCGGGTCAAAGGGCAGAAGCCGAAGACAGTTCTTTTTGATCTTGGCAGCTGTCTTAGGGTCATATGTCCGAAGGGCGGCAGGCCAATCGTTCATCGGCACATACCGCAAGACTTCATGAGTTCCGAGATTGCCCAACAGGAATGGAGGATCCATTGTCACCGGATCACCGGAACGGGACTCCCATTCAATACGGGTCACTTCCCTGCCGATATCAATATGCTGCTTTTCCAACAGCTCTTTCCGTTTGTCATACACGCGCGTATATCCGGACTGGCCGCGAACGCCGAAGTAGTATGTACCCAGGTAATTACTGCCCTGTTTACGGCTCAGAAGCCGGATATCCGTTATAGGGTGCGGAACATCCAGAGTATAGTCCATGCGAGTATTATTCCAGCAGAAGTATTCACCAAAGATTTCCCGGAGACGGGAGATCAGAGCGCGGATCACCGGATTGCCCATGTGCTTATTGGGGTTGAACTCCAACAGCAGGGAGTAATTGAAGTCCGTGGAATTGAAGGGCTTGAACTTATGCAGCGTGATCAGGACACCAGCGAAGGACCACCAATAAAGGTTACCGCCGAATTTACCAGGGCCGCCTGTAGGAACGTAATCAACCAGCGGATACAGCGGATAGATGATACTGTCAAAGACAGCCTTCTGCATATTGTCATCGGTCAGGGGTAAGAACTCATCACCCTGCTTCAGCCGGATAGCCTGCCAGCGCAAAGGAAACCGGGGCCGGAACTTATCAAGGGAATAAACTAATTCGCCAACGGTTACGGAATCACCGTAAGAGATAGCAGATAAGGGGGCAGGGTTATCTTTTGGCACAGGTCTTTTCATGACCGCCATAATAACCTACCCCCTTTTCTGTCAAAAAGATATGTGGTGACGCCGAAGAAGCTCCTCCAGGCGATTGATTTCATCGAACGTCTCAAGAAATCTGCTGCCCATCAACTGCCAGCGATACACCTCATCCTGTACACGTTGATAGCGCTGCCGCAGATCGGCTATTTCACGCTCATAAGCTTCATAGTCATCATACCGGCGATATGTAACGATCAATTCCATACGATCACCCTCAGGCGGCGTCAGAAGCCGTTCTAAGGCCGCACGGGATACATCCGGGGAATCCATCACTTGACCTTGGAAAAATTCTGCACAACGCCGCGAGGGCCGAACTGGATATCATACCGGGCGCCCACTTCGATACTCTCCAGCGGGTACAGATCAGGCTCAAGGATGACTTCCAGGCCCTTGGCGCCGATCACGCCGCGATCCGGACCGATATAGTGGGCGACATTGAAGTTATACTCTTTGCCGGTTTTCTGGGACACACCCTCACGGTGCTGCTTGCCAATGATTTCAACGATCATAACATTACCTCCTAAAATTCTTTGAATCGAAAAATCTGATTTCTGCACAAAAGGACATCCAGGGAAACGCCGTACAGGTCCGCCAGCCGGATCAAGGTTTCCAGACGAGGGAACGACCTGCCATGCTCATAGCCGCAGTACGTCAGAAAATTACAGCCAATCGCGGTTGCTACTTCCTTCTGCGTCAGATTGCGGGTCACACGGTATTCCCGGAAGCGCCGGGCTACCAGCTGTTCACGGGACTTGCCTACTTCTTTCACATTCATAACACAACACACACCTTCTTTCACGCATCTACGATTTGTTCCACATAAAGGGAATTGATATTTTCCCAATCTGCCATCGTTACACAGCCCTGTCTGCCCAGCAGATAAGAAACCACACTGAACCGGGAATCCAAGTACGGATGCAACTTAACCGCATCACGCAGTTCATCATAGGTAAGCGGTTTTGCGGTCATTTTCACATTAATCGGCTTCATCTTTTACTTTCCTTCTTCCATATCATTTTCCCGACTGTACACCCGTTCCCAGGTGATCTGTAATTTGGGTATGTATCACTTCTGATACACCTACAAGCAAAAATATACCAGGGATGTTATAAAAAGTCAATAGCATCACAAGTGATACAAGGAGAAAAAGATATGGACTATCTGCAAAACATGATAGATATACGGAGAGAAGCCGGAATAACACAGAAGGAATTAGCAGAAAGAATAGGCTGGAGCAGACCCCAAATACAAAGATACGAGACAAGAAAAAGCATCCCATCTATAGAATATCTGATTGCATTTTGTAGCTACTTCAAAGTATCCCCCAACAGAGTTCTTGGACTGCCGAAAACATACGAATGAGAGGAAAACAAAAATGATACACGCAAAAATGGAAACCATATTAAAAATAGTCATGGATGCAGTAATGACAGAGACAGACCCCGGCCTAATCGAAATGGAAGTAGCATATCAACTCGCTGAAATCGACCAGCCGGAAGATGGAGAAGAAGCAGAATTTTAGGGCTTCCGAGGAGGCTTGAATGGCCACGAGGGTAAGGAGCAAAAGTGGGAAATTTCCCTATGAAATCCCCCATATTATACAGGGGGGATTTCATCCCGAAAGACGGCGCTCTGATGGTGGCTTTTTGATCGCTGCGGCGATGAGGATACCAGGCCGCACCCAGAGCGCGAAGGCAGCTGCTACGGCCTTCCCAATGCAGAGTGACACACGCGCCTACGGCGCTAGTCATCGGGAAAGGCCGGAATGGAAAGAAAAAAATGGAAAGACCTCCGGCGGCAACGCTGGAGGTCCTCCCGTACTTGGTGCATGATTGGAGAAGCATGTAAATTTTGTTCAATCGAGAGCGGGCTTAGAGCGCATTTGTGCCGAATGGGCGTCCCCGCTGTGGCCTGCGCTTCCAGAATCCCCTGCGTGGCCCCGGTGCAGAGTTTGCGGGTTTTATACTGATTATTGATTAAAAGATTTAATCAATAATCCCGTGCGCTGTGCGTGCGTGCTCAGTATGAGTCAGTACTGCACCTATTTGAAAACAATTGCGGCCCGGATGGCGTGTACCGACTGCGTTTGCAGTCAGCGCACAAGCCACCTGGGCCGCAGTTATTATTGCATCCGGCACCTGAAGCGATCATAGGTGTTTGTCCATTGTTTTTTCCACTCTTGCCGCATGAGCCGGTGTCTCACTTTACCCATTGCTCCAGATACTGCTCCAGGCAGAGACCTTTTTCGTGGATGTCCTGGGCGTACTCCTTACCGACATACCGATAATGCCACGGCTCATACACGATTCCGGTGACATCCGTCTGGTCCGTAGGATAGCGCAGGATGAAGCCATAGCGCCAGCTGTTTTCCAGCAGCCACTTCTGCACGGCGGTGTTCTCCTGGTTGGTGTCCAGCAGCTGATAATTGACGTCCACAATGTCCACCGCCAGCCCCAGCTGGTGCTCGCTGGTGCCGGGGACCGCCACCTGATGCCCGGCCTTCTCCCGGGCCTCCTCTCGGCTATAGCCCTGTTCCATCCACTCGGACACCTTGTTATCATACAGAGTCTGCTGGAAGTCCTGAGTCCGATAGGCGGAGCAGATCACCGGTGTCAGACCGGCATCGTAGCATCCGTCGATCATGTCCATCAGCGCGTCATAGCAGCGCTTGTCGATCTCCAGTCCGTTGGGCAGGGTCACCAGGTCTACCGCCCAGTCCTCCGGCACCTGATTCCAGGGGTTCACCAGAGTCAGAAGCTCCGGTATAGGCTCGGGGTCCGGCTCCGGTTCGGGGTCCGGAGTCGTGGGCTGGTCATGGGAAACGGGGGTGGTGTTGGAGCTGTCTGGCAGCACCTGGGGCTGTTTGTTCAGCTCCACGATCAGCACCACCGCCAGAATGACGGCGGCGCACAGGGCCGGGATCAGCAGCCAACGGCGGCTGTTTTTTCGCTTTTCCAGTCGCCGGGGCGGCTGTTTTCTGCTGCTTTGCATGTGAAGTGATTCTCCTTTTCAGTTCCGCAGCGTAGCGGGATATGTACCGTTTTCGTGGAGCCGGGCCAGCTCCTGGGCCACGGCCTGGCGGTCCTCGTGATAGGTCATGCCGAACCAGCGGTCCGCCGAATGCAGCACAGACACGGACAGCCGTCCCTTCTTCAGCAGGTCCCCTACCATGTTGGGCAGCAGGCACTCGGCCTTCAGCTCCTCCGGCGGCAGGGCGCGGAGGAAGTCCTCCAGATAGGTCCCCATCTGGTCAAAGATCGACGGCATGAAGCCCCAGAAGTTCATGGACACCGGCGTATCCGCCGCCAGCTCACGGCGCTGGCCGTCGGCCACGTCGGCAATGCTGCCGTCGGGGAACAGCTGAATCTTCAAGGCCTCACGAATCCCGGCCAGATGGCCGTTTTCCACCTGGCAAACGCCCCGGGACACGGTACCGTGGGCGCTGACGGTATTGCGCAGCAGATAGCCCACCATGGTGGCCTTCCCCTGCTGCGGCAGACGGCCCAGCTCCTCATAGATGGCCCGGTAGGCGTCCACGCCGTAATAGTCGTCGGCGTTGATGACGCAGAAAGGCTCCTGCACATAGGGCCGGGCGCACAGCACAGCATGGGTAGTGCCAAAGGGCTTGCTACGCCCGGCGGGCACGGTATAGAAGGCCGGCAGACTGGAATAATCCTGCACGGCGTAGCATACCTCCACCGGCTCCCCGTCCCGGGCCGTCAGCCCGGCAATCCGGTCGCCGCAGAGGCTGCGCATCAGGTCCTGCATATCGTTTTTGATAATGAACACGATCTTGGTGAAGCCCGCCCGGATAGCGTCATGAATGGAGTATTCCATCAGAATTTCGCCGCCGGGGCCTACGCCGTCCACCTGTTTATTTCCGCCATAGCGGGAGCCAAGCCCGGCCGCCATGATAACAAGCGTTGCCTTCATATCCGTTTTCCTCCTCATATTCCGGACCCGGTGTTCCGCGCCGGGTCCGACAGTGTAGTTCATTATACCACATTTTTTCCGCCGCTTCAACCGTTTTACCGTATGAAACCGGGGAGCAGGCTGGTAAATATGGGGAAATTCATAAAATTGTTACAATTTGGGATGGAAATTTGCGGCCGCAGGATATATAATAGGAGACTGTTATAATAGGTGCGCTTTGCGAAGCGGCGCACCGGCGACTTATCCCATTGCAAAGGAGACACGCTATGACAACCGAAAAGACCTCCTCCCCCCGCCGCAGCGGGGCGGATTGGTTCGGCCTGGTCGCCTTCGCCGTGCTGGTGATCTGCAGCGCGGTGCTGGTGGTGCGGCTGATATCCACCAAGTTCCTGCCCACCGGCCAGCTGCTGCTGGCAGTTGGGGCGCTTCTGGTGCTCAGCGGTCTGCACGGCTGGGTCCAGCTGCCCCGCCGGGAGAAAACCGGCGGAAAGATCGCCTGCGGCATCGTGGCCCTGGTGCTGGCCGCCGCCATGCTCTATGGCGCGGTGGCCCTGGGCTCTGTGCAGCACGCCATCACCGATGTGGCGGACAAGTCCGTGGAGACGGACATCACCTGCGTCATCGTCAACGCCGATGACCCGGCCCAGACCCTGGACGACGTCAAGGGCTACCGGTTCGGCATTCTGGAGGACCGGGACACCGAGAACACCCAGTCCCTGCTGCAGCAGCTTCAGGAGAAGCTGGGGGCAGCGGAGCACACGGCCTACGCCTCCCCTGCCCTGCTGACCGACGCTCTGTACGACGACCAGGTGGGGGCCATCCTGCTGAACAAGGGGTATATCCCCCTGCTGGAGGAGCAGGAGGGCTATGCCGACTTCTCCGATCGCACCCGGATTCTGTATGAATACACCACGTCCAAAGCCGTGGAGCCCACCCCGTCGGATACCAACGCCCCGGTGGACGTGACCAAGGACCCCTTCGTGGTCTATTGCAGCGGCATCGACGCCCGCAGCAGCAACATCAACATCACCAGCCGCAGCGATGTGAACATTCTGGCGGTGGTAAACCCCACCACCCGGCAGATCCTGCTGGTGAATACCCCCCGGGACTACTATCTGCCCCTGGCCCACAACGGCCAGCTGGACAAGCTGACCCACGCCGGGATCTACGGCACCGGCGAGTCCATGCAGACCCTGGACAATCTCTACGGCACCCACACATCCTTCTATATGCGGGTGAACTTCGCCGGTCTCACCAAGATCGTGGACGCCCTGGGCGGTGTGGACGTATATTCCACCAAGACCTTCTCCATGGGCGGCTACGATTTCACCGAGGGCGTGAATCACCTGAACGGTGAGGCGGCCCTGTGCTTCTCACGGGAGCGGTACGCCTTCGCCGACGGCGACAACCAGCGGGGCAAAAACCAGATGGCCGTGATCCAGGCCATTATCAGCAAAGCCTCCTCCCCTGCCGTGCTGAAAAATTACCAGACGCTGCTGTCCTCCCTGTCCGATGCGTTCATCACCAGTCTGAGCTATGACGACATCGCCTCCCTGGTGCAGATGCAGGTGCAGGATATGTCCGGCTGGCACGTCACCAGCTACGCCGTTTCCGGCTCCGGCGACACCTCGTACTGCTATGCCCTGGGCGACGCCGCCTGGGTCATGCGGCCCAATATGGACACCGTCAACACCGCCAAGGAGTTGATCCGCCAGGTGATGGACGGCGAAACGCCCCAGGTTCCCTGAGACAGACCAAAAACGTAAGCTATATAGAGAAAAACAAGGAGAAAACCCATGAGACATCGTCGCAGAAATGCCTATTCATCCTATTATGGTTCCCGGGGTGGGAGCCGGGGCCCGGCGGACTGGCTGGGACTGCTGGCCCTGGTGTGTATGCTGGTGTGCAGCGTGATCCTGCTGGTGCGGGTGCTGGACGCCGGGGTACTGACCACGGTGCTGACCGTCGTGTTCATCCTGGTGCTGGTGCTTCTCAACGGACTGCACGCCTTTGTGCAGCTGCCGGTGCGCCGCAATGTGGCCGGGAAGCTGATCTGTTCCGTGGTGGCCCTGGCGCTGTCCGCCGCCATGATCTTCACCTCCACCGCCGCAGGCTCCTTTATGAAGTTCCTGTCCAACATCACCTCCGGCGGCTCCTCCAAAACCACCGTATCCGTGGTGGTTCGGGCGGATGACAAGGCCGAAACCGTCAACGATACCTTCGGCTATACCTATGGAATCCTGGAGGCCATGGACCGGGAAAACACCGATGCGCTGCTGTCCCACATTGAGGACGGCCTGGGCCAGGTGCAGACCGAGACCTTCGGCACCCTGCCCCAGCTGGCCGACGCCCTGCTGACTAAGCAGGTGGACGCCATCATCCTCAACGGCAGCTATTTCTCCGTCCTGAAGGGCACGGAGGGCTATCAGAATTTCTCCAAGGACACCAAGGTCATTTACCGGTTCTCCATCGACAATCCGGATGTGGAGCCCATTGCCCCCAACGCCAACATCTCCCGGGAGCCCTTTGTGGTGTATTGCAGCGGCACCGATGAGCGGGTGGATTATATTCCCCTGAACAGCCGCAGCGATACCAATATTCTGGCTGTTGTGAACCCCTCCACCCACCAGATTCTGTTGGTCAGCACCCCCCGGGACTACTACCTGACCCTCCCCTCCAAGGGGCAAAAGGATAAGCTCACCCACTTCGGCCTGTACGGCATCGAGGAGTCCATCAAGGGCCTGGAGCAGCTGTATAACGTGGATGTGGATTATTACGCCCGGGTCCACTTTGCGGGGCTGGTGGGCGTTATCGACGCCCTGGGCGGCATCGACGTGAACTCGGACGTGGCCTTCAACACTGTGGGCATGGAGGTGCCCGACGAGGACGGCAGCGGCAACTTCCACTTCGCCGCCTACTCCTTCCAGCAGGGTGTGAATCACCTGGATGGCCGCCAGGCCCTGGCCTTTGCCCGGGAGCGGGACGCCTTTGACGACGGCGATATGCAGCGGGGCCGCAACCAGATGCTGGTGATCCAGGGCATCGTCAATAAGGCCGCCTCCCCGGCCATTCTCAAGAGCTATCAGGACGTTCTGAGCGCCGCCTCCGACTCCATCGCCACCAATATGCCCAAGGAGGACATCATCTCCCTGGTGAAGATGCAGCTGCAGGATATGTCCGGCTGGAACATCACTACATACGGCCTTACCGGCGAAAACAGCGCCGACTATTGCTACAGTCTGGGAAATGACACCCGGTACGCCGTGGTCCTGCCCAATGAACGGATGGTCGCCACTGCCCAGGACCTGATCCAGCAGGTTCTCCGGGGCGAGACGCCCACTGTGAAGCCCTGACGCAGAAAGGATGAAACGCTTATGAACGAACAAGAACAGCCCCGCCGGAGACGGCGCCGGCTATACCGCACCAGCGCCGATTGGTTCGGCCTGGCGGCCATGGGCCTGCTGATGATCTGCAGCCTGGTGCTGCTGGTGCAGCTGATGTCTACCAAGCTGCTGACGGACTTCTATCTGATCATCATCGAAGTGGTGCTTCTGCTGATCAACGCAGGCCATGTGCTCATCCAGCTGCCCATCCGCCGGGTCAAAACCGGCAAGGTGCTGTGCGGCCTGCTGGCGCTGGTCCTTTCGGGCCTGATGCTGTATGGCTCCGTGGCCGCCGCCTCCGGCAGGAGCGCCCTGCTGGCCATCGCCGGCAAGAACCTGCAGAAAACCACCTCCTATGTGGTGGTCATGGCGGATGATCCCGCCCGCAGCATCGGCGACACCGTGGGCTACACCTTCGGCATTCTCAGCCAGGACGCCGATATCAGCGCCGACAATACCAGTGCCCTGCTGGACGACATCAGGGACGGCCTGGGCGGCCGTGTGGATACCAGCACCTACGCAGACCTGACCTCCCTGGCCGACGCCCTGTACGACGGCAACGCCGGGGCCATCATCCTCAACTCCAGCTATCTCACCACGCTGGACAGTCTGGAGGATTACAGCACCTTCTCCAAGGATACCCGCATCATCTATGAGTTCAGCACCACCAAGGAGCTGGAGCCCATCAAGCCCAACGCTTCCATCACCTCCCAGCCCTTCGTCGTCTATTGCAGCGGCATTGACGCCCGCAGCTCGGACATCAATATCCAGAGCCTCAGCGACGTGAACATTCTGGCGGTGATCCATCCCCGGACCCACCAGATCCTGCTGATCAATACCCCCCGGGACTACTATGTGCCCCTGGCCCGCAACGGCCAGCGGGATAAACTGACTCATGCCGGTATGTACGGCATCGACGAGTCCGCCGCCGTTCTGGGGAATCTCTACGGCGTGGAGGCGGATTACTACGCCCGGGTGAACTTCGCCGGACTGAAGAAGATCGTGGACGCCCTGGGCGGCGTGGACGTGAACTCCGACTATGAGTTCACCACCGTGGGCATGGAGGTGCCCAACGAAAACGGCGACGGCGTCCACATGGCGGGCTACACCTTTACCAAGGGCATCAACCACCTCAACGGCGAGCAGGCCCTGTGCTTTGCCCGGGAGCGCCACGCCTTTGACGACGGCGACAACCAGCGGGGCAAGAATCAGATGGCCGTGATCCGTGCCATCGTGGACAAGGCCTCCTCCCCTGCCATCCTCAAGGGCTATCAGAAGGTGCTGGACGCCGTGTCCACCTCCTTCATCACCAGCCTGACCTATGAGGACATCAGCAGCCTGGTGCAGATGCAGCTGCGGGACAACGTTCACTGGAACATCACCAGCTACTCCGTCAGCGGCGAGGGCGGCATAGAGCCGTGCTACTCCGCCGGAGGCGAGGAGCTGTGGGTCATGTGGCCCAACGCCACCCAGATCAACACCGCCAAGGGCCTGATCCAGCAGGTCCTGAATGGTGAGACCCCCACCCTGCCCCAGGATTGACGCAGGCAACCCAAACCCAAGCAAAATGCCCGGCAGTGCCGGGCATTTTGCGGGTCCGCAAACCAAACGCGAGGATAGAAAGAGGAGAGAAGAATCATGAAAGAGAAAACCCTGGGGCATATTTATGCCCTGTTCACCATCCTGGTCTGGGGCAGCTGCTTCGTGCTGACCAAGGTCATGCTGACGGCCTACACCCCCACCCAGATCATCCCCCTGCGGATGGGGCTTGCATACCTGACCCTGTGGGCCCTGCGGCCCAAAACCATGAAGCTCCCCTGGAAGGACGAGCTGATGTTCATCCTCATCGGCATCACCGGCGGCAGCTTCTACTTCTTCCTGCAGAACACCGCCGCGGCCCACACCTCCGCCGCCAACGTCAGCATTCTGGTATCCATGTCCCCGATTCTGACGGTGATCCTGGCCCAGCTGTTCTCCCGGAAGGGCGAAAAGCTTGGGAAGCTGGTATACATCGGCGCGGTGGTGGCCATTGCCGGTGTGGTGCTGGTGGTGCTCAACGGCACCCTGTCCTTCCATCTGAGCCCCCTGGGCGACCTGCTGGCCCTGGCCGCCGCCCTGATGTGGGCGGTATACTCCATCCTGGTGAAGCGGTACACCGAGCGGTATGACAACTTCCTGGTGACCCGCCGGGTGTTCCTGTGGGCCTTCCTGACCTCCCTGCCTCTGGTGCTGCTGACGGACGGCATGCCCAGCCTGACGCCCCTGTTCACCCAGCCCAATATCCTGATCTCCTGGCTGTTTCTGGGCGTATTCGGCAACGCCGTGTGCTTCGCCATCTGGAACATCGCCTTCAAGCGCCTGGGCGTGGTGGTCACCAACAACTACCTGTATGCCTCCCCCTTTGTCACCGTGGTGGTGGGCTGGCTGCTGCTGGACGAGAAAATCAGCTGGATGAGCATTCTGGGGGCGGTGCTGATCACCCTGGGCGTCATTTTCGCCAACAAGAGCACGGAGAAATAACGCCATGGAGATCCGAAAGAGCACGGCCGATGACGTCCCCGCCATTCTGGAGATCTTCTGGTCCGCCAAGGCGTACATGGCCGCCCACGGCAATCCCACCCAGTGGGGCGGCGGCTATCCGGGGCTTCCCGAGCTGCTACCGGACATTGCCCGGGGCGACAGCTATGTGCTCACGGAGAACGGAACCGTTGTGGGGACCTTTTCCTTCATCATCGGCGACGAGCCCACCTATCAGGTGCTGCTGAACGGACGGTGGCACGCGGACCGGCCCTACGGCACCATCCACCGCCTGGCCTCAAGCGGCACGGTCCGCGGCGTGTCCCGGGCCTGTTTCGACTTCTGCACCGGCCTTTCCGATTATGTGCGGGTAGATACCCACACGGATAACCGCGCCATGCAGGCCGCCATTGAGGGCTATGGCTTCCGGAAATGCGGAAACATCTACGCTTCCAGCGGCACCCTGCGCACGGCGTATGACTATGTGCGGCCAATAACCTGAAAAAACGGCACGGACCCGGGATCAACCTCCCGGGTCCGTGTTTTATGTACTTTTATTGGGGAATGACCTGCACGATTCCCCGGGCGCAGTCCACGGACACGAAGGTGCCGTCCTTCAGGCGGCGGGTGGCGTCCGAGGCCGCCACGATGACGGGCTTATTCAGCAGCAGTCCCACGGTGGCCGTGTGACAGTCGGCGCTGGCCTCCTCGCTGACGATGGCCGCAGCCTGCCGCAGCCAGGGCAGCACCTCGTTGTTGGTATAGGGCACCACCAGCACATCGCCGGGGTGGAATTTCTCCGGAATATCCTCCAGCGTCCGGCAGACGCACAGCGGACCGGAGGCGATCTGACTGCCCACGCCGATGGCGTTGACCAGGGAGCCGCCCACCTGGGCGATGCGGATCATATTGGTGGTGCCGGAAATTCCCACCGGCACGCCTGCGGTGACCACCACCAGGTCCCCATGCTTCACCAGCCCCGCCTCCTGGGCGGACTGAATGGCCAGGTCTACCAGCTGATCGGTGCTGCTGGCCCGGGGCATGGTAATGGGCACCAGCCCCCAGTACAGGGCCATCTGACGCTGGACCTGGGGGTCCAGCAGCAGGGCCACCACCGTGGCGGCAGGCCGGAACCGGCTGACCATCTGGGCGGTAATGCCCCGCTGGCTGACGGTCAGGATGGCGTCCGCGCCGATGTCCTCCGCCGTGGTGCAGGCGGCGTGGGCCGTGGCGGCGGTGATGGACAGCCGGGTGCGCTTGGTCGTCTTGGCGGGACAGACCCGGTCAATGCCGCTTTCGGTTTTCCGGGCGATGGCGTCCATGGTCTGAACGGCCTCCACCGGGTACTTCCCTGCCGCCGTCTCGCCGGAGAGCATAATGGCGCTGGTGCCGTCATAGATGGCGTTGGCCACGTCGGTGATCTCCGCCCGGGTGGGCCGGGGATTCTCGATCATGGAATCCAGCATCTGGGTGGCGGTGATCACGGGCTTCCCGGCGGCCACGCACTGGGCAATGATGCTCTTCTGAATGGCGGGGATCTCCGTGAAGTCGATCTCCACGCCCATATCCCCCCGGGCCACCATGATGCCGTCAGCCACAGACAGGATGTCCGCCAGATTGCTGACGCCCTCCTGGTTCTCGATTTTGGCGATGATCCGGATCCTGGAGTGATTCTTATCCAGAATGTGCCGGATCTCCCGGATATCGGCGGCGGACCGGACGAAGCTGGCGGCGATGAAATCGAACCCCTGCCGGATACCGAACAGGATATCCTCCCGGTCCCGCTGGCTCATATACGGCATGGACAGGGACACGCCGGGCACGTTGACGCCCTTCTTGTCCTTCATCACGCCGTCATTCTCCACCCGGCACCGGATCTCCCGTTCGGTGGTCTCCAGCACCGTCAGCCGCACCAGTCCATCGTCCAGCAGGATGGTGTTCCCGGGCTTCACGTCCTGGGGCAGCTGGGCATAGGTGATGGAGCACCGGCTCTCGTCGCCGGGAACGTCGTCGGTGGTCAGGGTAAAGCTCTGGCCGGTTTTCAGCTGCACCGGCCCGTTCTGAAAGCTCCTCAGTCGCACCTCCGGCCCCTTGGTGTCCAGCATGGCGGCCACCGGCAGATGAAGCTCCTCCCGCAGGGCCACCAGCTGGTCCAGGCGGCGCTGATGCTCGTCATAGCTACCGTGGGAGAAGTTGAACCGGGCCACGTTCATGCCCGCCTGGAGCATCTGCCGCAGCACCCCCTCCCTGTCGGTGGCCGGACCCAGGGTGCATACGATTTTTGTCTTTCTCATAGTTTTTCCTCTCTGCTCTGTTGGGGTGGCAATCCTGAAAATGCGCCCCCCTGGGCACCGGTGGGGTCACAGGGGGGACACAAATGGGGTCGTCTTATCTCTCAGAACGCCTTGCCGTCGCAGCCCAGAACGTCCACGATCTTGTGGGCCACCAGCTCCTTGATGGCCTGGCGTGCGGGCTTCAGATACTGCCGGGGGTCAAAGTCCGCCGGATGCAGAGCGAAGTGCTCCCGGATGGAGGCGGTCATGGCCAGACGCAGATCGGAGTCGATGTTGATCTTGCAGACGGACAGAGATGCCGCCTTGCGCAGCTGATCCTCGGGCACGCCGATGGCGCCGGGCATATTGCCGCCATACTGGTTCACCTTGGCCACCAGGTCCTGGGGCACGGAGGAAGATCCGTGCAGCACGATGGGGAAGCCGGGCAGACGGCGGGAAACCTCCTCCAGCACGTCGAAGCGCAGCTGGGGCTTGGTGCCGGGCTTGAACTTATAAGCGCCGTGGCTGGTGCCGATGGCGATAGCCAGAGAGTCGCACCCGGTCCTGGACACGAACTCCTCCACCTCCTCGGGGTGGGTATAGGAGGAATCCTCGGCGGACACGTTGACCTCATCCTCGATGCCGGCCAGGGTGCCCAGCTCGGCCTCCACCACCACGCCGTGGTCATGGGCATACTCCACCACCTGACGGGTCAGGGCAATGTTCTCAGCAAAGGGCTTGGAGGAGGCGTCGATCATCACGGAGGTGAAGCCGTCCTCGATGCAGGACTTGCACAGCTCGAAGCTGTCGCCGTGGTCCAGATGCAGGGCGATGGGCAGGCCGGTCTCAATGACGGCGGCCTCCACCAGCTTCTTCAGATAGGTGCGGTTGGCATAGGCCCGGGCGCCCTTGGACACCTGCAGGATCAGGGGGGCCTTCAGCTCGGCGGCGGCCTCGGTGATGCCCTGAATGATCTCCATGTTGTTCACGTTGAAAGCGCCGATGGCGTAACCGCCGTTATAGGCCTTCTCGAACATTTCCTTCGTTGTAACCAGTGGCATAATAAATCGCTCCTTTTGAAAATTTGGTCTTGACTTGTATGGAATGATTGGGATATCTATCTACATATTGCATTGTACCACGTTTTTTGTTTTTTGCAAGCCCCGACGGTTTACTTTATCAGCCTTTCGTGATAAAATATGCCGCATGGCAAGTAATTTTCTACTGGGAGGTAGTCAATCATGAAAGAATTAAAAGGTGCCTGTATCATCGGTCAGTCCGGCGGGCCCACGTCTGTGATCAACGCCAGTGCCTACGGCGTCATCGACACGGCCCTGAAATCCGGCGTCATCACCCAGGTGCTGGGCGCGGAGCACGGCATCAAGGGCGTTCTCAGCGACCGCCTGTTCGACATGGGTCTGGAGGATCCCGAGGAGCTGCGTCTGCTGAAGTACACCCCCTCCTCCGCCCTGGGCTCCTGCCGCTACAAGATCGCGGACCCTGAGGTGGACGATACCGATTATCGCCGCATCCTGGAGGTGTTCAAGAAGCACAATGTCCGCTACTTCTTCTATAACGGCGGCAACGACTCCATGGATACCTGCAATAAGATCAATCAGTATATGCAGTCCGTGGGCTACGAATGCCGGGTCATGGGCGTTCCCAAGACCATCGACAACGACCTGTTCGGCACGGATCACTGCCCCGGCTACGCCTCCGCCGCCAAGTACATCGCCACCTCCCTGATGGAGGTGAACCTGGACGCCCACGTGTACGATACCGGCATGATCGTGGTTATGGAGATCATGGGCCGCCACGCCGGCTGGCTGACGGCTGCCGCCGCCCTGGCCGGTGAATACGGCGCAGGCCCCGACCTGATCTATCTGCCCGAGGTGGACTTCAGCATGCCCCAGTTCATTGAGGACGTCAAGCGCGTATACGCCGAAAAAGGCTCCTGCATCGTGGCCGTGTCCGAGGGCATCCACTATGAGGACGGCGGCTTCGTGTCCGAGGCCAAGGTGGCCGCCAACGACGGCTTCGGCCACGCCCAGCTGGGCGGTCTGGCCGCCATGCTGGCCCAGGTGCTGAAGGAGGAGACCGGCGCTAAGGTCCGGGGCATCGAGCTGAACCTGCTGCAGCGCTGCGGCGCGCACCTGGCCTCCGAAACCGATATCGAGGAGTCCTACATGGCCGGCAAGGCCGCCGTGGAAAACGCCATCAACGGCATCAATGGCCGCATGATCGGCTTTGAGCGCGGCATCCGGGATGGCAAGTACGCCTGCAAGACCAAGCTCATCCCCCTGATGGAGGTGGCCAACACCGAAAAGAAGGTCCCCCGGGAGTGGATCAACGAGGCCGGCAACGGCGTAAACCACCAGTTTGTGGAGTACGCGCTGCCCCTGATCCAGGGTGAGCCGGACCTGCCCAGGGTGGACTCCCTGCCCCGCTTTGCCCGTCTGAAGAAGATCCTGGCCAAGTAAACAGGCGATTCCATAATATGACGATCCCCTGGCGCTTACGCGCCAGGGGATTTTTGACTTTTTCCTGTAATGCGAAATAGCTTTACAGCTTTGCCAGATGCGCGCCTGCGGCCTTCAGCATGAGCCGTTTGGTGCCCACCCGGTCGAAGGCCACCTCCACCAGGGCGTCGCCGCCCATGGGCCGCACGCTCAGGACCATCCCCTGGCCGAAGGCGCTGTGCCGCACCCCGTCACCGGGCTGCAGCTGC
>ULWT01048767.1_pt1 | contig 17017 bp, 14 predicted proteins | sample 1960611 | NCBI WGS metagenome assembly ULWT01 (sample SAMEA4835819, study PRJEB28245) | human gut metagenome | biome: gut microbiome; material: fecal sample | place: Denmark | collected 2008
TCGCCCTTTTGTTTTAGGACTTGTTTTGCTCATCCCTATTCTCACTGTATATTCGATCAATAATTTTGATTTATCGCTCTGTTTCAAAAAGCGAATAAACTCTATTTGCTGTACATCATTTGGGATAGGAATCATCAATCTATCGATGTGTTCATTTCTCAAATTATTGATATTAGTTCCTTGCGCCAGCTCCATAATGATTGTTCTATATTCGTCACCATTCATATATGATGCGATGTACTCAGGAGCTAAAACGCCTGTTGCTCGGATCAGTTTGCAGAAGGCACCAAAGGTGTATTCTCCTGAAAACTGGCATAATGCCGCTTTTCCGACATGTTCCAGGCTTCCGCTGGAGGCACACATCAAGATATCCTTGGGACGGATCACTTGTACTTCGGACACTTTTTTCCTACTTACATACTGCACATCACCAAAATTTATTGTTCCTTCTGAGATGTTATTTGCACGCAGCAATGTAATATGCTCCTCATCTAAACTCAAACTCAAATCAACCGGTTTATACGAAACACCTCGAACTTGGGTTATGAAGTCGCCCAGCGGAGCTCTTTTGCACTCACCAAACATCTCGATAAATTGCGATTTGAACGTTCTAAACGACAAATTTTGATTTATCGCTCTGTTCAGCAATTGAAACGAAGCGCTCTTGACGAGCCAAATCGGGCACAGGAACCATTACGCTTCCAAGATTCGCTCGACTAATTCTTTTGCGTGTGCTACCAGTTGTAAAAGAATCAATCTGCATGGTGTACATTGGCGTCTTGGTGAAGTTTACAAAGAATGTAGACAAAACATCAGCCTTTAGGCGAACAATAGTACAATCAACAGCTGTGATTGATTTTGGCATTTCAGGTACAATACAGGCCCTTCCAATAGGGTCTGGAAGCCGTGAAATCAATATATCTCCCGGAAATACTTCTGTACAGCCAAGCCTTATAAAGGTCTCTTCACTGATATATCTGGCTTTATCGTCTTTATCTTTGTATTCTCCATTTCCGACATTTCCTGTTTGAATCAGGCGAATACCTTCCTCTGATTGATCCTTGGATTCAATCCAGTCTCCATCACCAAAATGGAGGCATAATTCATCAAGGCGAACCCGTTTTGCTTCATCAGCAAACATCTCGATAAATTGCGACTTAACGAGATCATCCGTGCATCTTATCTGTTCTTTGTAGGCATTTTTTGCCTCTATTGCAGCCCAGATCAGCGGAGTAATTCTTTTCTGTTCCTCTATTGAAGGAATGGTGAACTCTAAGTCTTTCAAATCTTTCCAGTTTACTGTAGGAGAAAGAGATCCAACGGAAATTCGGATAGCCTCATTCAGAAAATAGTCCGAGCTAATGAATAGAGGAAAATATTCCTTTGTAATTACTTCCTCTCTGGGGCGGAGAACCATCCCATGGGCGGAGAAGATCCCGTCAAAAGGTGCTATGCCCACTTTTTTCTGATATGCTCTTCTTTTACCAAACAGCACATCGCCTTTTTTCATTACAAGTTTCTCTCCGATAGGAGCTATATCCGATCCCCATCTCGATACTGTCAATGTTCCGGAATCAAGATGTTCAAGTCCGATATAAGTGAACTTATCTTCTTCAACAGGCTTTTTCTTTTCAGTACTGTTTATCGCTATTTCAGTAAAACGAAACTTAGGCATATATAGCACCTCCTACTGAGGAAAATCTGGTGCTTTTCGGCCCGATAAATTGCGACTCGTTTACCCAATAAACCGGTGGTGGGATAGTTTTACATTGTTTTGATTTACCATCGCATATTGTAAAGTGGTGTCCACGCTCTGATGTCCAAGAAGCTGTTGAACCTGCTCAATGGGCATCCCTTTATCAATGGCCATCGTTGCAAGCGTTCTGCGGAACTTGTGCGGATGGACCTTGTTTATCTCCAGTTTCTGCCCAAGTTCGCGGAGCCGTATTTCAACACCGCTGATTAGGAGTCGGCTGTGTGGCTTTTGAAGAGAAACAAATAGTGCTTCACAAGTATCTGTTCTGCTCTTTAGGTAGTTCTGAAGGTGAATCTTAGTCCTGGCATCAAAATAGACCTTGCGCTGTTTGTTGCCTTTACCAAGAACCACACATTCGCGGTTTTCAAAGTCCACGTCCGTTATATTCAGTTTCACAAGCTCTCCGACGCGCATCCCGGTTGAAGCAAGCATATCTATGATTGCAAGATCGCGTTTACATTCGCTGTTATCACGCATCAGCTCCAGAGCCTCGTCCGAATATGTCTCTTTGACTGTTTTGCATGTTTTGACCTTGTGTATTCTTCGCACAGGGCTCTTAACGATATAATCCTCGTCTTCAAGCCATGAGAAGAAACTTGATAAAATCCTTCGGATATTGTCAATCGTAACCTTACTTGCTCCACTTCGGTTTTGGTATTCGTCCAGATACATTCGCAAATCATCAGTGGTAACTGCTTTTACGCTTTTACCGATGGAATCTAATACATTCCGGATTGTAGAGTCATAGTAGCGTACTGTTTTTTCAGAACATCCTTCGACACGCTTTGCGGCAAGAAACACTTTGACAAAATTCTGATTGTCGTCGTCATTTGCTTTTAGTCTTTCCTCTTCAAGGCACTGACAAAGTGTGTCATGAAGGATCTTCTGTTGGTGAGCATCAAGATGTGTCATCATCCGATGCTCGATAGTCTCAATCATTTGGCTGTTCATGTTGATAATCTCCTTTTTACCAACATCCTACGCCATGATTTTTAATTATTATCTTGCTGGATAAGCGATTTTATTAGGTTATCCACCTTTTCAATGGCTTGTTGCAGTTCAAATTTTGATTTATCGCTCTGTTCAGCTAATGCCACAAACCTGTTTTGAAGTTCTATTGAAGCAATCGGAATCGGTAGGTTGTAAACGACATCCTTGTTGATTGCCTTAAATGTACTTCCTACGCCCATATTCTCAATATCATCTTCGATACTCCTCATTGAGTAAAGAATGAACATGGTCGTAGATTTACCTTCTATGGGTCTTATACCTGCCAATCCACGGCCTAAACAGCATGTTTTTGTTGCTACATTTGTACTTCCAACCGGAGCTCTGACAGACATAAGTACATCATTCGCTTCGGCTATTCTGCTTGGAGCCGTAGTCCATGTGGTAGCATCGCCAATATAAAGGTCCCCAAATTCCGTTTTCCCTTGATAGAAGGGCATCCCATCGCCATCGGTATTATATGTCTTGCCGTCAGGAGATTGTCCCATTGTTATCGTTGCTATATCGGAAAGCTTCCCTTTTGGGGTATCTGTGAACATCTCGATAAATTGCGATTTCACCAGATCATCGGTCGCTTTAATTTGCTCCTGGTACGCCTTTCTTGTTGCATGAGCAGCCTTCAAAAGATCAACCAAGGAGGTCTGCTTTTCTATTTCAGGCAGTTCAAACTCATAATCCTTCAGATCGACCCATTTCACGCGAGGAGAAAGAGAGCCGGCAGATTTTCCAACTGCATAATCAAACAGCAAGTCGTTTTGGATGATAAACGGAAGCAGTTCCGGGAGAATCTTGCCGGGAATCGCCTCGATAACTGTAATATCGCCTGAGCACACACCATCAAAAGGAGCTACAGCAGCCTTTTTCAGATACGCCCTGCGGCGGCCAAATAGCATCTGTCCTTTTTTGAATCCTTTTGTAAAAGTGTTTTCGGTTCCCTCATCCCACCGTTCCAAAGCAATTTCTCCGGGTGTAAGGTGTTCAAGTCCGACAATAGGAAGATTAGAGCAGTCTTTTACTGTTGCCTTATATTCCTGTGCAACATCACCGAGTTTTACTCTTGACATATCACTCATCCTCCTTCGTAAGCAAATCAATCAACGCTTGTGTCGATTCCTGCGCAGTAATGCTCTGTGCCATCCAATCGTCAACACATTCTTCTACGGATGCAACAGGATTCGGATCAACGATTGAACCTCTGACATAAAGAGGAATATTCAACGAGTAATCCTGTGCGGCGATTTCGTCAATAGTTGCCACCTTCGCATAGTTTTCTTCGTCTACATAGTTTTCATAGGCCGAAGAGATATGCGCTATGTGGGCATCCTCAAGATAACTCTGTGCGTTTTTACGAGTAACCTCTTTAACGGCATTGATAAACAATACTTTGCCGCGTTTTGCCGGGGCTTTGAATGTACGGCATATTACAATGCAGGCTTCCATAGGAGCATTAAAGAAGAGGTTCGGTCCAAGCCCGATTACGCAGTCAACCATATCGCTCTGAACGAGTTTTGTACGCATTTCTTTTTCTTCGTTGCGGAACAAGATTCCGTGAGGGAAAAGTATTGCGCAACGACCAGAACCCGGATTCATACTCGTAAGAATATGCTGGAAGAAAGCATAATCAGCACGGCCCTGTGGCGGAGTTCCGAGGAAGTTTCTTCCGTACTTATCAGATTCAAATGCTGCTCGATCCCATTGCTTAATAGAGTAAGGCGGATTAGCCAATACAAGATCGAACTTCTGAAGCTCACCGTTCTTAATGAACGCTGGAGCTTTCAATGTGTCATCATTTACGATGTGGAAGTCTTGAACGCCATGAAGGAAGAGATTCATCCGACCAATGGCAGACGTAAGCTGATTGATTTCCTGACCGTAAACCTTTACGTTTCTCCATTCCTTGTTCTGCTGTTTCAGATAAGCAATACAAGAAATCAGCATTCCGGCACTTCCGCATGTAGGGTCATATATCGACTCTCCGGACTGCGGTTTCAAAATCTCAGTCATCAGATGTACGACCGTGCGGTTAGTATAGAACTCTTGCGCGGTATGGCCGCTATCATCAGCGAACTTTTTAATCAGGTATTCGTACCCTTGACCGAGCTCATCTTCTGGGCAGTTAGCGATAGAAAGCGTTTTACTGCTGAAATGCTCTATCAAATCTTTCAGAAGGGAATCGGGAAGACGATTTTTATTCGTCCATGCACCGTCGCCGAAAACGCCGTGGAGCTGGTCGATGTTAGCCTTTTCTATGGCATGAAAGGCATTGACTATGGCAAGTCCGACATTTTCCGAAACTTCTCGAACGTCTTTCCAATGGTAGCCTTTCGGCACGATGAAAGTATGAAGTTCTTCCTCGTCGAAATCATCAATGTCGTCACCGTACTTTTCTACGGCTGCTTCTGTTTCCTCATCATATACATCGCAAATTCGCTTGAAGAAAAGAAGCGGGAATATGTATTGTTTATATGCACCCGCATCAATGCTGGTGCGGAGAAGAACTGCCGAATTCCACAGATAGGATTCGAGTTCATCTATCGTAATTCGATTACTCATTCAGCAGACCCTCCTTGATTAACAATTCTCTCAATGTAGCTTCGGCATCATTAACTGCCGCAACTGCATCAAAGTATCTTTGACGGATTACCGCAGGATCAGCAACATCTTGCTGAGTTTTCTCAATGTAGGAATTAACCGACAGCGTATAATCCTTTGCAGCGATGTCTTCTATGGTCACTACCTTTGAACGGTCAATTACATCTTGATATCCGGTATAAAGACTATATGCCGTTTCTACATCTTCCTCAGTCATTATGTTCTGTGCTCTTTGAGCAGTGTAGATTTCGGAACCATCTATAAGAAGCACTTTTCCACGATGAGCTTCCGGCTTATTATTGTTCAAGCACAAAACACAAGCAGAAACGCCCGCACCATAGAACAGACCACCTACGAACGTAATTACTGCTTCCAGCTTATCAGACTCAATCAGCTGCTTCCGGATTTCTCCTTCTTTGCCTCCGTGGAACAAAACGCCCTGCGGAAGGATGACAGTACAACGCCCGGTCTTCGGGTCCATAGATTTTACAAGATGCTGGAGCCAAGCAAAGTCAGCATTGGAATCCGAAGGACAGCCCCAAATGTTTCTGCCATATATGTCAGAAGCAAATTGCTCTGCACCCCATTTGGAGAGTCCGAAAGGCGGATTCGCTATGCAACAGTCAAATGTCTGCAATCCGCCGCGATAGATATAATTTGGAGAACGAAGGGTATCGCCCTGTGTAACCTTGAAGTCCAGTGCTCCGTGGAGATAAAGATTCATTCGAGCAATCGCAGAGGTGGCCAGGTTCTTTTCCTGTCCGTAGATACGACCGTATGCGGCCTTTTCATCATTCATCTGTCGTATTGCTTCAATCAGCATACCGCCGGTACCGCAAGCGGGGTCATATACTGTTTCGCCGGCTTTGGGTGCAAGTATTTTAACAAGGAGCTTTACGACAGATCTCGGAGTATAGAATTCTCCGGCATTCTTCTTAGAAAGGTCTGCAAACTTCTTCAGGAGGAACTCGTAAGCATCGCCCATCACATCGGCTGAGTAATTCTTATTACCGACCTTAAGTTTGGACATGTGCTCAACAAGGTCGCGAAGACGCTCATCGGAAAGTTTGTTCTTGTCAGTCCAGTTAGCATCATCAAAGCTTGAGAACAATCCGTTCAGTGTATCGGGATTTGCACGTTCAATGCCGATCATTGCATTAACAATAGCTGCACCGACATTCTCACTGTTCATACGAACATCATCCCAATGACAACCGTCTGGAATGATAAACTTATGAATTTCGTCTTCATCGAAGTCTGCTACATCATCGCCATATTCTTCTATAGCGAGCTGAGTTTCCTCATCGTATGTGTCAGAAACTCGCTTGAAAAAAAGTAGCGGAATTACATAGGTTTTGAATTCGTCCTGATTGATCGGACCACGGAGAATATTACATGCCTCAAATAGGTGGTTAAACAACATTGTGCTGGTCGTCTTTTTCCAATCAACGCTGTCCTTATCCTCAACAACCGCATTGCTTACTGCGTTCAAAATCTCAGCTTGTCTGGCAGCTTCGTCCGATTTATCCTGTGAAGTATGATCTGCACCAGTGGGAACATAATTAACGGTTTTCTTTCCAGACGCAGTATTCTTTTCTGCGACTATTCCATACTTCTGTTCAAAGGCATTTAAGATGGAGAGTAAGCGTTGGTCCAGGAACGTAAGAGCATGTTTACGGATACTTTCAGGTATCCCATAATACGCTTCCGCGATACCACCAGTTATAGCCGCAAGAGTATCACTATCACCGCCGATTGAAATTGCATTTCTAATAGCATCTTCAAAGCTTTCCGACTCGAAGAAAGCCATAAGTGCTTGCGGAACCGTATCCTGGCAGGTTTCGTTGAATTGATAGTCATCTCTTATCCCATCAAGGGTAAAGTTCATCGGATAATAATTCGAGTTAATGTAATCTCTGATTTCAAATATACTTTTCCCTTGTCGAGACATATATATCGCAACGGCTGTGGCTTCTGCGCCTTTAATTCCTTCCGGGTGATTGTGCGTAACCGCAGTGACTTTGTAAGACAGATCTTTAGCTTCTTCAAGGCTGGTTGCAACAAAACCACATGCGCTTACGCGCATAGCGGCACCATTTCCATAGCTACCATACGGTTTCGGGTTGTCTGAATACATCCATCTACGGAACGATCCGCCATATCCGCAATCAGGATAGGGACGACCGACTTTATGCATAGACTTAATCGCTTCGTCGCTAAGGGAATCATACGATCCGTTGCAATTAAGGATAGCCTGCGCAACAGCGAGTGACATTATCGAGTCATCAGTTGGAAAGCAACGATATGTAAGGAATTCAAATTCTTTTGTTTTGATATTGTTCCACTCAAAGCGAGAACCAACAATATCTCCAATAATAGCACCTAACATCTTCTTACTCCTTTTTAGTCAGTCTCAATGACTTCCATAACATCGCCTATATCGCAGTGAAAGATTTTGCAGAGACGAAGCATTACTTCCATCGAAACCGGCCTGTCATTATTCAATTTTGTCATGACGTATGTACTGAGTTCTGCCGCTTGAGCCAGCTCGCTCTTTTTCATTTTATTGTCTTTCATTAACTTCCAAAGTTTGTCGTAACGAACTTTCATCCGGCACCTCCTAAATTCATCAGATATAATAGCCTTGAGAATCAGGTTCTCCAAAGCAACTGTGACATTCATAATGCCGCGTTTCTTCAGAAACGCCCTCTGGAGATAAAGAAATCTCACGATTTATAAAGGGGAATATTCTACAATGGCTTACCATGATTAAGCCCATTGAAGGATTGCTTTTGATTACCTTGTTGATTAGGTTACTTATGTTTCGTGCATTTGCAAAGTCCAGATTGTTCAATGGTTCATCAACAATCAATAAATCTGAGTTTGACCGAGTCGAAACGACTGATAATACAGACAATAATCGTTGCTCCCCACCACTAAATTTAGCCGGCTTTGATTTTGCATCAAAAATACGTCTGTTATCAGGGCGGCGCGGTATCCACTCATCAATCAGATCATTTACTTCAGCGAAGCTTAATGATTTACCGGAATGCGCCTCGAAACTTTCACTAATTATATCCTTGACCTGAATATTGCCCATTTCAGCATATTCATCACGTTGCTGGACATAAGCTATACTTGAACGGAATCGCTGCAATTCAGAGTTTCCAATCTGCAATATATCACCAAAAGTTCTATGTTGAATTGCTCCATTGATCTGTTTCCCATCAGAATCCAATCGGAGAATACTCTTCAAAATGGAACTCTTGCCAACACCATTAGGACCAGACAGGAGTATAGCGTCACCTTCATTTATGTCAAAAGAGGTGTTCTTTATCAGTTCTCTATGCCCCACATGAATTGATAAATTATTTATGCTCAATATATTGCTCATAAATCTACCTCCAACATTTCTTTCTAAAAGCACAAAGGGAAATGAATAATGAAATCAATTCTGCAACGGATAAAACCAGCACCCAAATCAAGCCATTTTTCACCGAATCCATTATGCTTGTTATCACAACCATAATAACATCAGCACATAGAATGGCTGTGCAGCCAGTCACGCAAATAAAACGGTTATATGGCCCGTTTAGTATTTCACTATCATAACCAAGCGAAATCAGCCTTTTATAGTTGTGCTTTATGGACTTTGATAAAAACTGCACGAACAATATCATTGCAATTATCGCTAACACAAAAAACAATAGCACATAAGGTGCAAGAGCTCTTGTGACCAAAATCACTTCGTCCTCACGATATATTATCTCTCGAAGGGAGTTGGATAGGTCATTGGATAATTCGTTGATGGATTTATCCGTAAATAGCAATGTGCTGCAAGAAATATTCTCCGAATATTGGCTATCATATCCCATGATTATCAAACCAGAATTAAACATCTTCTTATTCTGTACTCTTGATGTGATAACTTCAGGCAATATTTCTTCAACAGAATACTCTTGAGTTTCGTTGGTTACTACGTGCTTTGAATAAATTATATCTCCAATTTCCAAACCGTTCTTTCGAGCAAGTCCATTCGATATGGCGACTCCATAATGACTTAATTTGTTAGCGTTCCAGCTTATTAAGTCGGTATATTCCGTATCAAGACCTTGCATTAAAACAGTCGCATTTAAGCTATTAGACGATCCCGGCGCAATAGTAAAAGTAATTCCTGCATCAACTTGGATATAGCTATCATTCTCATTGGCGCTGTTCATAACTGCTGAATAATTGTACTTTGATTTTAATAGAGCCAATAATTCAGCAATGTTTTCATTTGTTGAAATCATCGCAAGCAGAGAGACAAATAATAAAGACAGGAAGCATGTTGTCGTAATCAGTAGCGTCGTTCTTTTATTAGCATGAAAACTTACGCACATACTTTTCACTTCAAATTTCCTCCTGTCTTTTAATTCTGTCTTACTTGTTTTCTTCCAAGATTTGATCTGCCATTTCTTCACCGGACTCTTTTGCTGTTTGTTCTGATGGAGCATTTAGTTCATCTAAACCGTTTGTTCTATCCGGTTCGCCATTAAGCATTTCTTCTTGTTCGTTCGGATTGGCTATACTCTCTTCTTGTACCTCGACTTTATTATTGGCTTTAGGAATTGACGAATTGTTAAGAATCAGCGCCATAATTTCAGCTACTATGAAAACGCATGGAACGATAAACACTTTACCTCCAAACGCAGAATGAGGGATATACGTTTTGCTCATTCTTACAGCCAAAAACAGCGATGCACAATACAACACAATGAGTAAAAGCAATTCACTTACAAAGGAAATACCATAATACGGCTTTACGTTCTGTCCCTGCGGAACACAATGTTTAGTTAAATACACCTTTTCGCATCCGCGTTTTCTCATAATATAATTGAAAACGATAATAGCTATGACCGAAAGCAAAGCTCCGAGAAGAATCATTATATTGTTTGCCTGAGCATTAAGATTATTTTCTTTTATGCGAAAGTCAGTTATTTCATTCGCATAGCCAGAGGACATAATTGCATCATAATGTATCTGATACTGTTCATCCGTTTCAAATTGGGAGCGATCTTTCAGTCTTCCAAGTGGACGATAATCCGATTTCATGAATGATTGACATTGATTATAGTCATTAGCCGAAACATATATTCCAGTATATCCGTTGCTTTTGGAATTAGCGCTGATAGTATCCTTTTGATCTGAGGTGATTGGCGCAAGTATTGCACCGCCATCATAAAGGCTATTGGTTTCATATATCGCACTGATCTGGTATTCGACAGAATTACCCCCAATAGAAAATGACACAGAATCGCCCAAATCAGCACCAGTATCATGACAAAACTGCCAATCCACGAATAAGGGATTATTCACTGAGCCCGACAACTGCTCAATAATCCTACTATCGCTATACATAGTGAAGTCGATATTATCCAGTTGATCACTCAATATCACATTAGTAGTACGGTTTTTTCCATTCACGCTAACCTGAATACTTGTCATGTAAAAGGGAAATACTTTGCTTATTCCATTTGTCCCTGGTAGCTCATTTACTTGCTCAAATGAAGGTTCCGGTGCAACAAAATCTATCCCTGTATTTTTATATATGCTTTGAGAATTATAATTGTCGGCCTGTTGGCTAATAACTGGAGCTACAAACAACAAGCCAACCATTATCGCAACGGCAACGCTAAAGATTATCGTTTGCAATAATCTGTGCCTGGTCCAATAGCCGCTCATATTTATCCCTCCGCGCTTTCTTCGGCTTCAACAAATACTAAGGTGCTCTGAACGTCATAAGAAGGATCAATGTTATCATCATAAATAAGGGTCATTGTTACAGATCCGACCGCGTTAGGAATGAATTGAATAACACATTCAGATTCGTTTGCATCGACAGAAGCATTTGCAGTGAACTCATACGTCGTAACATTGTTGACGGGATCAAAGTTCGGTGTGATAACTTGACCGTCCATGTATTTTGCATCAACACTTTCAATGTTTGGAATAGTCAGCACAACCTTAACCTGAGAGATCTTTTCTTTGTCGGATGTAACCTTAAACTTCACTTTCATATATACAGTTTCTCCGACAGAGTATTCCTTTGTACCATCGCCGTAGCTATGTCCCTTATCAGCACTGTAGAAAAAACCCGAAGAAGCAGAATAACTTGCTTTCCCAAAGGACAAACCACAACCAGTTAAAGTGGTTGCAATGAGCGCGAATAAGAGGACAGCTGAAACGATTTTCTTGATGCTTTTCATTTGAGATTCTCCTTTATTATCATTGATTGTTTCTATTATAGGATTTCATCTTGAATTACGACCCTTGTATCTCCATTATTGGAGAATACAACAGCAAGCCCGTGCTCTAAATCATATCGATATTTACACATAATTGCGACTTCGGGATGAGGCTCACTTCTTGTAACGAAGATACGTTCCGGCTTCAGATAACTGAAGATGTTATCTTTTTTCTCGTTTGTATCGTCATGCGAAACCATTTCTTTACAATAAGCTTCTGTAGTCTCTTTTGATTTCACAATCCATTTTTTGTGAGATGTAAATTTTTTTAACGCCTTTTCCTGCTCCTTTGTAACAGTCTCATCGCTAAAATGTTCAAATGTCACGGGGAGTTCAAACTCTCTATCCCAAATTGAAATAGTAATTTTCTCTGTGTTAATCAAAATCCGCTACTCCTTCCTGACCAATCATTGCATTGTATTCACCAACGCCACCTAAATGCCCAAACGTGCTATTTATGTCTGTGGGGACTAACTGCATATATTCCATGTTATTCATTTCATGCCAAGTAAGATTATTTGCTTTCCGATAAGCTTTTACATCGGCTGCTTTCCATTCCTGAGCATTATGTTTTAGAGCATTCCATATTTTAGCAAGAGCCTCATCCGCTTGACTAAAGTTCGTTTCACGAACATTCGTCATATTAGGAATATCGACCTGAGCAACTTGATATGGTGAGAAATCAGGAATTCCGTTGTGGTAAGATATTTTGGTTACTTTTATACCATTTGGAAGTTCAATAGGCTCATCAAGGATAAAGTCCGATTCGCCTCTCTTACCAGACCAATGTCCACCTTTATTTGGCGTTTGTGCTATTCGCGCATCCTTTGCCGAGTATGGTGCCCCGTGCTTTTGATAGTATTCATATCCATCTGCACCACCATGTACCATGCCTATAAGTGAACCCCACATATAGCCATCAGCGCCATAATTTATTGCTTGCTCAGCAGCGGATACGCCAACTTTCTCCCAGTCAATACCATCCCAATCAATTTCACTGGCATCAGTAGAAGTAAAAGTCTTAATGGCATTATATCCGGTCTTTGCGGCTCCATAAGTTGCCGCAGCGACAGAGACCCCGGCTATAACAAGTTTAACTCCCGCTGCCGCAGTAATTGATGAACTTCCACCGGATGGGATCTCTGCAACCAAAGACACTATCGACAGAATAAGACCCGCTGTTGCTAAAGCAAATCCTATAACAGCAGAAGTTCTTCCGGAACTATCTACTTCATCTGCCGCTCCGGTCATTCCACCAAAAAGCGATCCGATAGCTGCACCCGTTGTTCCAAACTTTAATGATTCATCAGCCGCCGCAGCAACTATACTTGCAACTGGCTCAGCAAGTCCGGCTTTTGTTAATACGCATAGCGTAATAATTACGCCTGTACCAACTGTAATTTTTGTTAAGAGGGAAGAAATGTCAATATCGTCTCCAAACAACTGAGATGTTTGGCTATTAGCCGCAAATTCTTCAATATTATCCTCTGGAACATATATTGTTTTGCAGAGGATAACTTCATTGATAGTTTCTTCCGAAACAAGAAGTTCCGAAATCATATCTTCTACAACAACGATTTCATTGAGGTATATTTCACTTGTAATAAACTCATTAAGAGTGTTCTCTGTAATCGTATGTTCTACTTCAATGTTTTCAGAAACGACCTCACTGTTTGGATCAGAAATATGAGAAACTGGAGCAGATGATCCACATGCAGACAATGACATGACCATTGAAACCACTAACAAAATAGCTATTATTTTTTGAAATAGGCCCTTATCAGACAATTTCACATCACCTCAATTCCAGTTCTATACAGCATTTAGATTTGCCTAAAGCTATACATAGTACATTGTATCACGGATTATTGGATTTTTCAAGAGTTTTCGGTAATTCACTCTGATTATTTAACAATAATGTCGATTTTGACCGACATATAAAAAAGAAAAGCTCCGACATCGAGTACCAAAGTACCCGATGCCGGAGCATATTATTTACGGTATAAGAACACCGTATCCAAGGATTTCATAGTTGCCAACCGCACGCTGGCACTGACGACAGCTATCGCCGGAGTTGCCTTCCACAGTATAAACAATACCATTCTCCACTCTTTCGACAATTCCCGTATGATCTGAAAGTCCGTCCTGTGGACCGGATGAACCGTTTGGACTATCCCAATCATAGAAAATAATCATTCCCGGTGAAGGCGTTTCAGAACCGTCAACCCACTGGTTGTGTTCCTTGAACCATGCAACACCGTTGACACACCCTGCGTATTTCGGACACACGCCGGTTTCGATATATCCGCATTGATCGGCGCACCAAGATACAAAGCAAGCGCACCACTCCACTCGACTGCCGAAGCCATACCATGACCAGTAAGGCTCGCCGCCAACGTTGCCGATCTGCGACAATGCGACCTGAACGATCATATCGTCAGAGCCATAGATGCCGTAAAGTACCGCCAGCCACATGGAGTTGTCCACGTTGAGTAGTTCTTCAAGCTGAGAGTCCTGGTCTTCGTTGAACCGATACTGATCCGACATTTCATCTGCGGTCTTATGGCTGACTGTGATATAGAGTGTTGTCTTTGTCACCTCAACGGTTTCCTCGAGGATATTGCCGTTACCATCATCCGATTCAATGATTTCCGTCTCGGTATCCGTTTCTGTGCGGTACGAAATGTCATTCATCTCCCAGAAAATATCCGTCAGAAGCTGTTTCTTTTCTTCTGTTATAGAAGCCACTTCCTGCGGATTATCCGGGTCGGTTGTAGTCTTTACCGCATAAACGGAAAGCACCTCCGGCCATACTGCGCGGGAACCGGACATTTCAAGATCGTCATACGGATTATTTGCCTTGATGGTATCAAGTTGGTTTTGATAATCCTGATTGATTTCCACAACAACCTCGCGCATGGTCTGGGAACCGTCATTCTTATCCTCGCTGGAGAAGAAGATGCCAAAGCAGGAACCTACGATGAGCGCAACCAAGCAAATAACTACAACTACCACAACTGCAACCCAGCCGCCCGCCGCGATAGCCGCGATGAGCTTTTCTATTGCCGCGATAATGGCTTTAATAGCTGCCGCAATCGCTTTTGCCGCAGCAACAGCCGCCTTGTATGCAGCAATAGCCGTCTGTCTTGCGATTTCTGCCGCTTTCTGTGCCGCCTTTGCAGTTGCTTCTGCGGCTTTCTGCGTGGCTTTCGCTGTAGCTTCTGCCGTCTTGATAGCTGCTTTGGAAGTCTTTTCAGCAGTCTTGACCGCTTTTTCGGTTGACTTCACCGTACCTTTCGCACCGGCTTTCACAGTCTGTTTACCCGCAGAACGGGCAGACTGCTTGATGGTGTGCTCAGTACGTTCCGCAGTTTTGATCGTCTGATTACGCTTGATATGGGTATTTGCTCTTTGCGTCTCGACATTCTTCTTTGCGGTATCTCTTGCCGCGTTCTGCTGCGGAGTGGAAGTCTGTGCAGATCTTCGCAGTTCTTCCTCGTATTTTCTGACACGTTCTTCATTCTTCTGAATGCGCTTTTCTTCACGGTGTTCACGATAGGCTTCTTTACCTTTATTGACCGCTTTCTTTGCACCGGAAGAAACATCGTGACCGACACGATCCGCAACGTCTTCTGCGGCATAGCGCAGTTTATCCTCCGCATATTCAGACGGCGAGACCTGTCCATCATCCATAAGATTCTGCATCTGGTCTTTCGAGCGAATCAGCGCCGTCTTCATACGCTCGGAGGCAACAGCCGCTTTGTCAAGGACCTTGATATCCTTAACGCTTTCCTTGGTTTTAATCTTACACAAAGCTATCGCCCCCTTTCAGAAAGAGTAAGTTATACCTTCTTTGCAACAACCACGAATCTGCCGTTGTTGTAGGTGTACTCGCAAGTGGAAAGAGTAATAAGCTGATCACCATACTCAGCGTCAATACCGGTGTCATAGCACTGTCTTGTATGAACCTGAGACATGAACTCTTTGAACTGCTCCTCATTCATCTGCGTATATTCGTTGTAGCGAAAATCCTCATGATTGGTGTCGAACTTGAATACCGCAACGACCTGATACTCACCAAAACCGGAAATAGTATCAAAGTTGATAATGGGATGCTCCTTGCAGAAGTCCGCATCAGTATAGTTGCAGAGGTCGCTGAACATGGTCCCGTTTTTCATGTGGTGTCCATAGATGACGAGGTTATTGCTGATACCGGTTGCACAGGCTTCATCAATATACGGCACTCCGTAGTCGCTGTATGCTTTCTCAAAGCTGTGCTTCAGATAATAGTCGGGGCTGTTCGGAGACTGCATGACAGGATAATCAATCTTCGTGCCGTCAATCTTGATCCATCCGATGAAATCCGCGTTCTGCTCAAACAGAGCACCATACTTTTCATGAGCAAGAGCCGCCTGCGCCGCCGCAAGCTCTTCTGCGGAAAGCTCCGGTTCTTCCGTGCTTTCGGTTTCTTCGGTGCTCTCGGTTTCCGCTTCAGTCTCAACATCCGCGATAAGATCAGTCAGTTCATCGAACTGCTCGACGCTGTTCTTCGCGTCAATATACTGGTGCGTGAACATAGCTCCCGCAAAGATGGCGAAAGCGCAAAGGACAGAGATGACAATAATGCCTATGGTTTTCCTTTTCATTTCAAATACCTCCATAAAAATCTGAGGATAGGGTTAATCCTGTCCTCTTGCAAATTCACCCTCGCCGGGGCGTGTGGTCATGAGCTGATACAGTTTCGTATCACGCGGGAACTGATTGATGAACGGAACAAGTGCGGAGCCGTACTTAATCAATCCGCAGCCGGCGTCGGCATTGGTGATATAGCTCATCTGCTCATTGGAAATGTTCAGAAGCTGCGCGAGCTTCTCACGGTCGGATGCCGCCTGGTTGAGCATGATAACAAACTCAGAGTTGGAAAGCATGGTGCTTGCCTGTACGGAATCCAGCAGGTATTCCACGTTCTGAGTGATGGCGGTCGGATAAGCGTTTCTCTTTCTGAACTGCCTCCATGCGGAGTTGAAGAACTGTGCGGAGAACTCATTTTCAAAGACAACGTGGAACTCGTCGATAAATACATGAGTGCGCTTTCCTTTCTTCCAGTTCAAAGTCACTCTGTTCAACATCGTGTCGGTAATAACAAGCAATCCGGTAGGCTTGAGCTGAGAGCCGAGACCGTGAATATCAAACACAACGATACGTTTATCGAGGTCAACATTGGACTGTTTCCCGAAGATGTCAAGGGAACCGGTCGTGTAGAGCTCCAGAGAAAGAGCGATCTGTTTTGCTTCGGGTTCGGGCTGTTCAAGCAGCATGTCGCGGAGCGTACAGAGCGTAGGGATCGTACCGGCTTCCGCCGCGTTGCGGTACA
>ULWT01067017.1_pt1 | contig 16980 bp, 22 predicted proteins | sample 1960611 | NCBI WGS metagenome assembly ULWT01 (sample SAMEA4835819, study PRJEB28245) | human gut metagenome | biome: gut microbiome; material: fecal sample | place: Denmark | collected 2008
TTAGAGAGTCCCAGTTCAACGGCCCGCTCCATCACCGCAAGACGCCGCTCCATCTCATGATTAAGCTCCTCTTTTGGCATATCAAGCAGCGCCGATTCGTACTCAAGCGCGGTCTCACCGAGTGAAAGCGAATGAGTTCGCGCGTATTCGATCATCCCGCATCCGTCTTTGTAGAGCGCTTCGCCGCGCAGGGGATAAAAGACCGGCTCCGCGCTCCTGACGGCGATTATCCCAGGAGCGGCGCGCAGTCTGTCGACAAGCTCACAAGGTATCTCGTAGGGAGAGGCGAGCAGCAGGCAGTTGCCTTGTTTAGTGACTTTGCCGAATTTGCCTGGTAGACCGTCAGGCAGAGGCTGCTCCGATTCGGCGAATAAATAATAGGCGTCGCCAGCAATATCCACGGAACAGCCGTTTAGGGAGTGGAGGATAAAGGCTCCTCCTCCTGTGGAGTCGGCGACGGCGCGGAGGGAACCGCCGCCGCCCATATCCGCCTCTATCTTTATACTGTTTGGGTGGCGCGCTCCCGCAAAGTTCTCTATTACAAATTCTATCTCAATGCCGAAGGATGGAAAGATAGACAGCGCATCTTTGAAGCGAACGTCCGTCAGCGGCAGCCCGAGAATGCCCATAACGAGCGCCAAGTCCGAGCCCTGATCCCGGTAACACTCGGCGATGGAACTCCCGGGGGCGAACGTAAAGACGGCCCTTTTGGGTAAAGCGCCCGCAAAGCCGCGGAAGAGCTTCGCGATATGATATGGTCCTGCGGTATGCGAGCTAGAAGAACCGGGCATCACCGGCCCGATGACATTATTCAGAATACTGGCCGCCATCTTTTTTTCCTCCTGAAAATCATTTTTTTTAGTATAACATGTGTAAAAAAACGGTGGAACATACATCTTTTGTGCAAATAATGATTGCGGCGAGGCCAACTTTCTGCTAGACTTTACCGCGTCGATTCGGAGGTGCGTTTCAGCTGGTGCTGGGCCCGGACTTCAAATCCGGTGTGGGTGGGTAACGCCCGTCCAGGTGGGTTCGATTCCCACACGCCTCCGCCAAAACTTAAAATTAGTGCTTCTGTATAATTACCGTTGCTAGTGATAGCAACGGGTTTTCTCGTCTTTACACTCTCCATAATACCACGTATAATCACTTACATCTACACGAAACCGGATATAAAAAACCGGATACAGGCTAAATAATCAGCGTTGTATCCGGTTTTAGGGGCGGAGGGTGATTATCAGTGGGTTTTTCCGACAGGGCAATCTTAAATGCAAAACCGAAAGAAAAGAAATATGTTCTGAAAGACGACGGCGGTCTTTCTCTTGAAGTTTGGCCGACGGGACGCAAGGTCTGGATGTTCCGCTACTGGATCAACAACGTCGAGCGTCGCAAGACCCTCGGACGGTATCCCTCTGTCTCCCTCAGAGAGGCCCGTGAGATGCGCGACAATGCGCGTATGCAGTTAGACAGGAAGATTGACCCCTTCGCCAATTCAAAGGCAACAGCGTGCGTATTTGACGAATATGCGCTTCTTTGGTGGGAGCGCCATAAGCCTGAGCTCAGGAACGCGAAAAATATCCAGACGACTGAGCATAGAGTCAAAGCCTTTATCGTTCCGGCATTCAAGAACCGCGATCCCCGCGGCATTATGCCACATGAGATATTCAATTTCATAAAAAACATTGAGCGCACAGGTAAACGAGAGACAGCACGCCGCACTATGGACCTGATACGTCAGATATTTCGCTTCATGGTGACGGAGGGGCTGCTGACCCGCAACCCTGTGACTGAGCTTGTCGGCATACTTGATAAGCCTGTTGTTGAACACCATCCAAGCATCACCGACCCCGGCGGTATCGCCGTCCTGCGGGACAAAATAAGAGAATACAAGGGCAGCCACTCCATGCGCTGCGCGATGCTTTTTTCACTTTACACTTTCGCGCGCCCCGGAGAGGTGCGCCATTGCGAATGGCCGGAGATAAATTTTGAAACTAAGGAATGGCATATTCCCGCCGAGAAGATGAAAGCCGGTGTTAAGCATATAGTGCCTCTGTCACGTCAGGCTCTTGCCGTGTTGGAAGAGATACGCCCCTTCAGCGAATGCCACGGCAAATATGTCTTTCCTGCGCCGCTCTGTTACGACGGCAGCAGAACATACAGCGATTCCAGCATCAACCGTGCCTTTGTGCGCCAGATGAAGTATGAGCCAAAACAAGTTACAGCGCACGGTTTCCGCAGCACGGCGAGCACAGTCCTCAACGAAAGTGGCATCTGGCACTACGACGCGATAGAGGCCCAGCTTGCCCATTCTGGCGTTGATCGTGTACGCAAAGCCTACAACTACGCGAAATATCTACAGGAGCGCCGCGAAATGATGCAGTGGTATGCGGATTATATTGATGGATTGAAAGCTCCCGATAAAGAGAAAACCGATTAAGCGGTTATTGTTCCCTTTTTAATGTGATACAAAATATGTTGGTTTTCGCAAAAATTAATGACCTTCTGAGCTTCATGGTTGTAAAAGGATTTATGTGCTGTATATGAAGTTATTTCATTGCTGTAATTTGTGCGCCCAAATATAATTTTGTCTGTAAAAGATATACTTTTTAGAATATCGTCTAGATTTTGAGTAATAATATTTGGTGTTGGGTATGGTTCCACACTAACCCATGTTTTACAGCCAGAATCATGCAAGTAATGCAGATGACTAAGGCGGTTGACATACTTAGCCGAGCCTGGTTCTATTTTTTTTCTGTATTCTTCATTCAGCGATATAAGTGTAATACCGTATTCATTCATCTTTGAAAAATTGGCAAGCTCAATTGGCAACAATCCTTTTGTGAGAACTGTACATTTAATACCGGCATCGTTGAGTTTGCGAATTGCTTTGAGACTGATGTCTTTAATTTCGTCATAGCCGTACATAAACGGATCGGTTGTAAAGCAAAGATGAACAGATTTTATTTTTTGCTTTAGTCGTGGTATCTCTTTATCCAGGAGTTCTAATGTATTTGAAACAATATAGGGTTCTGTCCACTCTTCATAACTGGATATGGAACCGAAGCGTTTTTTTTGTAGAAAGGCATAGCAAGGATATTTGCATCCGTGAGCACAACCTAAAACATGATTCATGGTATAGTCGCCGTACTCTACGCCAGTTTTATAAAGCATAGTTTTCCTTGTTATATAACCTTTAACGTTGGGCATTTACCAACCTCACTGTAATATTTTTATCTGAAGCTGCTCTTGTTTGAGATATACTTCTAGTATGCTTATCAAACTTTTCTAAGACAATGATACCATCCTTCAACATATTTTTCAATACTTTATTAATATAGGACTCTCCGCACAGAACGCCATTTTCGGTATAGAAATTTGCAAGTAATATGTTTTTATTAACGGGGTTGGTAAGTTTTTTTAATTGTTCTTTTAATTTTTCAATAATTACGGTTTCATTAATTATTTCATTTTCAACGTCTTGTTCAAATAAACTCAGTTGAGATCCACTCTGAATTTCAATAAACAGCTCCTTTGATCTTAACGCCATATTAAAAGCCATTGCAACACACCCATCTTCGTGATTAGAAACATGTACCATCCTATATTTGGGACGCTGTCCTTGTTGGAAGCGTATAGGCATATCTAGAACGTATTTATATGTTTTGCGAAGGAATTCTTTATATCCTTGCGAAAGAATCTTTTCTGCCTCATAGCCATCTATTTGGTGTGATTTATATTTTGCAACAATTGGTTGCCAGTAATCAGCTCCAGCGATTGAATTTACGAAGTTGATGGCGGTTTTTTGGTCTTCTGGCAGCTCTACTGGGTATCTGTCGAATACCTCTGACTCATCTAGCAGCGCCTCATCTTCATCATAAGAAACTCTCATTGCTTTGCATGCGTTCCTAAATAATCCAAAACTGTTGAAGTTTATGAGCATTTCAAAACTGTGAAAATCATACTTTTGGAAACTTACTAGAAGCTGTGAATAAAGCTGTTTTATGCCAAAAGGGTCTATATAGAGAAATATATTAGGCCTAACTTGCAGATCATTCCAAAAATTACTTATGGAAAGTAAGAAATTGGAAACTTCATCTTCAAATTTTCCTTGCAATACCCTGATAATGCCTTGGTGTTCATCGTCGTGAAAATCGCTAAGATTGTTTTCAAGTTCTTTTGCATATAACATATCAATAAAAAATGCATCTATCCGTTTAACATCGGCATGTGATTTGTTTAGACTATTTTCTCTGACCTTTAATGCTATGCGCGGAGAGCCATCCGTACCGTCATTAAATTTACCCTTCCCAGCAAAAAAGTCTATGTAGCAGACAGGTAACTTGGTTGTCAATATTTTTTGAAAATAGATGGTGAGATACGATTCAAGTAGATTGTCTTTTACAATAGACCATGGTTTTTTCTCATCGTAAAAATCATCGTTTCCTTTTGACATCTTAATTCTCCTATCTGTCTGTTTGGAGTTAATTTTTATACATTAATAATCCATCATACTAAAAACGTCACTAAACATTAATGGGAATGAAATAAGCTATAGCCAAATAGATGCTAATTGTTGTAATCGCTCTTCTTTTTTCACCTTTTATTAAATTTATCTTTTTTTGCTATAATAAAAAATCTATGAGATTCTTGTTAATTTCCAATTCTTCTTATTTCTTTCTTATCTCAGCTTCTCTTTTATTTTTTCTTTTTACTAATTGGCATTAATTGGAATCTACTTGCTCTATTTCGTATTTTGTTTTCAAAGCCCTTAGCCCGCGGAATAAATCATCCAGTTCTTCTATGCTCAGGTTATCAAAATCTTCCAGTTTCCGAATCGCCACATTGACGATCTCTTCCTTTGCGGTTTTTCGTTTTTCTTCCGCCATGAAGAAAGAGGCGATTGTTCCTGTTAAAATGCTGATAAATCCAATTCCGGCCAACATAAGGAATGAAGCTACGACTCTGCCGCCTGTTGTGGTTGGTGATAGGTCTCCGTAGCCTACGGTGGTAGCTGTAACGAAAGACCACCAGAGCGCGTCTGCAAAATTCATTTTTTCAAAATTAACTATAAGCGCCGAACCCATCAGGACAATAGATGCCGTTATGATAAGAACATAACGAAAATTATGTCGGGTCATGAAATGGTTCGTGTAACTGATGGCACGTCCAAAATAGGCGACTACACGCGTTAAACGCAAAATACGCAGCACCTTTGTGGCACGAAAGACTCTAACGATCCTTATGGCCCTAAGTCCTTTAAAAAGGGCGTTAAATGGCAGGATTGCGACAAGTTCTATTATATGGGATTTTATGTATACTTTTTTATCTTTTGCAAGTAAGAGGCGACTAAAATAGTCTACTACAAAAATAAGCCAAATAACATTATCAGCAAAAGCCATAATCCGCATATGTTCAGCGGATAGAGCGACTCTACCTTCCGTGATAACGATTGAAACTGACACGAGGGCTAATATTATTAAAAAAATATCGTATCTTTGAAATATCTGGTCTCTGGGCTGCATATCAGAATGTCTCTATTGTCTTAAAGATTCCTGTTTTTGTCATATTTCGGCGCAGGTCAAAGTGTTCCATACACTCTACTGGATCGATATTTTTTATATTTGACAGGTCTATTACCTGCCATGTTAAACGATTGATTCTTACGCTTATAATATAATCATCTATAATCTGTCCAGTATCCTTTGCCGGACGCTGTGTGTAGCCGGAAATAATTATTTCATTCAGATCCGGCAACTCGTTAAATATAAGGCGGGCGAGGAAAAAAATAATCCCATGGACGTGCTTTGCATAATCTAGCCGTTGTTGGCGCTCTGATTTCGTTTCCTCCTGAACTTCCTTGTTTTGTCCGCGGCCCCTTACCTTAAAAATTTCTTTAGGCATATCCTCAAATTCTGGCAGATCGACATCTAAATTGACAACACTTCCATCTATTTCAAAAGATATGTTTGTTTCAAGTGGCCAGTCAACCTGATCAAAAAGGTTTGCAAGTTTATCTTCCTGTTCTAGTGGAGTGGTTGCCAGCTTTTCGTAAAAAGCTTGTTCTTTCTGGTCTTGATCCCGTTCAAAATCTGCTTTTTTTGCTTCCCATTCCTTTATAACATGAGAGTCCATAAATGCGGAAATTTCATTATCCTTACGTACTTTGTAAATTATGCCTGCGCCGATAACACCTAATCCAAAGCCGCCAAGCGAGCCGATTGCTGCGCCGATGAGCAAAAATAAAATGACGAATGCCACAGCAGGATAAACTATTATCTTCTTAGAATATTTAATAACTGGCTTAGGGACATTGAATTGTTCCCTCTCGTAACGCGGGGCCGAATATCTAGGCGGGTATACCTCATGAATATTAATGATACTGTCGATCTCGGCGTTGCCTTGCTCTGCAACTTTTGCTAAAGCCTCAGCATTTGTGTGGCTTGTGGATAATGTTCTCTGCTTATTCGCAGATATTTTTTCACGCATATATAGGCCGGTACCGGGGATACCGGCGCTGGCATATACTCCATTTTTACCTACATTAACTCTGGCACCAGTTACGCCAAATGATGTACTGACGCCGCTTTTGCTTAAATTAAGTCTTACACCAGGGCATAATTTTACAGACTTTCTAAAACGCAATCCCATGATATCGCCACTCTTTCGTATAGTTATAAATTATCTTGGCGGATTACAGCGTTTGCAGGGGGTGTATCCCTCAGCTTTAGCGTCCTTTAAGGTTATCTCGATTTTTGAACGTGACAAACTTCCGCAGCCGTCTCTGTGGTACTTAGATCCTGTGCGGGTTACGTAGACAATTGTATTGTCTGATGCGGATACTGGATGCATTGGTGACGCTACGGCTATCGCTGTGGTAAATAGCATCAACGATAAAACAAAAAAAGCAAAATACTTAATTCGTTTCTTCATAGCTACCACTCCCGTATATAAATATAACCTGCATCAGCAGGGCGTAACCTAAATAGAACGCAGATATAATTGGTTTACAGGTTTATATAATCCTCGGTAATTTTCTTTTTGATATAACGTCAATGACTTTTCCAAGTATAGCAATCTCACTGCTGCCGTCAAGTGAGATGTGGAGAGAGTGCTCGGATTGGCATTCTCGTCCTTTATGTTCAGTCTGTCATGCAATTCATCTTGTAAACTATTCAACTCTTAATAGCATCGGGGGCGGATGAGGCAATATAAGCCTCTCCTTTTTTGCTTAAAGTCCAAAAAGGTCTGTCATTTTCTGCAAATTCTATATCTATCAGACCATATTTAACTTTTAGCAATATTTTTATCTTCCCCAACGATTTTTCGCTGATATCAACGCGAGGCGGCACATCAAACGCAGAATCGATCCAGCGCTGACGCTGGTACTCTTTAAAATATCGCAGTTTAACAGCATCGTAACATTCCGTTTCAAGCCGATATGAAACGGCGTGAGGGGCTATAGTTAGAAAGATGTCCTCTAAGGAGACAGCTTTCTTTACTGTTTTTGTCTTTCCGATGGGGTTCTCGTTAAAGTTAGTTACGTCCGCCCGCAGCGTCACCATAGCAGATTTTATTTCATCGGCATCAAAGGAAATGTCTTCGTCCTCCGGATGGCTGCTTTTTAAATCCATGATTTGTTTCTGCGCCTCGTCCAGCTTTCGTCTCAACTCTAATATTTCATCCTTTGAGCCTTCGCTGACCTCGTCCGCACGAATCCAGCCTATGGCTGGCGTCCTTTTCATCAGCTGAACCATGCTTCTGCTGACAACGCCGCCAAGCTCTTTAGCAGTGGTCCATTCCTTGCTGATTCTTTGCTTCTGTACATATACTTTAAATTTCTCAAGCTCTTCATGATGTTCGTCAGTCTTTCCTGAGGGTATTTCCTTAGGTGCCCCGTGTATAAAAGCAAGGCGTGGTTTGTCTATTGACTCGGCGTATTTAAATTCGCGCTCCGTCCAACTGATATTTTCCGGTGACATGGAACCGTAGCGGCCACCTATAATGAGAATGTAGTAATCGCTTTCGTCAATGGCCCGTTTTATGAAATTCCAGGCGCTATCGTCAGCTGCGGGGAAGAGTTCCATGCCAGATGGGATACAGTCAAGTTCAAGCAACGCTAGCATCACTTCAGCTCGTTCGGTCTTCAAATCCTCATAGGTACTACTGACAAATACTTGATAGCGCTTTTCCATCATTCAGGAGCCTCCGATCTGGCGGAAGAGTCTTATGATGCCGTTTCTTGTTCGCTTGAAGCCAATGGTTCTGTCTCTAAGTTTTCGATACAGAGACGTAACAGCATTTCTGCCGTTTTTGCCTCAGAGTCGGTGAAGAGGCCCGATGTTTCAGCAATCTCTCCGTTAATAGAGGCGATGTTCTCTATGATCTTCGCCGGTGTGCGTGTCGGTGGTATGAGTTCGGTGTCCGCCTCTGGCTCGAACTGCGGATCGGTGGTGGGGGGTGGCGTCTCGCGGGTGAACGTTGGAATTGGCGACGGATCATCGGTCTCGCCCATCAAATAAGCGACTGATGTTTTTAGGGCTTGGGCGATTTTTTGTAAATCGCAATATTGAGGAGAACGTTTTGAATTCTCATAACGCGATAATGTAACAGTACTTATATTTGCCATTGTAGCGAGTTCTGCTTGTGTAAGGCCTATTTTGTCACGAGCAACAGAAATTCTATTCATAACATTCACCCCTTTAATATTTTTAACATTTGGATAAATAAAAGCAAGAACCTAAATGGACGTGGCATCTTATCCAAAAATTAATAGATCCTGTTGACAATAATATATGGATATGTATAATATGTTTTTAACGAATGTTATATAACTTATGGATATGTTTTATGTGGTAATGAAAAATTCTACTGATTTAGACAGAGGTGAATCAGATGTCCAGAAAAGAGGACAATGTGATTATCAGCAAGATGATGGTTGAAAACTGGGAAAAACACGGACGTGGCTACGAAGTTGAGCTCAGACCTGAGATGGCGTTTGTGACTGCGCTTCACACTGTTGTTGCGAAAATTTATTACGACGGACGCGTGGAGCTTTTTTCAAGCAGAAATGTAGCTTTGAAGTACCTTGAAAAGGAAGAATACGAGGCTGGAGGTTCTGGTTTTAATTACCTTTACGACGATGTGGAACTGGTCATTTATGTGCTTCGCGGCTACTGGAACGGGGGCGAACCTTATCTGGAGTTTGTACTGGCTTCGCCGGACAGTGAGCGCGGGACGTTCCGCTTCTCTGCAGGTTACCACGAGATCATGAACTTTGATGCGGCGAAGAATTTTGACAAGATGCTAATTTCAGACATTACGAAAAGGAGGTGTAAAGATGGCGAACTCGATAAAGAAGTTTAGGGAGCGTGCGGGGCTGACGCAGGCGCAGTTCGCTAGAAAGCTCAATATTTCAACGGTAACGATGTCGCGTTATGAGAGCAGCGAACGCGAGCCGCGCTGGTCGGATATCGCGGCGATGTGCGCGCTGTTCGCGGAGTGGGGTTGCACACCAACCGACCTTATGGCAGAGCCGGAGGCAACTCCTACGCCGCATCATGCTGCAAACGGACTAGAGGCAGGGGCTGAGAAGCAAGATAAACCATCACCGCAGGAGATCGCGGCGGAGATCGCCGAATTTCGCGACGCCATCAACGATCTCTTTCCCGAACTGGCCGACCGGGACGCCTACGCAGACATCCTGCTAGACCTGAAAGATAACGGCCGCATCGACGCTCCAGAGATGCGGGCAAAAATTGAAAGGGGTATCCGGGCACTGGAAGCATCGCTGGTGGCGTAGGTTTACCTGTGCACCATGACAATTTAATACTTACGGTTTAGTAGTTATTGTTCGATGCCTGCTCTAGTCATCGTCATGGTCATGGCGGTGGAAACAACCATCACATAGAGTGGCTTCGCCTTTTTCGGGGGCATAAATCATGAATCCACAAAATTCACATCTTGTAATTTCGTCATATTCAAATGTTGACTGACAACTGAAACAGAAATATTGTCCATTTAACTTTCTGACTAATGACATGCTATCACATTCAGGACAGTTATAAAGAGGATATTCGTCTCCTTCATTATAGTTTTCCGAGGTGATATTAAGTGCTTTTGTAATGAAATTTTCAGCTAGCTCTGAGTCAATTGCCTGATATCCACAATATGTGCATTCTATGGCATTCATGTCGTAGGCTAGCATGTTACAGTTAGGACATGCCACAATGTTTGTTTCTTTGACGGGGTCATAGCGTTTGGGAAATATTATTTCTTCATATTCATATGGCTTACCAAAAATATGAGCTATTATTTTCTTATATCCGGCCTGATCATCTTCTCTCAAGTCGACCCCGAATATGTTGGCAAGATATCCTGGTAGGCACGGGGCACCATTTTCATCGCATTCAGTTATGATGGGTACAAACTTTTCTTGAAAAGGTTTACCGAGTATTTCGGATTCGATGATTAAGGTTTCCTTACCTACACCAGTATTGCATTGAAGAGCTCTCTCTGTATATTCTTTACTACACATTATTAAAACATAATTGATATCAGAGCTCCTAAGCTGTTCCATGAAATGTGCTTGGGAATGGCCAAATCTTAGACATGCAGGGGAACCACCACGATCATCTATAACCTGAATCTTATTCACTTTAAGAAAGTTAATTAAATAATTAACTTTTGACATATATTTTCTATCCTGAGAATGGACATATGAAACAAAAACCTTTGGTTCCATTTAGTTCTCTCCTTTCAGAAATAGACTATTTGAAATTCTAGAAGGTACTCATCTAAATTAATCAGATTATAACAGAGAATTTAGGATAAAAATTAGAGTTTCTTGGATTTTGAATAACACACAACAATACCAAGCTCACTGAAAAAACAGAAAGGAGGTCTCGCCGTGGCACAGCCTGTAGTTTTAAATATGATTACGCTGCCGGAGCAGGATTATCTGGAAATCAAAGAGATGCTGCGGCAGCTGCTTGAGAGTCAACCTCAGCAGATATCGCCAAAGAAACATGCGGCATTTATGTCGCTGAAGGAGATCGTAGAGTATACCGGCATTCCCGAATCTTCATGGTACAAGGGGGTTAAGGAAGGATATTACCCGCGGCCTTGTCGTGGAAATGGAAGAAACAAGCTGTGGGATACCGAGGCAATTTATTCACTGCCAAAGGTGTTGTCGAGCCAGGGAGCACCGGAATTAAAAGAGAAAGGGGGTGGAGCAAAATGCAGAATAAAAAGAGCATCCTGAACGAGATCCTGCGCGAGGAACGTGCGAGGCTTGCGTGCATTGAAGATTTCTGCTCACAGGCAAGTGTTAGGTTATTGGAGATTTCGACAAAGCAGTCCGTCGCCGAAGAAAAATCTGAAAACAGCTGCTTTGATAGTGAATGGGAGAAGCTCTACGGCGAATGGTCTGGCTGGATGAAGAGGAAAAGCGAATGCTCGTTGTTTGTCAGAAAGCTGGAATCCATCATTGAGTTTCATGATATCAGGACAACCTATTCTAAAGGGCTATACGGAGACGATTGTTTTTACCCGCCAAAACTCAAGGAGGTGGCTGTAAATGCCTAAAAACGTACCATATGCTCACTACCGGATTGACAGCCCCGAATGCACGTTTCCGGAGACAACTCGGCGAGCTTATAGAATGACCGATGCCCGCAGCGGCAAGTCGGTCTGGATACCGCGGAGCTGTGCGATTATCGATCCTCCGAATGATATGGGACGCCGCGACATGTATATCCCTATGTGGCTGCTTCGCACGAAGAGCGCCCCGCCTGAACATCTACGCGAAGGTGAGTATCTTGGGATTGTTGAGCTGGTGATCTAAATGGAATACGCGGCCATGACGATAGCGGGGCTGATGGTTATTGCCCTCATTTCAATATGCGCCCTCTATTCTTCCTACGCCAGGCACCGTCGCCGCATACGCCGGCTTGAGGACTATATTGCGCGCAACACGGTAAAGAGAGGCCATGAAGGTTTTTAACGTAACGCAGAGCTTCATCATCTTTGCGGGAGCGAGGGAAGAGGGCGGTTACTGCACCTTCTTCATCCGTGACACTATCCCTGTGAGGCTGATCGATTCCGGGCTGACCGTCCGTGCGACCCTCGCCGAGGCGGAGGCGGACTTAGAGCGGTGGGCGATAGCCCGCGGCATAAAGGAGAAGAAATAAATGGAGACGATGGCACAGATTGCACAGAGCGAGGCTTTTTATCACATTGCGGCGCCGAACCTTGAAGTAATATATGCCGCCTTCAGCGCCGGTATAGCAGGGTTGGCCTACGTCGCTTACCGGTCGTTTCGCATCGCATTTGAGAGGAGCCAAAAAGATGGAGACAGAGGCTAGAAGATATCTCTACCGCGGCAAAGTGCTCAGAGTCGAAGCGCGAGAATCGGTAAATCACACGATATATGGCGCGCACTTCACCGACTCGAAGGGCTTCCGACGGCTCCTGCTGCTCAACGACGAGCTTGTCATCCGTCCCACGCGTAAAGAGGCGCAGGCCGATCTCGACGCTTTTGCGACGCGGCGCACGCTGAAGGAGGTGGACGCCAAGGGTAAGGGGAAAAAGAAGGGCCCTTCCAGCGCCAACTGAAAGAGCCCGCAACTAAAAAACTCACTGTTGGAATTATATCACACAAAAGGAGGAACTTACTATGCAGTCAGATATGATCGATCTTACCCTCAAAGATATGGAGGATCTCAACTCTCAGTTCCGGAAACTGGTTCCCGCGGTTGTCAACTCGCTGCGTGACGATAAGCAGACGGCCAGTATCACCATTACTGTGTCATTCCAGCTCTGCGAAGACAGCGATACTTTGCTGAACATGAGCACAAAAATCAAACCGACCTTTGCGTCGGAGAAAAAGAGCACGCTCTGCCGTCGCGATTTGTCCGGTAACCTCAAGGCCGATGCCTGGGCTCTAGGCAAAGCGGCAATCAAAAAAGACGGAAGTCTGTTTGCTGGCATATACGACACAGAGATTGCTAATAAAAACTAAGGGGGAACATACGGATGGAAATCAAAAATCTTGTAATGCCGGAACTGGAAGGAACCAAAGAGATCATTGTCTACGAGGGGCAGGCTCCGAATAAACTTTCGCCTTTTGATTATCAGGGATACCAATATAAGGCTCTTGATGTAACAAGTTTCTCTATGTTGGTGAAGAGCAAAGGTGTACAGGAAGCGGCCGTTATCTTTGCGGACACAAACAAATTCAAAGCTATATTGGATGACCGAATCATCGATCGTGAACAGGATACCGTCATCATGCCATATACGTACTCTGTGCAGATGGAGGAGTGGCGCCCTGTTCTTGAGAAAGGGCATGTCTTCAAAGTCAAGGAGCTTATCGACTACATCAAGCGCTGCGACAACAAGGTGATAGAGGATTTTGACGTGCTGTTGGACGCGGTCAAAAATTTCCGCTATGTCTCCAACATCACCGGCGACTTCACTTTTGACAATCGCAATAATTATACCTTTTGCGTGAAGGTAAAGGACGCGGAGGGCTTGGTCAGAATCCCACAGGTATTTTTTGCGAACATCGAGATCTACAAAAACAGTGGCTGGTTACAGTGCATGGAAATTGAGGTCGAAATAGAGCAGCCGAAACAGGCTGGCGAAGAGCCCTTGTTCCAGCTCAGGTGTCCAAAATTTCCCCGGTATCTTGAAACCGCGCGCGAGGCCCTATGTGATCAGATGCGCAGCGAGCTCAACGGCTGGCTTGTGGTCAACGGCAGTCCAGAGTAGTAATAACTCAATAGAAAAGGCCTGCGGTGATGTGCCGTCTCCGCAGGCCCAAAGATAAAACTATCAAAATTACATCATGGAGGGTTGTAAATGAGAGAGAATGCCGATTACAGAGACCGTTGCCGAGTTGCCAAGGCGGAGCTTCGAAAATTACAGCAAAGAATTGACGCCCTGCTTGACGCGCCGAATCCGCGTAAAGATGGATACTGGAACCCCTATGACTATAAGAAGCTGACGGCTGCTATCCGGCGTCAGTCGATGGAGGTATCTAACATCTTGGTTGGCCTTCGCAAGCCTCTCTGAGAAGAGGAGGGCGATCATGAAAAAATACCAACATACAGAGAAGTAGCTTGAAGAACTAATTTAGGAGCGTGAGTGTGGTGGATAAAATTATCTATAAAGGCCGCTGGGAGGCCCGCGTCGATATGCAGATACTTGCTAATGCCTCGCTAAGCGATACCGAAAAATTGGTATATATCGCATTGATGGGGCACGCCGATAAGACGGGAGCAGCGTTTCCAAAGAATAAAACTCTTGCGGTCTATGCCTCCTGCAGCGAGCGGCAAGTCCAGCGTGCCACGCGCCGTCTGGTCACCTGTGGGCTGCTGCATAAAAAGCCGCAGTTCAACAGCAGTCGTGAGCAGATATCCAATCTCTATGAAATATACGATTCTGATTGTTTTAAGGACTTCCTGTCAGATGAAAAAGAGGAGACAGAACGCCACGACAGTGTGTCACCCTCCCTTGAGAAATCCGCTGGTGATGCCCATGACACACAGTCACCCCCTACCGCCACGACACAGAGTCATGGGCGGGGCGACAGTGTGTCGTGCCAAGAACATCCCCATATTAACAATAAAAATAATAAAACATATGTGTCTGATGTCCATGACATAGGGGAGAAATCTGATACTCCCAAAGTGCTCAAGGTATCTAAGAAACCAAATACGGGAGGCACTGATTACTCAGCGGATTTTGAATCATTCTGGCAGGCCTACCCGAATTATAATCGGCGCAAAAGCGCGGCTTTCTCGGAGTGGCAGCGGCTCATAAAGCAAAAAGTCCCGCCGGAAGTGTTGATTGGCGCCGCGAAGAGGTATGCTGAAGAATGTCGGATTGAATGTACCATCAAGAGATATACGCTGCACGCCGCCACCTTCCTTGGCTCACGTAAAGAGGCATGGAAGGATTACACGGGGCCGGATATACAGATGGGACGGGAGATAAATGACGCGATAGACGTGGAAAAATTCAAGCTGGAAGGAGGTCGTATAGATGCCATTGCATACGAGCGTGCCCGTAGGGGACTCGGTCAGAAAACTCAGCCGGGCGCTGGAGGATAGACAGCGGATTATTGCATGGGCGGAGCAGAATGTTTGCGAATGTCACTTTGACTGTGATGACGGTGGGCGTTTGACAGTGTCGTCCTTTAGCCATGGTGCTGAGTACCGGATATTTTGTCCTCTGCTCTCCCATGAATGTCCACGCGGTATAAAGTTTGCCGAACAGATCGCCGAACTGTCGCTGAAAAGCCTTCCCAGCGATATTCCAACGAGCTTCCGCAAATCTCTCATCAAACCCAAAGAGACGCTGGCCGTATACGGCGCCTCTCGCTGGAATGGCAAGGGCTTTTTGTATCTTTGTGGCAGTACAGGGACAGGTAAATCCTTTGCCGCTGCATGGCGTATATTCGAGGACCTCCACAAACAGATAGAGAAATATTGGGACAGTCCCGGGCTATGGCGTGATCACGCGAATTGTACCGCGAGATGGTTCTCCGCCTTTGCCGTTTGTATGGAACGTACAAACCTCTATGCGGCGGAGGCGGCGCCAATGCTGGTAATTGATGATCTTGGCTGTGAACTTCACTCTCCGGCCAATGCCGCGATTCTTAACGAGCTGATTGGGGTGCGTTATAACTTCGCACGCCCGACCATCATTACATCAAACTTGGCACTTTCAGAGTTCAGCGCGCGATATCAGCCGAGGATGTACGAACGGATACTACAGTCAAATAATATTGTTGACACAGGCGAAGAGAACCTGCGGCTGGTAGGATAGGACACGAGGTATAAAAGCATGTGCGTAACGATATCGGAACTTGTAAAATTTTTTAACTTTATCCTCCACAAGAGCGAGAACGGCATAGCGGTACTGCTTGGGACGGTGCCACCTCCTACGGCGTTGGAAATACATGAAATGCGCAAGGGTTCCGTATCCGATTATGGTGTACGGATCGATGGCGGCGAGGATGTACCGATGGCGCAGAATATAATTGAATCAGCGGAAGATATTGAAGAGATAATCTCCGCGGTCGGCGGCTGGGTGGAGATAAACAGAGCCTTCCGGCGATTCAGGGAAGAATACCCCGAACAATGGAAATTCATCGAGGCCCATGCCCTCTTCGTCAAGCCCGGCGGCCTTATCCGCGACGGCAAAGGCGGCATGACAGCGATGCTTGGCCGTCAGTACAATGGTGTCACAGCAAAGACACAGCGGCGGCGTAGTAAACGGCTGCTGAGGTCGCTTGCGCAGTATCTGCTGTCATGGAGCTACACAGACGGCTATAACCTTTCGTATACGCCACCGAAAAGAGTACGCACAAATTAAAAATAAGGTGTCCCCACTAGGGGCCTTGTAGCGTTTTGTAAATAGAGTATACTTATATCATTCCATGAATTTGGTAATGCTTGAGGTAACTAATGAAAGAGCCTCGATGGCTACGATATCGAGGCTCTTTGTTATGTTTTGCATTTCTCCTCATCCTCTCTGATCGCCCCGTTCGCCGGCACACCGGACGGGGCTTTATTATTGCTTGTATAAGGAAGTGATATTGTGCATTACGTGCAGCCGCTTCGGACGAAGACGGACATCGAGAAAATAAAAGGCGTGCTGAAAGAACGGAACCTGCGCGATTATGCACTCTTCGTGTTGGGGCTCAATACGGGGCTGCGGGTATCCGATCTGCTGCGCCTCAAGGTCAAGGATGTCGTAGAGCCGACGGAGAGGGATGTAAAAATCAAGAATCGTCTTGAGGTCGTTGAAAAGAAAACAGGAAAGACCAACGACATACCCATAAATACAGCGGCCCGTTCCGCTCTCCGCGAACACCTTAGAAAGTCAATGCTTATATATAAAGAGGATTCGCCTCTGTTCCCTTCAAGGATAGGACGCGGCAGCCGGGCGATCACGCGTTATATGGTCTGGCTC
>ULWT01025065.1_pt1 | contig 16776 bp, 20 predicted proteins | sample 1960611 | NCBI WGS metagenome assembly ULWT01 (sample SAMEA4835819, study PRJEB28245) | human gut metagenome | biome: gut microbiome; material: fecal sample | place: Denmark | collected 2008
AATCATTCTTTAAAGCCCATTGTAAAGACTTTAGTTTTTGTTGATTAATTCTCCCCATTTGAGTTCCACCTAGAGCTTCAATTCGAGCCGCAAGTGTTTTCATTGACATAGCAGCCCTCCTTTAAATCTTTTGCTCTAAAGAACTAATCATAGAACAACATTCAAATATTGTCCTTCTATAATCATAAAATTCAAGATCATTGCCAAGTTCAAGCATGCCTTGAAGTTTACTAATAATCTTTAATCCCTCACTTAAATCTGGGAATAAGTGTAATAGTCCCACTAATTCAATTAAAAGAGTTGCCAAAGGTTTTTGCCAATCTTCACCCTCTTCCCGCAAAGGAAGTAATCTATATATTTGATTTAGAATTCGTTTTAAATTATATTTAACAACACTAGAGTCAATATTTAAACTATCATCATATATTACATACATCTTACATTGGCTCCATGATTTGTCTAAACGTAGTTCTCATGCGGCCATTTGCATCCTTCTTACGTCTACAATATAAACGTTGTAGATGGAAACCTTCGCGCTCATGGTCTTTCTTTAATTCCAAAAGCTGCTTCATATGTGAAGCCTGAGAAGTAAAACTAAAATCACTTCCACTATACTTTTGCCGCACAAGGTCTACGTTGGCTAGTTGGAATCCTAGCCACTCCATTATCATATACTCTCTGATAATGCGCATTTCTTCAATATTTAAATGTGTTGTAAAACATTTGTTTTCTAAATCTAAATCAAAAGGGTCTGCCCATCGAGGAAATTCAAAGTGCGGAAGTGCCGCAATCAAAATTTCTTCTAGCATAGCTTCAGTATCTTCTTTTGTCATTTCCATGAACATATCATCAGTGATACCTGCTAGGAAGAAATCATACATTTCCTGAAAAGTTGTATTAATTGGCTCAATTCTTGTTAGAGGCGTTACTGGCATTCGCCGCACCTCCTATCTTTAACTTTGAACTCTACGAGAATTGGTCTTTGGAGCTTCCTCTGCCGCACTTCTACGTCTACGAGTAGGCTCTTCTTTTTCTTCAATACCCATAGCAGCATTATACTGCTCGGATAGGTTGATCATACTGTCAACATTTTTGCCAGTCTTTTCTAGAATAGCTTTACGCTTAGAAACATCATTGACTTTTAGCTCAACAGCCCTCTGAACAATTGTATCAACAATTCCTTCAGGGGCGAAATCTAACGCATCTAGTAATTCATCTAAAGAACCAGAAGTTAGACATTTATCAATATCTTCGCGTGTCCATTTGTATTCATGCTCAAAAGTATCAGAAGAAACACCGAACTCCTTTGCAAGACCTTCGTCCCGCACAGATAGGCAGTTTCTAAATAGATAAGTTACACCAGGAAGATAGTTTAGTCTACGAAGAGTATCCTTGTCAAAATTCTTAACTTCTTCTGGTTGAAAGCTATATCTACGATGCATTTCTTTGTCAGGAATTACCACAATGTGGTCAGTCAGATTTCGCACCTGAATCATATCAGTATTACTCATTTTATCTCCTTTTATCTCTTTATTAAAAAAGGGAGGGCATAAAAATTTATACCCTCCCGAATCGTTTAATGGTCGGTTCTAACTACTGACCTTAGTCTCCAGATTCTTCTGGTTTTACAGCATTCTCTGCGTCAATGTAATATTGTACTTGACCTTCTTTTACTTCACTATTCTGTGTCATACCAGTTGAATCTTCTACAGTAGCTCCTTCACCATCAATCCAAACGGTAGGTTGACCATATGCTTCTGTGGTATTAGTGATTGGTGATGTGACAATTAGTTTTGCATCAGACAAACCTGCGGCCTTACCCTTAGAAACTTCAATGCCGCCAAAATGATTGCCTGAAACGTCAATATTTTCACCTAAAGTTACTGTTGCACCATTTACTAAGATACCAGCGTTTCCGCCAGAAGCTTTAACATTAGAAAGCGTATAAGTGCCGTTATAGCACTGCACACCATACGTGCTATTCCAACTTTCTGTCATTGCGGTATTATTGATATTAATATTCTTAAGTTCAGAACCGTCTCCCAAGAGGACTAGATTCTGTCCGACGTTTGAAAACGTTAAAGTCTTACCGCCACCATCAATTGTCTTTGCTGTTGGAATAGTCATCGTTGCGGGTGCCGCTACATCCTCTGTTAATGTAATAGTCTGAACCTTTGGATTGTTAATAGCAGAGGTTAGAGAATCAATATCTCCAACCTCTACTTCAGTTTCAGGAGGTTCAGGGTCAGGAACCGGAACTTCTCAACGAGTAGCTTTCTTAAGCTCGGTGTTACGATAGCTGCACATCCAGTGATTTAGGAATGTAGCAATACCGAACTTCTTGTAAGTCTGTAGGTCGGTTGTCCAATCATCATTCTCGCTAGTCTCACGAACGCAGGTAGGACCTTCGAAAGCAAGCTTAACAGGCTTATCAGTGCCAACAGGAATGATGTAAGCCTGAGCAGGGTCGATTACCTTTTCCATGTTGGTTTCATCAACCATAGACTGAGGAAGAATGATTACCTGGTGGCCCTTATAGTTAGCAAGATAACCACGGTCCCAGAGGGTATTCTTCATATCACTGGAAACCCAGCCCTCAGCAGGAACCATCTTAGCTGCAAACTCATGGGTGCAATAAATAGAGGCACGCCCATAAGAATCAGCGATATTTAGGAGGTCATCCATAGTTGTTTCATCAAAGCCTGCAACCTCAGCCTTGTTGGGAGTAGGTAGAGAAGCAACAGCAGATTCTAGAGCCTTAGCAATCTCCTTATAGATGTATTCATCCATACCCTCAAGGATAACGTCAGTTAGTTCAGAGAACTGAATGCGGCCATCAAGGAATTCCTCAAAGCCAATACGGCAAGCAGCGCCGATAGCACTCATCTGGACTTCGATTTCAGTACCATCTAGCATAAATGTTTCATAACGACCAGCTAGACCGACTTTAGTAACAAAGCCCTTAGCACGCTTGCGGGAAGCTTCAGTGATACGCTTGCGGAAGATAGCCTTGTCGCCCTGGGCGAGAACGCGAACATCCGCAAAGTCCATATACTGTTGCTCAACCTTAGCAGGAAGAACTTCGTCAATAGTCTCTTCAATTAGACGGAAAATAACATTCTTGTTATCACGATAGTTAGCATAACGGTTGTTGCCATTACCAAGCATCTTCTCAATCTCGTTGCGAAGAGCTTCGTTTACCTCAGCAGAGCTGAAGTTTTCAATCTTACCATCCTGAGTAAAGGAGTAGGCAACAGGAGCATTCTTGCCAGCCTTAGCAGCTGCGAATACTAGATTACGTAGATCTTTAAATTCCATTATCTGTCTCCCCTCCTTACGCAATTACCTGAATCTTAACACCAGGCTGTAGGTCTGGCATTGTAGTTTCTTTTACAACCTTGAAAGAGTGCTCGCCAGCAGGAGCTGCGCCAGCTTCTAGACGACCATCGGCACCAACCTTTAGCTTGTCACCAACGTTATACTCAGCTTCCTTGACGGCATTTGTGGTGAAAATATCACCAGGAACCATCGCAAAAACGCGAGGAGTCATAACACCATCATAGAAGTCAGTCTTCTGCATAGCATAATCACGATGCATCTGATGACGCTCGTCATATAGCTTCTCTTCATTGAAGACCATCATCCAAGGGCCTTCGCCATCAAAATTGCACTCGCCAGCAGCATAGTCATACTTGACAAACATGCCATTCTCTAGGACGTCAATGTCCTCTGCTGCGGGAAGCTGTGCATAAACCTGTCCGTTCCGAGGAGCGGAAAGGTGATTAGGTTCTACATACCCGAACCCAGTGCGTGCAATAGTTACAGCCATTTAGCACTTTCCTCCTTATTTACATGTTTTGTTTTGCTTGACGGAGTGCATCCACCATTGGAGGAACGAACCCCGCAGTCTCATTATCTAGAGAGAATGAAAGAAGTGGAGAAACTTCCTCTTCTTCGACTTCTGGCTTGCCATCAAGGGTAGAGAAGTCAACATTCTTCTTAACATAAATTAATGCAAGCTTTTCTTCAATTTCCTCACAAGTATATTCAGACTTATGAGCAATTACCTCAGCCTTATCTTCATCGCTGAGCATATGGTATTTATTAATAAGAGCATCTTTCTTTAGATTCTCTTGCTGTAGTTTAAACTCGCGGAGAGAGTTTAGCTCTTCTCGCATATCAGCAATAGTCTGCTGTAGTTCAGCAACTTCATCAAGTGAATTCTTAGTAGGAGGATTCTTCTTTTTCTTGTCATCTTCGGAATCGTCAGCAGGAGCGTCTTCCTTGCCATCCTCGGCAGGGGCATCCTCTTCCTCTTCGTCCTTGTCCTCATACTTCTTTTTCTTGGTGCCGCAAGCGAACTCTTCATCTTCTTCGTCTTCGTACTTCTTTTTCTTGTTTCCGCAGGCGAATTCGTCATCGTCCTCTTCGTCATCATACTTTTTCTTCTTGTTGCCACCACAAGCAAACTCTTCGTCAGAATCCTCGCCCTCATCTTCCGCAGAATCTTCAGCAGCGTCTTCTACTTCTTCTGTGGCTTCAGTCTCTTCAACCTCAACCTCATTTTCCGCAGTTTCTTCTACTTCGACCTGCTCCATATCTTCAGGCATATCCGACCCTCCTTTGTTTTGTAGTGCGAATTTTAATTCATTCATCATGCTGAAAAGTGTGCGTGAAAAATTTTCATCCTTAGTAAAGTTCTTACTTACTTCTGGACTAGTAACAGACGCACCTTCAAAACAAGGTTCAACGTCGTCACCTAAGATGCAAAGCTTTGTAAAGATTGCATCATTAATAATGAAAAATTCAATCCCAGTATTATTGTTTGTTGCCCAGTGGCCTTCCATTGTTTCGCCATCAAGCTCCATAGACTGGCCTTTTCCTTCAGTAATGCAACTCATTACTTCTGGATATTGGTCTGTCCATAGGTAGCCAGTAGTCATTAGGTACTCACGCTCAATGTCATTTCCAAATTCATCTGTATCAATGAACTTTTGGAACCAGACTTCAGCGTCTGGAGCAACAAAACCATAGGGGACAGTCTTACAAGCAAATGTAACTTCCCCATCCTCAATATGAATTACTTCGCCGTGGTCGCCAAAGTCTTCAATATCTTTACGATAAGCCCCTACAATTGGCGTACCTGGCAAAGAATTAGCCATTTGAATGGCAACGTTTTTATCAATGTAAGAATGATTTCTATTCTCACCAAGATAAAATACTTTAATTTCACATCGAGAAATACCAGGGTTTATAGCATCAGGTTCTAGATTGATAAACTCGGGAGCATCAATCGTAGCAACTGAACGATTATGATTCAAAATAAACCCCCTATGACTGACTTTCTCTATTCTGAATTGTTTTTTCTGATTTTTCTTCATCAGGTAGTTCAGGACGTCCGCCCTCGCTGCCTGCAGAAGATTCATTTCCAGATTCTGTATTGCCGCTACTAGAAGAACCAGACTGTGTAGAAGACATTGAGGGAGCTACAAATAGTTCATCTAGATTCATTAACTCATTTTCAAAATAAGCAATGGCAATAACAGAAGTTTGAGATTGCCCAAGAGCAACTTGCGGCAAAAGCTTTGAAAAACCAATCATCGTTTGCTCTTTATAAAGCTTAGCTAAATCCTTATAGTTATAAACTGTTGTAGGAAGAATCTGCACTTTATACTGTAAACGTTTAACATTTTTGTTAAATGGCTTCAAAAGACTTTCCGCATACTCTTCAAACTGCAATAATAAACTGGTCATTGTTGCTTCGTCATTTGCAATAGATTTTTCAAGTGCTAAATTACCACTTGTATTAAATTGCATCTGACTAACGCCCGCATTGTTATAAATAGTTCGCTCTACGCGTTCCAAGAGGTCAACAGATGATACGTTGCTTTTATCTGACATATCGGCAACATTTACGTCCGCAAATGTTGTTAATACATCAACACCAATAGCATCTGCTAACATTGCAACTGCATTGCTATGTAGAGCTTGGGCTTCTTCAACATCGAAGATTAAGTCACCATTTTTGTCAATAGGCATCTTTTGAATGATAATCCTCAATAGTTGCTGTGCCATCTTCTTCTTATCTAAATCTTGCGCATCCTCCAAGTCCATCAAAGAAGGAATAACCGCCGCAAACAGTGGTGCGTCACTATTGCTTAAATTAAACTTTACTGATTTTTCTGGGTCTAGTAAAAACCATCCAGAATCATCACCTTGATAGTCTTTTGGAAGCGTTCCATTTACATAATCCAAATAGGCTTTCTGGAATTCTTTTGGAAACATTTTAAGCACTTTTAGTCGATAATTAATATCGCTAAAAGCGTCGTTAAAATATTTTATATTAAACTCAACTGCTGGTCTGCCATTCCATTCATATCTAGAACGACAATAATCAACAGGGAGCTCTTGAAGGAATGTCGCTGTCTTCTGGTCTAATCTATAGCCATAATAGCAGCCATTTCTAATTACCTTTAATGCAATTTCCCCAAACACTCTTTTTAGTTTAGAGTTTTCCAAGAGTGCAGAAGATTTATACCAACCTTCAATAATTTTCTCAGGTTTTAAGGATTCATCTTTGACTACAGGCGTAATAAACCAATCATATTTATACAAGAATGCCATATAACGGCATAGGCGGGAATAAATACCACTGGTATTAAAAAAGTAATTAGAAATTCGTCTTAATTCTTTTACAGAATTGGTAGAAATAGCTCTATCTACATCTTCTCTGCGGATAGGTCTATTATTCTTATACCAAAAATCAGGGTCAAGAGTTACATCATCTTTCAAAGAACTCTTGCCTACTTTAATTTTATTAAATTCTAAAGAGGTTTTTTGATTTGGAGTAGACTTATAAAGTCTAAAATCTCGTTCATCTTTATCCTTGAATCTCGCCAAGTTTCACCTCCTTTTAATAGCCCGCAGCCCGCATGATATAATTATAGTTTAACCTAGCTTCATCATAGTAAGGAATAGTAACTAACTTTATATTATGCTCTAAACAGTATTTCTTTTTCAAACTGTCATTATACTTTTGTCGATTATTTCCTTTTCTGCCGCCCCACTTAGCAACAGGAACATAATGCTGTCTACCTTGCGCTTCAATTAAGAAATCAAGTTCGCCAGTATCATCAAATACCGCAAAATCGAATCTTAAAGCACGTCCACTAGAGACGACCAAATCAGGAAATTCATACTCTTCTTCAAAAGGTAAGTCTGCGTCCATTAAAATATCGTATATCTTATTTTCTAAACTTGAACTACGCATAATAATCCTTACCTACAATATTACTATTACATATGAAAATACAGAAAATCAAATAATTACTTTTTGCCCTAGAATTTTTAATTATTTTTAGTGAAAAACATAAAGTCTTTAATATTGCGGCCTTTGCGCTTATGATTTTTATCCTCTTGGAGCTTACACCAATAGAGTCCATAGATAAGTGCGGAAAATTTGTCCTTCTTAATCTTGCGGGAAGATTGTTTAAGGATAATTTTAGCACCTTCATTTTCTTGAACTAAGTTAGCCATTTGAGACTTTAGAATACTAGTTTCAACGTATGGCCGCAGATAATCAGCACGTTGCGCCGCAGACATTTTCTTACCTTGCGCTTGGGCCATTAGTTTATTTTTTGCAACGTTTTCATCAATCAAGAATCTTAGCTTGCCAGAAAGTAATTGTGACTGACAATAAGCGTACATCTCAGAGTTTAATGTTTGGTCAGCTTTCATAATATACATTGCATTATGAATTGTATCTGGAGTTTCATAGTTTTTATATTTTCTATCTTCATCATTAAAAACACCCCAGTTATAGAGTGTTTCTCCAGTATCATAATCCTCTTGGTCAATAACTAAGAAGTCTACAAGTCCAGCACCAAGGCCGTTACCGTCAATAACCGCAATGTTACATTTATATTGATTAAACAATCTCTTTAATTTAATCGCTTGCATACCAAAATGATCTTCTTCAAAAGTGTAGATATTAACGATTTGTTTTGCTGATACTCCTGTAGGCTGTGGTGTAACTTTAATAATTACAACTTCAGTTGTGCAACCAAACCTGCCGACGTCAACACCCATTAGATAATAGCCTTTTGCCGCAATCCCCTTGTTATATTTAGTTTCCGCAATATTAAGCACTCTACACTGGTCAAATTTATTGGTATTGAAGAATGCGCCTTCAATATTGCCTGCCCAAATAGAATTATATTCTCGGTCAAAACCTGCTTCGTCCATTGAGTTATCCATCTCTTGGGATTGAATAAAGTTTGCAGGTTGTAGTCCTTCTACAACTGGAATCTTCCAGTCTCCACCAAGAATAAATGCATTCTTTGGGTCACCCACCATTTCGCACAATGTTTGAATCAATTTATCATATGAATATGTATCTTTATATCCCGCAGAAGTGACAAACACAGCACTTTGGTTTAATACTTCGTTAGAGTCAACTTCACCATTGACTTGGCGGCTGATAACAAGTGTTGGCATAATAATTTCCGTTAATTTATCTTGGTCAATCTTCGCGCATTCTTCTACCAAGAGTCCTTGGAAACGACTGCCACGAGTAGTTTCTGTCATAGCGACATTTTGAATAATAGAACCATTCTTAAATGAAAAGACTACACTATCTTTAGTTTGGGAAGTTTGCATAATTTTGCCACGGGTGTCCCACATAATTTCATTTGCAAGTGCGGGAATCAATTGACAAATCTCTTGCATTTTAGAGGATAGAATCTGCGCGGACTGACCTTTCCCATCAGCCACAGTTGCTAATTTGGCTCTTGGATATAATACCGCTTTTATCATCAAGGACATAACTGCGAGAAACGATTTAGAAAAACCACGACTAAATACTGCGTATACAGTTTTATAACGCATGACTATCCGCAAATACATACGTTGAAAGAAATAGAATTTAAAACTATTCTCTGGATTTAAACTACAAAGATAGTCAATAAACTTATCAGGATATTTTCTCCAATAGGCAATGATTTTTTGATATTGCTCTAGATTACTTCTAACTTTATTCTTATCAATTTCTACTTTTCGAGTCTTAGGCATTTGCGTAGTAGTTTTCATCAAGTTTTTTAAACTCATAGAAAATCACCTTCCGCAAGTCTAAAACTTTCATTCTCAATTTCCTCCATTAGGAAGTCTTGAAATGATTTAGCCTCTTCTTCTGTTACTGCTTCTTGCGCGCTATCAAACGAAGAGTTCATGATTTCTTCTACAGAACTATCTTTCTTCTTCTTTAGATTTTCAATATAAGATTCAATCAAATCGCCAAGGCCAAGTTCTTCTTTAACAAGTCGATTTACATAGTTTTTCATATCTTTAATTGTAAAATCAACTTTATCTTGCGGATATTCGATTGGATCATCATATTCTGGGATTGCTCCACCTTCACGCTCAACAAACGCTACTAATTCTCCAATAGAGTCAATGTCTCTGCTCTGTTCTTCTTTATTCTGAGCTTCAGTGAATTTCGCAGACTTGCGGAGTTGCTCATATACTGTAGCAAGTTTCTGGTATCCTTGATAATCTTCTACGTCTAATGCCTTGTCCATCTTCAAATGGACTTTGCAGATTTGAATCAAAGATTCTTCGCGGTCAACATTCAATTCATACTCTGCCGCATACTTTTGATATGTATTCTCTAGTTTAACCCATTCTGTTGGAGTGTATGTAATTCCCCACTTTACAAGTAGATATTGCATGTCCGCATCTGTTAATTCATCTACAATTTTATTTTCATAATCTGTTTGAATATCCTTGCGGAATTCTGGAATATCTACTTTTAAAGTTTCTTCTCCATTTTCATCTTCATAAGTATATGGATGGTCTGGAATATCTTCATTTAAGTGCGGGCCAGCATTTCCAAAAGACAAGGTTTCGTATGCGGCCTTAGTAATTTCCCCAGCTTCATACTTTTTCCGCAAATTTTCTTCATAGTTTGGGTCAATGTCTTTAGCTTGCTGGATACCTTGCGCGGCCAATCGTTCTCTATTGTTAATTTGATCGCTATCACTATAGTGATAGTCCGCATACTGTGCCATATTCATAGTGCGGATATACTGACCAATTACTGATGCTGGGCCAAACTTACCTGGATTCTTCTGATATTGTTTGTTTGTTTGTTCTACCCATACAGATTCAATATAGGGTACATCAAACATTTCAAGAATCCATTTAAAAGTATCAGGTTTACGGTTGTCGATATGCATTGTTAAACAGTCTTTGCACCAGTCACAACGTTTACCATCTTTCATCTTAAAGAAGGAAGTCTCCTTCTTCGTTTTCCCGCATTTAATACATGTTTTGTCTTGCCAGGTAGGCATTTGCCACCTCCCTACTTCTTTTTGCGGCAATCCTTACAAATACTATAGAAACCATCATCAGAAGTATTCTTAGAGAAGAATAGTGGATGTGCCAACTTCGTTTCTCCGCACCTCCCGCACTTTTTCCATACACCATATTCAACATTTGTGAAATACCAGACTAGCCAATCTTTGGATGCTTGTTCTGCTAACATCTTAGGAATTCGTTTGCGCCATAGCGTTGAAAAGTATTGCTCGTTGTGCTGAATTCCATAGTGGGATTCCATTAGCTTTTGGATTTCTTCGTTTGTGCGGCCATCAATCTTCCAAATTACTAAATCAAATAGAATTGGCTCGTCCCGCAAAGTCTTATATACTAAATCTTCTAAATCCAAGAGTAGATAATGCATATCTGACATTAAATCTTCCGCACATTCCTGTTTTAGTTGGGAATAGTAGCATAGGAGAAATGATATATGCGCAGGATTGAATAATGTAATCAATCCTGTTGAATGCGGCATATCGTTTTCATCTAGATAAACTTCTTCATCTAAAGATACGTGCGCCATATTTTTGATTTGATTGGAAATTCTGCCTGACGCGGGAGCTGTCTTTGCAGATGCTTTTAGAATATAGATTTGCTGCCAAGTCTCAATGATTTGTTTCTTTAGTGAATATCGTTTCTGACCTGTTGCCGCATCAAATTGCTTCTTTAACTTTTCAATCAATTCTAAATTTTCCCGCAATCCAGGAATTTCTTCTGCGTCTTCTGAGGTGATTTTTTCTTTTCTATCCATGATTTGATTTTTATCATTCGTGATTCGCGCATATAAACCATCCTCTCCATTTTCTAGAGTGGAGATAATTTCTTCGAAAGATACCTGGCGTTTGTTGATAGTAACTTCTCTGTTCTTGGTTACTATTGGATGGGTTTCTTTGTATTCCTTCTTGGTTTGGTTTTTATCTGCTACGAATAGAATATAATCGCTCATGTAAGTGAGGTATTGTGGTCTAAGTTGTTCCGCAGGTGTATTCTCTAGAAGATTGTTCACATATGCAATACGTTCTTCTGGAGTTTTTAAACTATAATCAAGTTTCAATATTTTTACCTTTCTATAAAGTAAATTGTATTATTCTTAAATTATAGCATTGCGCGCACGCCCATGTCAATACCTTTTCTTAAAATATTTTAAAATTCTTTTAAGTAAATTACACTTTCTTGCCCAAAATCTATCCATGAAATGTTTTCTTGATAAATAAAATGATATATGATATAATATATTTATCGAAGAAAGGAAAGAGCAATGGGTTTTGTAAGTAGTTTTTGTACACATATGCGCAATAGAAGTTTTCAATATATGGTTAGAAGCACATATAGTATGTTTGAAGATACTACACCAAGTAGGGACTCCTATTCTTATAAAATCCCAAAAGTGCAATCCAAGAGAAAGAAAGAAAATAGTATGCGGGCAAAGCGACCTGCGGAGCCGCTAGATAGAAATGGCAAGGTTGTGCGGCCAGATACTTGCGTGGAGTATAATGGTGAAAAGAAGTATGTAGTTAGCACTACTCCCAAGATGGTGTATTTTAGGGATGGTAAAAGAGTGATGGCTAGTAATGTAGTGGCTTTATCATAATATTTTTGGAAAATTGACTTTGGCGGGGAATGTGCTCGGGGAGAAGCCGAATTATGTATTTTCCATGGAGATTCCCACAACACCCGCCCCACCGCTTGACATAACGTGTCATCTATGCTACCCGCTTGACAGCGTCACTCCACCGTGCTAAAGTGCCGCAGTGTTACGCTACACCCGCAAACGTAACACTATTATTCTTAAAAAAGATAGTTGACGCAACCCACCTACAGTGCTACTATTGTTTGCGTTAGGAAAACACGACGAAAGGAAACCGACAATGCGAAAGTTTATTGTCCTCGACACCGAAGCAACTAACACGGGCAAGGAAAGCGCAGCGCGGTTTGGCGTTGGGGCTAGCGTCTACGATCTTGGGTATATCGTCGCGGATGCATCGGGCGCGGTTTACTATCAGAACCGAATCATCATCGCTGACACGTTTAACGATGCGGCGCTTATGCGTAGCGCCTACTATGCAGACAAACTTCCGCAGTATTATCGCGAACTTGCGAACGGCTGCAAGCTTATGACGATGCGCGACGCACTCAAGACGTTGCGGGACGATGTCCGCACCTATGATGTCCGTGACGTTTGGGCATACAATGCCCGTTTTGATGCGGACGCTCTGAATAGCAGCGTTTCGCAAGCGTCTAACGGTTTTGTGCAGTGGGCGCTACCCTACGGCGTTAAGTGGCGCGATATTATGCGCTATGCGCAGTCTACTATTTGCGCAACTAAAAAGTATCGCGCATGGTGCGAGGGGCGCGAGCTGATCACAAAAACGGGTAGGCCGCGCGTTACTGCTGAAGCCGTCTATCAGTATGTGACGGGCGAACACAACTACACCGAGGAGCACACCGCGCTATCTGATGCGCAAGACGAACTCGCAATCTTGCTTGCGTGCTTGAAGCGTAAAAAGAAGATGCCGAAGCGCTTTAACTAGTAACTGAACCCGCTAACGCGGGTTCTTTTTTTATCCAATAGAAAGCAAAAAGCAGGGACGTGCGGCCTATGGTATTTTACCCCCCCCTACTATCCACGCTAAAATACACCTGCGGGACAATGTGAGCCGATCTCGCGCCCTATTTTAGTTTTTTAGGTATCCTAACTCGCCCCGCACTAAAACGCACCCTAGAATCGCCTTAGAAGCGTTCAAAAAAGTTGTTGACACGTGGCGTGTTATCGTGTATTATTACTAGTACAGGGACGGGCAAGGCAATACCCAGAGCGTCAACCTGGGAAAGTTCGGGGAAAAACTACCCGCTATTATCCTCAAAAAAGAATAATATTATTCTTAAAATAGAATAATGATTCCCGCAAAAAGTTCTTGACGAAACCCTCGCAAGGGCGTAATATACTAGGTGTCAGGAGGGGCAAGGCAAGACGAAAGGAGGAAGCGGCAAGCCTAACCGCCCCGCGCATCTTGAAAACTAAATATCGGGTTCGCGAGCCGTTAAAAATAGAACTGTCGAACCTGAAAAAAGTTCTTGACGATGCGAAAGCAAACCCCTATAATAGGTAGTACAAGGTAGGAAACAAAAGGAAAGGGAAACATTATGGCTACCACGAAGTACACGAACCGCGAAGCACTGCACATGATGGTTGCGTTCCTTAACGATCACGGGTGCACCGATGCAGAGTTCATCGCAAAGGTCGATGCAATGGCAAAGGCTGCGGACAAGCGAGCCGAGAGCGCAAAGAACGCTCCGCGTGCGAAGAGCAAGGAAACCGTCGATAACGAAAACCGTGCAAAGGAGGCCGTAGAGCTGATGCGGCAGCACGGTGAACCCGTCACGGGTGAATGGATTGCCGAGCATGTGCCGGGTCTGTTCAGCCTGAGCGGTGCGAACGGTTGCATGCGTACCGCGTCCCGTCTCGGTTTGGTGGAGACTTGCGGGACGGTCAAAAACGCTGACGGAAAGCAGCGCACGCTCTACCGCGTAATTTAGTCTGCTAGGGGGTGGGGAAACTCACCCCCATTTTTTTATCTGCAAGTTACCCGCATCTAACTTTGCGGGACAATCTCGCGCAGTGCGCCACCTAGTAAAATAGCTGTAGGAGGCCACCAAACGCCACGAGAGGGGCGATATTCCATTTTGGGTACTAGGATACTAGAGAACAAAAAACGCCCGTCTCGCGGGCTTATATCGCCCCCTAAAAAGTTTTGTGGAGATTCCTCCACAACTATTTACAACGTGCGGCAGATCGTGTATTCTATCCTTGCAAGGCGGGGACGCGGGGCAAATAGCACCGTCCGCATCTTGAGCAGGTTCACGAGGGGTCTGCGCGCAAAAAGTTAGCCAAAGTGAACAAACATGGCCGTGACGTTGACGTGGCGCCTATACGCCGATTTTCCATCGAACGGGCCTCTATACGCCAAACTTCCATCGTCCTGAATCCCGCAACTTAATTTGTCCCGCATACGCTTTAATTATATCGAACTGAGTATAATCCGCACTAAAAAAAGGGCAGGTAGCGATAGCTACCCACCCCGGAGAAAGGAAAACATCCACTCCAACACCACAAACACGTCAGGAAGGAAACAACACGAAAGGAAACCAATCTGTTGAAGGGATTTCCGTTATTTTCTTTTCTTGCTTAGTGTGATCTCATACGTATCGTCTCCAAGAGTGAAAGAAATGATACGTTCTGGATTGCGGACAGCCGCACTCTCAACTCCCGCATACTCTTGGATATAATCAAACAGAGAAGCAATCAGCGCACGCTTAACGGGGTCTTCCTTGCGGCGAACCGTCCTCTTCTTAGCTCCCACACCAACCCCATTGGCCTTAGCCTTGGCGTTAAGCTCTTCGACTACTGGATCAGTAAGATAACCTTCGTCCACCAGCCACATATCAATTGCTTCTTTGTTTGACAGTCCAAATGCGGACTTTGCCCGCTTAATGTCATCATCGGGGATGTTAACAGTTCGCTGCTTACCATCTTTGTCCGCAAATATATACTTCATTACTTTCCTTCTTTTGGATTTTTAACACCTGTGCGGGAGGTTGACCAGGCTCTCCCGCCTACCCTACTCCTGGTAGCGCCGCAAACAATACAGCTACGCAATCGTGAAGGTAGGCTTAGAGTTCTTACCCTCACCCTCGATGCGGATAACAACATCATTCGCCACCAGATAACGCAGAGCCGAAGACATCTTCTGAGCAGAAACACCGAATGCCTCAGTCAGCTCAGCGTTAGTATAAGCACCCTCGTGCTCAGACAGCCAGGTAGCCACAGCAGCACGGAACTCCGCAGCCTCCTTGTTCTCAGTCTTCTTGCGGGGCTTGGACAGCTGGGCGATGTACTTCTCAGCCATCTCCACAACCTCGGGGTCATCAGCCATCGCGTCGATGATTCGCTCGAACAGTTCCTTGCGGGTTGCCTTAGTCTCAGCCATTGTCATTTTCCTTTCTCTTGGACTAAGTTTGGGAACTTCCTTTCTGTTCCCTTTCTGTACTTATATTATATCAGAAGGGATTGGGTTGGTCAAGAAAGATTTTTTAGTTCCGATTATCGAGTGGGTTCTTAACCTTTTCCTTTTCCCTTTCGATGTATATATTATAGCACAGAAAAACTTTATTGGTCAACGACTATTTTCCTGTGCTATTTTCCAAGAGAATGGAATAAAGTTGACAATACGTGCGGGATATAGTATAATAAAAATTAAAAATGAAAAATCGTTCAAAATGAAAATTGCCGCAGGATTTTGAAAATGAAAATTGCGGACGTTCCTTGCGGGAAAATTGAAAATGAAATTTGAAAATGATTTTTGAAAATTGCGGGTATAGGCTCCGCAACCATAAAATTTGATTCGTGAAAATTTACCTTGACGGCTTGTGAGGGGATGTATTATAATCGCACAGTTCCACTGTATCATCTACACATTTGTTGTTGTATATGCACTAACCATGCCCTATTTCTGCACTTTATCCATTCTTTCCTTAGCGCTAAAATAGACCATTATACAATGACGAACAAATGCAGGAATAGTCATGTTAGCCTTTTCCGCATAATGTTTACACTTCTCATATTCTTTCTCTGTCATGTAAATATTGACACGCTTAGTTTTAGCATCCGCCACGATTTCCTTCCTGACTATTTCTAATAGCTTATATCCACATACTATTTAACTGGATATTCTCTGTTTGAAGATTCTTAATAGTATAATTGGCTTCTCTAAGTTTTCCTTTTAAATTCTTTACATCAATAGCTAAATAGTCTCTATCATCCTTAATAGTAAGAATATCATAAGTAGTATAAGCCATCAATACAATCAACCCAATTGTACAAACTATAAACAGGGGAAGATCCATTCCAAATCCCCAGAACCAAGCAAACAATTCCAATACAAATAACATGCTAAGGAAACAACAGCCTATCAATCTAAGTACATTAGCCAAGTTGTTCCTCCTTTCGTAAATGCATCTAACTAACCATAATTATTATGATAACAATCATTACAAAAAACTTATATAAACTTATTATATAAGAAAATTTTATAAAGTCAAGTTAAAATCCAAAATATTGCGGGAATTCTTCATCAAGTCCAGAAGTATAAATTAACTCTCTATTCTCTGGTAAAGCATAAAAGTTTTTTTCTACCCAATCCCTATCCCGCATGAATAATTCATCCTTAATTTCATCATAAGTATAATCTTTGCTTCTTCCCAAGAGATGAAATACAACAGGAGCCGTAATTACAGGATATTCTTCATCTATCTTGACATCATTAAATTCTTCAGAATCGGTATCTATATAATCATCATCAATATTCTTTGTTTGATTCTTGATAATCATTTTTAAGATTTCTTCCG
>ULWT01067655.1_pt1 | contig 16518 bp, 11 predicted proteins | sample 1960611 | NCBI WGS metagenome assembly ULWT01 (sample SAMEA4835819, study PRJEB28245) | human gut metagenome | biome: gut microbiome; material: fecal sample | place: Denmark | collected 2008
AATACAACAATAAAAAGAGCTAATACATTAGATGGAAACGAAGCATTAGGCACAACATGTTATGGGAAACCTTTCTTTAACCTAAGTGGATAACTAACGGCATGTATCTAATATCTGTAAGTACTTGGTTTGTACGCCCAGTGAATCTAATTGATAAACTCCAATTTTTTGGGCTACTTGTAAAGTTACTTCTAATGAGTGATCCTTGTATATCAATATTCTCTCCATTAAGTGTATTTACATCAACAATAACAATGCTATTAGCAGGTAACGATAATGAGACCGTAAGATTAGTAGCCGTTCCTGCAGGATACTTTATGTTTTTGACCCTATAGCCGCCATTGTCTATATCCCAATCGGTTTGTACACTTATTACATCGGAACCATTGTTGACTATACAAAACGGGTTTCCAGTAAATATGTTTTCGATGCCAAATGATGGTATTTTCTTACTATTTCTGCTGTTTAAATCACTTATCTGCTTTGCGAGCGATCCATCAATATTCGGGTTCGCCTGCCTTGCGTCCAGTGCAAATCCCGCCACAGTCGTTATCTGGTTATTTACGATACTTTCCAGTTGCAGTACGCTTCCAATCTCCTTTTTCAGCGTAGAGTTACTAAGAGTTGTAGGCTGGTATTCGTGTCTTATAGTGCCACGTTCTAACTGGAATTTTATAATACAGTTAGTTAAAGTAGTACCAGCTACAATATATAAACCAAGTTCATCACAATCAAAGTCATCGGTTTGCGAATACTTAAAAATAACACTTAATGTTGAATTATTAACAGTACGGCAAGCAGCAATGTCCGTATTTATATTTTGTTTGTTTTTATTGGCTAAATATAAAGACGCTTGCCCTTTGACTGTAGTTATCGTCAACACGTAATTTTTTCCAATTTCTAATCCTAACTTGCCTATAAAAACAGTATAGTGCGCGGTAGCCGTAGCTGTACCGTTAGCAGTTACAGACCCATCTTCGTTTACTGTCCAAGTGATACCGTTATTCGTATAACTATCCGGTCTATAATATGGATAAGGTATTAAATTCTGCCCTTGCTGATCTGATAATCTTTCATTTAAAGAAGTATTGCTAATCGTAGTAGGTTGATATTCATGCGACATCGTACCTACTTCAAGCATTGGCTTAAATGTAATATTATTAGCAGTTGCGCCGTTTCGAATAATCAACCTTATTCCATACTGGAGAGTATTCTCATCATTTGCTGTATATATTTCAGTTCCTTTTATTGAAGAAACTTCGTACTTCCAATTGGTAGGATTGTTTTTATCATAACGAACAAGCTGCATATAGCCAACGTTTGTATGCTGTTCATCAGTGAGCCCATCGCTAATAATATAGGTATTTCCTAACTGAAGCGATTTCATGGTAGATAAATTATATGGATATATCAATGAATACGCTGTCTCTTTACTAGCCGTGCCATTAGCAGTTACAGACCCGTCATCGTTTACAGTCCAAGTGATACCGTTAGTATTCCCTTCGGTTCCGTCATATGGATAAAGTATTAGATTCTGTCCTTGCAAAGCCAAAATTTTGTCAATTTCTTTTTTCAGATTTACATTGCTCTCTGAAATAGGTTCATAGGCATGAGCGATTATTCCCATTTCAAGTATTGGCTTTATTGCTAAATCAGAAACAGAAGTGCCTTTACCAACATTAATTGATAAAGAATATGTATGTGTTGAATCACCAACAAAAGTCTTTGTCACTGGTGTGTCAGATACATTTGCAATCGCCTTACCAATAGTATCATCATACACATATACATACACGCTTTTTGGGAGTCCTTCACAACTAAGAGTATAAGAAGTATCATCAAACTTTAATGTCTTATATGCAAAATTATAATAGGCATTATTCTCCGCAGATGCAGTTCCATTTGCTAAAACTGAACCATCTGACTGAACTGTATATGTTATTCCATTTGTAACTCTATTTGCTAAAGGATATGGAATTAGATTTCTTCCCTGCGAAGTTCCAACACCACCAAGCTTAGTCTTTTCTTTGCTTGTATAATCATTAGAAGATAATCCCTTACCTTCTTCCTTTACAACAAGATTAGAGATATCTTGATGTTCAGTAAGATATCCTGCATCATTTGTAAACTCAGATACATTTGTTGGAACTATTGGAATTTCCGTCTTATCCGCTTTACCAATCTGTAATGCTGTAATAGCACTCTTATTATCCTTAATGGCACTATTCATGGCAGACGCACTTGTTTCATGTGTAGAAATCCAATCAGACATTTCCTTTAATGTATCAAAATCTTCAGGTGCATCAGCTACAACCTTTGCAATTCCATCCGAAACTGCTTTTTTTACCGAACCATTTCCCGTTCCATTAAGCGTTGAAATCGCCGTTTCATTAGCTTCAATTCTTTTCGTATTGCTCGTAATATTCGATGTATTCTGTTTTATTGCAGATTCATCTGTTCCAATCTTAGATTTAATGCTTTTTAATTCGCCAGCAATCACTTTATTCTGTAAAGGATTTGTTGAAATTTCTGATAAAGCATCGTCTACAGGAATTCCTTTTACAACACCGCTTTCGTCAATAGTAATAGTAGTACCATCAACTTTTGACGCAACGTGACCGTTTGAATCAATTAACGAAACTGGTAACTTTGAATCTCCTTTAGAGATATACAGTCTATCCTCATCAGAGGAAAATTCAAATTTGTAACCGTCAAGAGTGTCATTAATTTTGCCAATAGCCTCATCAATCAGTCGAATATTGCTTTTACCACCTTGACCTGTAAGTTGATCAAATACAGTCAACCATAATTCGTTGTAATCTGTTTCAGCCCACAACTTAACGCCAGTGTTACTTAATATTTCTGACATATATTTCCTCCTTTTAAACTATTTTCTTTCTGCCTGTTTCTGAGATTGTTTGATTATAATAAGTATTTAATGATCCACTCATCATTTTTAATCGTATCAAATAACTAGCAGACATATTGACCTCCCCATTTGTAAAATTGATTTTATTATCTTCATTTGATTTATTAAAAACGCCTATCTGCATATGAACTTCGTTGTTCTTAACCTGAATATTATTATTATTATCAATTTTCAGTTTTTCGCTTAATAAAAGGGAAGAATTGTTGCCCTGTACAACAATATCAGAATTGTTTTTGGATTTAATTATTTTAGAAACTATGAAAGAGGATGTATTTTTATTCTCTATCTTTATTGTGTTTTCTTCTTTACTTTTGACATTTTCACGAATTAAAAATGTTGAATCATCATCAAACTTAATCTCATTTCTTGATTTTGCATGGAACAAAAACAAGACTCTTGTTAGAAATTTTGAATTACTAAAAGCCACGTTGTTTATGCGTGGCTTTAATATTGCTTTTAATGCTGTTTTAATAGAGTTTTTAATTTTAATAAAACTCGTATTAACAAGCTGAGTATATCGTGAAGCACCATGAATATACTCACGAAATGTTTGTCTATCCGAAATCTTGGATGATAAAATGTGATAGTTTATTCGCATACTTCACCTCGTTTTCTTTTATGCGTTCAGTACAGTAGTCGTTAGTCCTTCTACTGGGATTTCAAGAACTGCACCAACAGGAATTTCCTGTGCTCTCGTAAGCTCTCCATAGAACATCATATTTCCACCAGTGGCGGCATCAAAAATTACCCAATGAGTTACAGGTGACGCTGCAGTTGTCCATGACTCCCGTGCTTCATCAAAACGAAATACTACAGAATTTGTAGTCGAACCTTGAACAGATTCGTTCCAATTAGTTGCATCACATTTTGCAGCAAAACGCTTATAACTAGAAACCGTAGGCTCAGTACAATTAGTTCCGTCTTCACTTGGAGCAGTTTTACTTACACCAATATAAATTGTCTTTTCTCCATTGCGAAAAATATTATTAAGAATTTGATTTTTTTCGTATGTATTAATCATTACGAATCCTCCTTATTTACTTGATCATGGGTTTGATTGAAATTTTGCCGAGGTCGGCTACGAATTGATTTCCCAACTTATCTGTAATAACCAACTGATGTGTAAATTTACCAAATAAGTTCTGTGTATCAGAAGAGGGAATTGTTATTTGAATTATGTTATCTGTAATATTTATTGTACCTTTGACAATTGATTCGGTTGCTAAGACTTCTGTTTCTCCATATTTAGCCAAACGCCATTCACATGAAGATGCAGCAATACGATATTCTTCATCAAGAATATCATATAAATCTACACTAAATGTCTGCCGACATCCACCAATCATACCAAAGTCTGAATTGTTAAATACTTCACATGACATTTACTTTACCTCATTATTTTGTGACTCCTTTGTTACATTTTCTTTTTTATCCTCTATAATAGGACTATTAAGAATCACACTAATTTGTGCGATTCCTTGCGCTTGTTGAATTCCTGTAAAATTCATAGAATTCAGAATATTAAAAAGAAGTTGTATCTTATCTTTTGGATAAGAGACAACTTCCTGTACTTGTGTATTATTCTGTTTTTGTTCCATATTAACCCTTTCTTTATTTCTTTTTGAACGTGCTATTACACCATGATTTTGTTGCATAACCACTTAAGTCAGATTTAGTAACCATTTTACGATATACTTCAGACAACTTATCTGCTACATATTCATTTACATACGTTTGAACATAATCTGGTGTTGCTCCTGTCAAAATACCAGAACTATAATTAGAAAAATCAATGAGACTAGATCCACCGCCATATGTTCCAACTGCAACTGAGTAAGATGCTTCGATATCTTTTGTACTTTTTGGAAGCGAAGAAGAAGTGATAAGTTGTTCACCGTTTGCAAAAATTGTACCTTTTAGATTGATAACATTTGATTGAATATTCAATCCGTTAGAACCATTTATATAATTACAATTCATAGAATTAGAGAATATACTATTATTATTTATTATTGTTCCGTCATTATTTCCATTAGATAATAACTGTATTAAGCTTGGAGATATTATACTTGTTCCATAGTCACCATCATAACATAAATATCCATTTGTAATTCCCCAATCACCAATTAACCCCGCATTTGCTTTCATATTTCCATATTTATCCACTAAAAAGTTACCATTGTTTATATTAATACTTCCACCAATAAGATCTCCACTAAACGTACCTTTGTTTGCGGTTAAATTACCATCTTTATCAACCGTAAATGTCCCATTACCAAGATTGATAGAGCCACCTTTTAACTGACCGCTGAAAATGCCGCTAGAACCAGTCAAATCGCCAATAAAATGCACATTACCATCTGAGTCAACGTAAAACTGTTTGTTATTCCCCTTATAAATAGAAAATAATTCTTCACTTTGATTCGGTTGAATTCGTACAGAGTTATTACCACTTTTAGCAATAAAACCAGCATCATCAAATTTATAAGTACCTGAATTGTTTTGTAAAGTAAGATATTCTCCCAAAAATAATTTTCCTAAAATTGCTTCGGCATTTACGGCATAAACAGTATTTCCATTTTTGTCAATGGGAATCTTACCGATAGCCATTTTTGCACTCTGGAAACCATCATCTGAAAATACAATTTGGTTGTTAATAATCTTAATCTGTTCGGGATCAAAGTCATTCTTCTGTTCATTCCATTGCCTGAACCACATTCCAGTTTCGTCCCATGATTGATGTTGATTTTTTACAGGAATATTTGCAACATCTAATCCATATTTCCGCATTTCCTCAACAAAGTTACTCTGATTTACAGACTTATCGTATTGGTCTTTGTTAAACTGAAAGCTCATAGCAGCAGAGTTAGCCTGTGAAATGATACTGGCTACATCATTACATACACCATGCACACGAATAGCATCAGAGAATGTTACGTCAATTTTACTTGTGTCGTTATAATCAACTGTAAAACTAATCAATCTCAATTTAATTACAGTATCATAATCAGTAGCCATTCTTATGAAGTTGCCAAGTTGGAAATACTTTAAGAATCCTTTGAATTGTGGAATAGTGAGAACATTAGAAAGAGTAGAAGTGTACTGATATTGTGGTCGGCATTTCTTGGATAAATCCTTCCATGCAACATCATATAGCTGACGTTCAATGTCGAATCTCTCTGTATCAGTTGTATTATCTGTAGTAATATAATTGTCGTTACTATATGTTTCCTCTACAACATAAGAATCAAGTGTTTTCCATTCATCCTTAGTAAACCATTTATCCATATCCAACTGAGATTGAACAGCATTTCTTTCTGCGATAATAGAATTATATACATCTGTAGCAGAATCAACCTCAGACTTTCTTTTATTGTATTCGGCAGTAACATTGTTCAAATCCTCAAGATTTTGCTGATACAGATTATAGTTAAAAGAATTTGGCTTATTCATACCTTGGGCACAATAAACTTCATCTATGTTCTTGAACGATTTAACCTTTGAATCCAGAAAATCCAATCCATATTTCGTCCAATCCTTAGAATCCAAACTATCAGGTAATCTCGTTTCAAGTTCCTGAATAACACCAATCTGATCACCAAGATGCTTCATAATTTCTTCGTACTGTGGTTTTAAAGATTGATATTTTTCATTATATAACTTTACTTTGTTCTGAATAGATTCTTCCATTTCAGGTAAATAATATTCAAAATTATAAATCTTATTTGTGCTATTTGGATTGACTTCATTGATATAAATTCCATCACCACCATTTACACGATAGCATGTAATAATGCTATTTTCATCAATGCTTTCTATCATAGACTGCGCAAGATTATCCATTGAGATATAGATATTTGTATCTTCTCCATAATCGTCTAAATCATAAGCATTTATAGTCATATTGAATGTATCGAAAACAAACAAACAATTAAATGCTTCTGATACATCACCAGTCAAAAATGAATATATATCTATATCGTCCTCGTCAAAACTTCTTTGTTTGTTAGCAAGAGTAGCATCTACATGACCAACCGACCAACTTGGAGCAACATTCAATACACGATGCAATAAACTTCCTTTAGGGTTTGTAGGATCGTAGAAGATGGTCTTTACATAATCGTCATACAAAATCTCGCCCGTATTACATTCAAAATCAATGAGTCGCTTGTTACACAATGTACACTCTAATGAATTTGCTGTAATACTTTTTGAGATCCCTGTATTCTCAATATTAGTCTCCGCATGAATTTTATACCAGCCAATACCCTGTACCATAATCAAACGATCTTCTTGAAAATCGTCATAATGTTCATATTTCTTACCATTGATATCTCTATAGATTTTAAAAGAAGCAGTCTGATAAGCATTTAGATTAAAAGTAAGAGATAAATCATCATAAATACTTACTGCACCAAGAAAAGTTTTATCCTTTTTAGCAATGTAGATAATTGGTTTTTCAAGATTGTTCAAGAAATCAACGGGTAAATTAAATGATTGAACCGCCATCAGATCACCACCTTCCTTATTGGTCTATATTTCATAGTAAGAGTGCAATTACCCTCAACCTTAAATATGTTCGTTCTCTTGTTAATGTCGTTTACAATACGTGGAAGTTTATAGTTGGTATCGTTGTAGATTTTATGTGATATAGCTGTAGAAGTGATTTCTAAGATTGTTCCATCAATTTTTATAACTTCATTATTGATGCAATTATCCAGCTTGAAAATTTCACCCGATGTTTCATTGGTAATTTTGAGGTTACAAGCACTGGAAATATCAATTTCTATATCGGGATAAATATAACCAATTTCATCACTCATATCTACAAACTTTAACATACCAATACCATTTTCTGTTGTTGCCTTTAGTGTAATTAACTGTCCAAACCCAAATGGGGCATCTGTTGTCCCTGTGATTGTAATCCCAATAATATCACCAGCTATAGAAATAGGGGATACATTTAATTGTGCATTAAAATGAACTGTATCATAATCTAATCGTGTAACTGTGAATTCCTTATAATTATCTTTCCTCTGTAACCATCGAGCAATTGCAGAATACTCATATGAATCAATTGGCTCAAAATTCTGTTTCATAACTTGGAATTCAAACTTAATCGCTTCTGAATAACTTGAATTTCCATTTTTATACCATCTATTTTGAATAGGAGAGGAGGTTAGTGTAAATTCAATATTGCCACCTGTCGTATCAGATGGAGTATTCCCGTCAAATTCACATACCATCAGTCCATACTCATCAGAGGTCTTATTATCAAAAGTAAAACCACGAGTTTGAATTGTCATGGCAACCTCCTTTCTTTTTACATCATTTTCTTCATTTCTTTTTCATATTTCTTTTTGAGTTTTTTCATTTCTCTGTTTGTGCCAGAAAACTCTCTATTCAATTTCTGCGTCTCAGAAATAATATCCTGTAATTCTTGAATATCACTTCCAAAACTTTCAATTTCTTTCTGTAATTCAGTATTCTCTTCCTGTAACCTTCGAATCTGTTTATCACGTTCAAGAAGCAGTTTTTCGAGAATACTTACTTTTCTTTCATTAGTCACTTCTGACATACGTTTTCCTCCATTAAAATAGGAGAGAACTATTACATCCTCTCCATAAATTATCTTCTTACGCCTTTAGCATAAGTAGCTTGGTTGATCTTTCTTACAACATTTTCAGCCTGTTTTTGAGCAACACCTTCCATCTGTTTAACAATCTGATCGGTGGCAACGCCTTCAACAATGGTTCTATTATCAATTTGATAAGTAGGAGATTGGGATGAAATTTTCTCAATAGGAATGTTCTTCAGATTGCCAATGATAGAGTCAATCTGTGGAATAACAGGCTTAAAATTCAACAATGCTTGTGTCTGTTCCTTAGAAAGAACAGCTTCGCCACGTTGTAAGAAACTAATACCATCTTCCCCAGAAAGTTTAACAAGATCCTTAATCACACCGCCAGTTGAGAACGAAGCGTCTTTTATAAGTTTCTTGAGAGCTGAAGTAATTTTTTCTCTATCATTCTTACCAGACAAATCACTTTTTACAGATACACCAAGTTTCTTCGCAAGGGCAACTTCATTAGCCTTACTCAGAACTTGTCCATGCTGTTTATCATAAAGATACTGATTAAGAGCACCGTAATACGATTTCTTGTGTGTTGCCGATACTGAATGCTTAGATATCCATTCCATAATATCATTTGCTTTCTTTCTGAGTTCGTACAATTCCTGTTGCTTGTCAGCATCATTACTTCCAGAAGAACCAGAGCCGTTTCCGCTAGTTCCAGAATTATTTGGTGATCCAATACCTTGTGTGTCTGTAACTTTTGTCTCTGCGTACTTAGCACTTGCTTCAGCAGCTTCATCCGCAGCTTTACAAATAGATTGCCATGAAGACGCAATCAATCCAAGCTGTGCAGTAATGTTTGGAATGTTAGAAGATAATGTACTTGCATAATCACCTACAGCATCGCCACCATCTTTCCAAGCATTCACAATATAAGTAGACACATCATAACCAGTATCCTTTGCAATTTTCTCAATGTTTGATGCAACCTGTGAAGAGTTAGCATTAACATATGTGAGAGCATCAGAGAAGACCTTATTGGTATCTTTCAGGTAGTCTTCAGCAGACTCTTTACTCTTGGTGAGCATATCATCGAGTGCTTTTTCTTGATCGGATACAGAACGATCATACAAAGTATCTGACTGTTCTTTTTCGGCATCTTTCAAATCGGATTTCAATTGCTGAAGCTTTTTACGATTTGATTCTGATGAATCGCCTTCCAGTGCCGCAATCTGCTTGCGCAAATTAGCAATGTTCTTGTTTTGATCAGCAATCTCGGATTGAAAATCGTGCAAATCTTTTTCGGTTTCTAACAATTCCTTTTTCTTCGAAATTGCTTCTTCCAAAGCATCATTTTGTGCATCTAATCCTTGCTTTACATAGGCAACTAATGACTTCTTTGCTTCATTTGCAGACTTAATAGAATCACGCTGACCTTGCTGATACTCACGAAGTTTAGAGTTATAATCAGTAAGACCAATTTTTCCACTATTATACATCTCATTCAGATCAGCAATAGCATCTTTGTACTTTTGAGCCTCCGCAAGATATGTATCATAATTCTGTGCAGTCAACCCTATAGCAGTAATACCATCCTGCGTAATCATTCCCGTATTACTGTCAAATAGATTGTCAGAATCAAGCATGTCAACTAAGAAATCTGTCTCGTCTGTGATGTCTCCAAGCTTATTAAGCAACTCGTTAAAACGGTCAAACTTCAACTCATTGATAGATTTTTGAAACTCTGCAAGTTCCTGTTCGTCCTGTTGAATGGCTTCATAGACACCATTTAAAGCTTCTTGCGCTTCATACCATTCATTACTGCCAAACTTAATTGTAGATAATTTCTTTGCAAGTTTTCCAGCTTCTTCTTGTTTAAGCTTCATGTCAGATTTGACGGCATTTGCCTGACGTGCATAATAAGCTTCACCAATCAACTGACCTTTTGCTTCAGCTATATTAAGGGAATTGGAGACAGAGTTCTTTCTCTGCTCAATCAGCCCAGCTTTATTATCATACCTTGCCTGCACCTTATCAAAGCGATCTTTCCTAGCCTGACGAACATTAGAGGTATAATCCTCTTTAGCCTGATTATAATTATCAGTTGCGGTATTCTTTGCAAGAAGATATTCATTATGTGCTATGCACTTTTTCCTAAGAGTGTCATTTTCAATCTTGTTAATAAGATTATACGAAATTGACTTATTGGATTTTAAATTACTCTTAATAGAATTAAATTCCTTTTGAGTAAGACCAATGTTTTTAGCTTTTGTTTTTTTTAGAGACTTTGTAAGAGAACTCTTATTGGATTTATAACTCTTTGTTGCACCAGTATAAGCAGTTTTTGAAGCTGATAACTGGCTATTGTAGTTTTTAATAATCTGTTTATATAGACCATCAATATCAGACGTGCCGATTTTCTTTGTTGGATCAAATGTAAGATTACCTACCTTGGCATTCAGAATATCAATCTTTGTTCCAAGTTTCTCAATCTTATCAGAAGCACTGTCAATCGGGTTGTTCGCTAAAGTCTCATATAAATCCTTTAACTGATCTGTAAGACTGGCAACCTGTTCCTTGCAAGCTTTTGCTTTCTCATAATAGACCTGATAATCCTTTAATGCATTTTTCAGGTTTTCATTCTTAATAGAAGCGATACCATCTGAACCAAGTGTTCCTTCACGGATAAGTTTCTTATAATGGTCAAGTGTCTTGGATGATACACCTTTTATCTTTTTTACATTCTTTCCGCTGCTAGAAGATGTAGATGTTGCATTGTTGATTTTGCTAAAACGTGAACCAGATACAAAATCCTTACGAGATGAAAGTTTGGAAACTCTTACAGATGCGCCAGTATGAGGGGATTCAATAAACTTACCGTCTCCACCATAAATACCTACATGTGTGATGTTGTTCTTGCTTCCAAAGAATACTAAATCACCAGCTTGCAAATTTTTCTTCGATGTAATTTTTGTTCCCATCTTAGCCTGGTCAGCCGCATGATGTGGTAAACTTACACCAAACTTCTTATAAATCTGCTGTGTAAATCCAGAACAATCAGCACCACTTGTAAGACTTGCGCCACCCCAAACATATTTCAATCCAAGGTAATTTGTAGCAACATCATACAAAGCGTTTCCACCTGTAGAAGAAGAGGAGGATGATGAAGATGATGAAGTTGTCTTTTTGCTATTCTGTGTTTTCGCAACTTTATTGGCATATGCCATGTATTTCTTGTATGCTTTTTCCTGTGCAGTAATAGCCTTTGTTGTAGCTTCGATTGCTTTTTTGGTTTGATTTTTCTTCTGACCGAATGTGAGAAGATCATCAATCTTGTCTTTAGCCTTAGATGCCTTGTCTGTAAGATTGTTAAGTTTAATCTCAATAAAGTCAAATACTTCGGCTGCATCAGACTTTGTTTTTGATTTAGATTTGGATTTGGATTTTTTTGATGACGGAGATTTATAACTTGATGAACCAGAAGAATTTACTTTCACTTGTGGTATATGTAACTTTGCACCAGCTGAAGTTGTTACACCATTTACAATATCCTGAATTGCACTGTTAATATTATTGCGCATTTCGTTAGACATAATTGGATTATCAGACAATCGCTGTTTTAATGCGGCAAGTTTATTTAAAGCTTCTGTGCCTGCACCAGCCATTTTAGCAAGAGTGTAGATATTTTGGCAATCTGCATCAGTTACAATAGTATTTTTATTACAATACTGTTTTTCCAATGTGAAAGCTGCCAATTTTGCTTTTTCTTGTTCTGTAATATCACCAAGATTTTGAAGCTTAAGAATATCTGCAACTGTTGCATTTTGAAAATCTGTAGATGCATCAGCAGAAAGAAGTTTTTCAAACCTAAGTTCTTCTTCTTTTTTTGTCAGAGCCTCTATTACAATTTGCTCGGCATTTTTAACACCCATATCTTCAAGCTGAGTGATATAATACTGTTTGTTTTCATCAGTAAGGTTTGCCAAGAAGTTGCCATCATTTACCCATTCAGTAGCAAGAGCATTGGCTGCTTTCTGGCACTGATCCATGCTAGATTCAGAACTACCCATTACCTCTTCAAACTTATCCCATGATTCAAGACCACGGACTGAAACATCAAATCCTGCTAAATCAGAAGCGGATGCAACTGTACCATTTTTCTTGTCAGCAAGCATATCAGATATCTTAGAAATCTGTGTAGACATAGAAGAGAGCTGCGTAGAAGCGTTTACAAGACCATTTATTTTCTGTGCAAGTGCCTCTGCTGATAAACCTATTTCATTCATCAACTGCTGACCACCAGCCAAACCTTCAAGTGCGTTTCCTGTTAATTGTCCTGCATTTGCAAGGTCAAGAAGGTCATCTGCCGCACCTTTTAAATCGGAATCGTCTGTGTTTTTGAGATTGAGCCATGCTTCGTCAAAAGAAGCGATAGATGGGGCAGCAGAATCAGCAGCATTACCCGTATCTTCAATAGCATCCACACCAGCATTCAAATCATCACAGAAAACTTTAAGATTAGAATCTTTTTCCCCTAAAAACTCTGCGCTATTAATCGCATTCATGAGATTAGGATATTTTTGTAATTCTTCCTCTGTAAGCTTACCTTCTTGTGCCAATTGTTGAAGATCTTCTTTTGATTTCTCAATTCCGTTTGTATTGAAAATTTCTGAAATCTGAGAATTATTCCATCCTACTTTGTCAGTGTAAGAGTAGATTAACTTAATTATGTCTGCAATTTCTTGATATTTTGAAATTGTATTTTTTTCATCGGAAGACAAAGATTCTCCATTAGACTTCTTTTTGACAGCATTATCATAGGCATCTTGAAGATTGTTCTTCTTCTTTGTGAGATCTTCAATATTATTATTTAATGATGTTGTATATTCATCTACAGTATCAATACAATCTTGTAAATTCTCTTCATAATACTTAATATCATCCTTAGAACCAGATTTCAAGGCTTTGTTATATCTCTTTTGTGTCTTTTCCATCTGCTCCGTATAATATTCAAAAGATGCTAAATTGCCAACAATATCATCGCTGTTTCGAGCTTCCTGAAATACGCCAGTTGCTTTTGACTGAGCAAGTTGAGTATCAACCGCATTTTTATCAATATCACCTTTCCCATATTGCTTATTAAATGCAGTTACTGTTTTATCTGCCGCCTCTCGCGCAGAATTAGCCTTCTCTTTTTCTTCAATATTTTTTTGAAGCTCTAACTGTCGAGTAGCTTCTTTTAATTTGTCTAATTCTTCCTGTTCAACATAGGTAAGTTTATCTTTCTTATTAAGTTCATCAATTCGTTTATTTTGTTCGTTTAACTGAGATGTCGTTTCTTCTAGTACGGATTTCGCAGAAGCATATTCACTAGTAGCTTTATCCATAGCTTCATTTGCCTTCTCGACACGATGAATCCAGTTATCTATTGCTGTGATAGCCAGTTGGATGCCTTCTGCGATAAGCATACCAGCAATCATATTTGCCGCCATCTTTAATCCTTCTAAAGCAATATTAGCAGCTTTAGCACCAATGGTCATTTGCTCTAATCCATTATTATAAGCAATAGCAGACTGTTTTGCTGCATTCTGAGCATTTTTTACATCATCAAGAGATACTTTAGTTAAGTCATTTTCTTGAACAAATTTTACTTGCCATTTTTCGCCTTCTTTTAGGCAATTAAAATAATCCTGCCAAGTTTTTTGACCAGCTTCTATTTTTTCTTTATTATTAAGAGAAAGGTCTTTTAATTTATTTTGTGTATCAGATTTAGTAATAATAAATTTATCACTTAAATCTTTCTTAATAGAAGAATTTTTCCATGCATTCACAATATTTGATATTGTATAATCATTTGTTTTAATTAATTCATTAGAAACTTTTTTAAATCTATTTCCAATATCTTCAAATGATTTTCCAAATATTCCAAATTTTGATGAAAATGTATCTTTATCACTGTCAAATGTTTTGAATATCATACTATATTATCAATACAAGCTGTTTGAATGCTTGACGAATTTTATTATATGTGATACAATTTTCATAAATTGGAGGTATATTATCATGTTAATGTATTGTAAAAAATGCGGAAGAGTATGGATGAAATTTGGTACTGAAAAAAACGATTGTGATATATGTGGATCAATTTGTTACCCTATTCCAGATAAATATTTATTAGTCTGGAATGGTGAAATTGACCATGATACTATTGATAAAAACAAAAAAGACCAATTCATAGAAGAGTGCGTAAAATCTTCACCAGAATTTGATGAATATCTCTTTAATAATCGAGACAGAATCAAAGCACAAAAATCTGCCGAATATGAACGAGATATGGCTATCGGTGATGCAATACGTCAAGGTGCGGATGTTAAAATAGCTTTTCGCAATGGTGGTAAGAACATGCCAAAATGCCCTACCTGTGGCTCACTTAATGTAGAAAAGATTTCAACTGGTAAGAAAATATTTGGCGGTGCAATATTTGGATTGTTCAGTTCAGATGTAAGAAACACAATGCACTGTAAAAATTGTGGAGCAAAATGGTAAACATATGTTCAGACTATCATAATATGGAATGCTGTGCTACAATAAATTTAACCTGTATATATACAGATGTAACTCATTAACCATACACCAATGGCTTAGAACCATAGAAAGCGAAGGTGTATTCACATCAGAAGTTTATACAATTCTGGACGTTCTGTCCCATATAACTTCCCAAGACGATTACTTAATAATCAGAAGGGAGGTGAGATATGGAACAGATTTTTACAATTTTGCTTTCGTGTTTTTGCACGATCGCAATTGCCTTTGCGTTTACCTTACTTGCAATAATTGCGATATTATTAGCTTGCAATGTTGTAAGAAGTGTAAAGTATTTTGAACTACATGCTGGCAAACATCTCTGGTTCAAAATTAAACGCAAATAACTTACATAATTATTTTAATTTCTGCTAGAAAATTTGAGTGTTTAGTGTAACACGGTGCACAATGGTATGAGGATGACATTATGTTATCCTCATATTTATATATTCTCTTTTTAGATATATTTATTTCAACAGCTATAAGGAAGTTTTAATTATGAAAAAATTCACAAAAGAAAAGAAGCTTGTAATTTTTCTACTTTTAATTATCACTATATTAACTGGTACAGATATTTACTCTTTATACGAATTAAATTCAGAAAATAATCAAATAATTGAACTTAAATCAAAAAATTCAAAGTTACAAAAAGAAAAATCGAATTTAAAATCAAAAAACAATGAATATTTGTCCAGAATAAAAGAATTAACAAACAATAGAATCGGATTAGAAATAAAATTAAACGAAAAGGATAAGCAACTGTCTAATTTAAAAGACAAACAATCTACAATAGATGATCTAAATAAGCTTCTTGACGAAAAAGATGATACAATTTCTGATCTTAAAAAACAAATAGAATCTTATAAATCATATGAAGATGCTTATTATGACAGTGATTATTATAATAATGATTATTCTGAAGAAAATAATACATATACAGTTTATATCACCGAAAATGACTCAAAATATCATAAAGATGGATGTAGATATTTATGGAATAGTAAAATTGCAATTGATATAAACGATGCTATAGCAGAAGGATATGAACCTTGTAGTGTTTGTAATCCATAAATTTAACAAAAACACATACATAGTAAAAGAGCAGGAGATTAGTCCTGCTCTTTTGTTTCATTATATTTCTTGTTTACTGCTTGATTTAATACATTATCATATAGAATAATATTTGAATCGCAAATATCATCATAGCGGCTTACATTTTGATGTTTAAAATGAGCTATTACAACAATTTTACCAATATTGTGTAATGTTTCTACAACTTTTATATAATCAGTATCTCCCGATACAAGCACCGCAATATCATATGCATTTTGAAATCCTTTTGCTACCATATGAGTAGCAAGGTTTATATCAGTTTCTTTTTCCTCTGTATAATAAGTTCTAGGATCATTTATATCTAATTTTATATCATCAT